>WNGK01017876.1_pt2 | contig 11348 bp, 10 predicted proteins | sample 5400601 | NCBI WGS metagenome assembly WNGK01 (sample SAMN13153376, study PRJNA577476) | soil metagenome | isolation source: 60 cm soil or saprolite under Garry oak tree replicate 1 | place: USA:California | collected 2016-06-15
TAGCTGAGACCCATCCCTGGCTCGTGGCGCAGGGTTCGTTGCCTTGAGAAGTCTTCGCCCGTAGGTCTGCAATTGATGGCTCGCAGGGACGGAAACCGGTCGCTAAAGTACCGGCCTCGCGTTGACGCTCGCCGATAGAAACGTCAACCTGCGCGGTCTCTTCAAGAAATGAGTTTATAGATTGTCTTGGTTCTTCCATTGCCCAGGATCAGTTCGCGCACCTGTGTCTTGTTAACCGACGAGAGAAAGGGCGCGAAGCGCGGAAACGATTCTTCAAGCTCTCGATCTCCTGTTGTTGGCGTGCGAGTATCTTCTGCTGCGCGGCAAGGTGTCGCTCCTGACTTTTTATGCGCTCTTCTTGTTGCTTGAATAGTCCTTCCTGCTGTTCGATGCGTCGCTGTTGAGCGTTGATGATCATTCATCTCCTCATTCTTATTTGCAAACGTCGGCTTGCGGGTGCGACAAGCAAACGAGTTTTTTCAGCGCCTCGATCTGTCGCTGTTGCTGTTCGATAGTTTGTTGTTGCTCTTTAACCGCGTTGACCAGAACGGTGGTGATTTGTCGGTACTTGACGCCCTCGATTTCGCCTTTGTCGTTGCGCGTGATCAGAAGCGGTTCAAGTTTCTCGACATCCTCCGCTCCGAAGCCGACATCGCGCATTCCGCCGTCTTTCCAATTGAAAGCAATCGGGCGCAAACGGCGAACAATGTCTAGTCCGGCTGAGAAGGGTTGCACCGAAGTTTTGTAGCGCAGGCTCGATGAACAGGTTGAGATTTGATGGAAGCTGTTGCGGCATAAATCAGTGCTTCCGCTAGAGCCAAGTATGTCGAACGCGATGCCTATGCTGACCGAGACATCGCCATGAAAGGTTGCATCTTGCTGAACGTCCAGAGTGGCGTTCATCAAGGTACTGCCTGTAATGAAAGTATCGCCGGTAATACGAGTGTCGCCTGTAACATTCAGTGCGCCGGGAATTTCTACAGTATCCGCAGTCCTTCCGAGCGCGACAGAGTTGGGGGTGGTGGCAAAGGCGCCCGCTCCGATGGCCGTGGCGAAGGTTGCAATGTTGCCGACACGTGCTCCGGCGCCGATGGCGGTGTTGTCACTACCGGAAGTATTCTCGGCGCCGGCATTTGATCCAAAGAAAGAGTTTCGCTGGCCGCCGCTGCTCAGGCCAGCGCTATCTCCGAAGAAGGAGTTTTGTCCGCCCGTCATGTTGGCTGTTCCCGCATTTCTTCCAAAAAAGGCATTGCCCGCGCCTGTGGTGTTCGAATCGCCAGCGAAGCTCCCAAAGAATGAGTTAAAGTTAGCCGTATTGCTAAGTCCGGCTTCATAGCCGAAAAAGGTGTTGTCCGTTGCGTCATTGTTGGCACTTCCGGCAAAGGAACCGAAGAAAGAGTTTCTGGTGCCGGTCGTATTCGAATCGCCCGCGCCGCTGCCAAAGAAAGAATTGAAGCTGGCAGTATTGTTTAATCCGGCACGATAGCCGAAAAAGGTGTTGTCGCTGCCCAAACTGTTATTTCTGCCCGCGCTCAATCCGAAGTATGAGTTTTTCGTGCCGCTTGTGTTGCCGAAACCGGCTTCACTACCGAAGAATGAATTATTGCTTGCCGTGTTCGCATTTCCGGCGCTCCTGCCGAAGAATGAATTGTTTCCTCCCAAACCGGTCACTTCGCCCGCGCCGTGTCCGAAGAAAGAATTGCTGCCGCCTAGTCCATTCGCCGCGCCTGCGCTCACGCCCGCAAAGACATTCCGGGAAAAACTTGAGACGGTGAAAGCGCGACTGCCGCCGATGTTGTATTGGCTCGCGGCATTGACGACGTTTGCCGCGAGCGTGCCGCCTGCCGTGCCATCACCCGAGATGTTGAAGTTGCTCGAGGCTTGCGGCGAGGTCGTATTCTGAACATAGTTGCCGCTGCCCGCGGGAACGCTGGCTACGGGAATCGGGCCGGTGACCGCAGACCCTGCGACGCTGCCCACCTGCGTGCTGGTCACACATCCGACGCAGGCCGATGAAAGCACATCGGCTACCGATGAGTTCAGGCTGCGCACAGAGTATGGCGTAGATGTCACCGGTTGCCTGGGCGAGAGCACAGTGTAGGGATCGTGGCTTCCGGCCGGGCGTACGCCAATCTCGAGATAGCGTGGCGGTCCGCTGAACGCTCCCGCCCCGAAATCGAGTTGCACGGTGAAGATCCCCACGGTCACTGCCACAGAAGGGTTGGTGACGGTTGGTCCCTGCTGCACGCCTGTGCCAACGGTCACAGTATCGAACAGCTTGAACTGAATGTCGTAGTTGCCGCTGGCGGGACCGGCTCCATCAGACAGTTTGCCTTGATAGGTGAAGGCGGTGGTCTGTGCAACAGCCGCGTTGACGCTCGCCAGGAACAACACTAAGGCGAATAGAATTCTGACTCTCATTTCAATTCATCTCCTTTGGTTAATGCAAACGGTCTCGTAGAAACCATTTTCTTCAAGGTGAAACGAGGCTGACTTCCATGTGCGCGCCGGTGAAAGTGTTGAACTGCTGAAGCAAGGGAAAGCCCGTCGAGCCGCTTCCGATGAGTCGACCGAACGGGCCGTGCGCGTTGGTCGTCAGCGTGAGGCCGGCGCCGCCGATGTTGATGATGGGCACGTTGGTGCTCATCTTCACGCTACCGGCTTCCGCCTGCTGCCACCAGTTGGCGAGGAAAGAGCCGCCCGGGTCGGGCGACGGCTGCACCGTGCCGAACAGCGCGAGGCTAGGCGAGCCTGGGCGCGGAACACGGACGAAGAGCGAGTTGTCGTTCGATTCGTAGTCGTAATCAATCGTGGGCAGGTGCTGAACGCTGACGCCCGCCCTCCGCAGTTGCGTCGCCAGCTCCGCGTCGCTCGAGTAGTACCAGAGGGTATAGTTGTTGATGTCGCCGGTGCCGTCGGGCGGGACGATGACCAGACCGATTTGGACAATCTCGCCGGCCTTCGGCTCACGCCCGGTCACGGAAATCCCGCGGCAACTTGCGGTGCGGACGACGAGCGGGGTGACGGGTTGGCCTTCCCCGACCAGGATGAACTGGGCGGGAAGGTAAGCGCGTGCGAGGTCCGTTGAGACCAGCGTCACGCCGATGCTCTCCACGCAATCGGTGAACTCAACCGGAAGCTTGCCGAGCCGTCCGGTGAAACTGAGTCAGCCTGGGAGCGCACGCTGGGCGCATTCCAGCCCGCGCTCAGGCCGAAAAGAAGTAACACTAAAGCAGTTAAGGTTTTGACCCTCATTTCAATCAATCTCCTTATTGGTAATCATTTCTTGATCTTCTAGCCTCTTGGGATCGTCAACGTACGGCCTCCGCCGGTTTAATCGAGGTCAATCGTGCGGCAGCAGATGAACAGGTCGCCTTCGCGCGTCTCCACGAAATGGACTTCGCCGTTCTCGACGCGTCTGTAGATTTCGCGTGGTGTTGTGTTACTCAACACGGCGGCGTGTTCGGGCAACAGCATCCCAACAGTCGCCCCGCACCGCTCGCACCAGGCTTCCGGCTGGCTCCGGCGGCGAATCGTTATCCGTTGCCGCGTTGCCACGGTGATTTCGGTTTTGGTTTTCGTTCGCTTCATGGCGCAACCGTGTTGCGGTTTTGTAACTGGGGCGCAGCCCCAAATGATTTCAAAGACGCTTGCTCCGGTGGGGCAGAGCCGCCACCGCACATCAATCGGCGGAGCCGAGCAAAATAATCCGGAGCCGCGCCACCTTCGTTGTTGTGCGTTATCTAGCCGCCCTTCGGTTGACTACCGCACACAAGAAGTAAGAATCGGTATCAATCTCGACCGCCACGGGTGACCCGTCCGGCAGCGTCGAGTCAACCAAAGCGTCTACAGCCGCTTCTGACTTCGCCGGAAGATGGCTTGCATAAGCCGCGGCGACCGCACCGTCATTTGCCGGGTCTCCGCCGGTAATAAATGAATAGGCGGGCGCCACCGCAAACACGTGCCATAACGTTCGGTATTCGCCGTGTCCCGGATCCGAGGGCATCGAATCAAGAACGTGATCATGAAAGTCGTCAAACGTAATACCATCACCGCTGTGATCGCATGGGTTGCACTGCGGCGGAGCAACTCCCAGCGCTTCCCAGCCAATCGGGTAGACTACGAGATAGAAATCGGCCTGGGCTTGGTGCGGCGCGTTTTGCGAAACCTCAATCGCGTTGATCGTAACGGTTCTGCCGTTGACGTAAGCTGGCTCGTACTCTGGTTGACCTGCGGACGCGCCGCTAACCAGGACGAGGGCCAGGATTATGAGCGCCAGACTCAATGCGGGCGCGATGCGGATTAGTTGTGACAGAACCGCGAGCGGTAGCGACCGGAACCTAACAGCAGTGCTGCGTGCTCTGCGTGACCGGTGATTTCGGTTTTGGTTTTCGTTCGCTTCATTTGATAAGATTCGTCGGTCGCAAGAAATCTGCTTCGTGCAAAATGCCTGCGGTTCCTGTCCTTGCGACGCGTGCAGGATGGAGGCAAAGCGTCCCGAAAGTCTTTAATTTGCTGCGAATTCTTTCCGAAAATTCCGAAAGACGGCCATGCAAAAGCGCCCAGTCTATGAGTTCGACAATTTCCGGCTGGATCCCGGAGAGCGGCAGCTTTTTCGCGATGGCGAGCCGATAAACCTGCCCTCGAAGGCTTTTGATTTGCTGCTGGTGTTGGTTGAGAACAGCGGGCGGCTGGTCGAAAAGGAAGAGCTTTATCGGAGGGTCTGGGCCGACCAGGTGGTAGAAGAGTCGAACTTGACCGTGCAGATGTCGGCCATCCGAAAGGCGCTCGGCGACCGCAGGGGGCGGCAGCAATACATTAATACGATTACCGGGCGCGGCTATCGCTTCGTCGGCGGTGTGACAGGTTTGGTCGAAGATCATGAAGTAGTGATTGAGACCGAAACGCTGTCGCGCGTCGTCATTCACCGGGAAGAAGAAGACGGCGATGACAACTTGAAACTCGTCGGATCCAAGTCGGAACTCGGGCCCCGAGCTGAAACGAAAACGCTTCTTGCGGAAAACGGAGTCGCAAACAGTAGGTATGGCATTGCGACTGCGGACGCGCCGGTGAAAGCTTTGCCGGAAACAACCAATATTCGGCAACGGCGTCTTGTTCTTTTCTTGTCGGGCGCCTTGATTCTGGCGCTGCTCGCCGCTGTCGGAGCTGTCTTGCTTTATCAATCCAGCACTCGGAGCCGACAGGCGCCGGCATCGGCAGGCATGACCCTGCGCCGCTTCACCACCTATGGCGGCGTGCCGTTCCGCGTAGCGATTTCGCCCGACGGCAAGACTTTGGTTTATTTGCAGCGCATCAATGGAAAAGACTCGCTGTGGTTGGGGCAAATCGAAACCAATACCAGCGTTCGCCTCAATCAACAGCCAGACCTCCGGTTTGACAACCTCGTCTTTACGCCCGATGGCAGCAGCATCTATTTCAACGTCGGCGGCGCTAACCGACCGCACATGATGCTGGGACGAATGTCCGTCTTAGGCGGAGCGATAACCGAGTTGATGCCGGGCGTTGTCGGCTCAGTCACTTTCGAGCCTGGCGGTAAACAGATGGCTTTTTTGCAGCGTGATAATGAGGCAAGACAGACCTCGATCATCATCGCCGACGCATCCGACGCTCAAAACCAACGCAAGCTGATCTCCTTCGGACTGCCGCAGAGCTTTTCGAGCGACAGTCTGTCCTGGTCGCCGGACGGCAAGACCATCGCCTTCAGTTCCTACAACGCGAGCGGGAAGGAAGAGGTCATGTCCGTGAGCGTAGCCGACGGCAGCGTCAACAGAATCGGCAACCGCGATTGGATCGACGTCTCTAGAGTGGTGTGGTTGCCGGACGGCAGCGGGGTGTTGGTGCTTTCCAAAGAGAACGTCGGAGAGAGAATGCGCCAGATTTGGTTGACCTCCTACCATGGTGGCGGAGCGCGTCAGATCACTTACGATCTGAACCTTTTCTTGCAAAGCAGTCTGAGCGTGTCCTCTGACGGCAAGATAGCCCTTCTGCAGGGACACATCAATTCTGAAATTTGGGTTGCGCCTCACGGCGATGCGAAACGCGCGCTGCGAGTCCTTCAAGGAGTTGCTCCAAGGTACGAAGGAATCGACGGGCTGGCGTGGACGCCTGACGGACATTTGCTCTATACCGCGTACGTCGGCGACAGCGAGGTGATCTGGTCAATCAACAGCGACGGGAGCGATCTGAAGCAATTGACACCTGGCAGATCGAACGCCAGCGATAGCGGTATTTGCGTGACTGGTGATGGGCATTACGTGGTGTTTCAGTCCAATCGCTCGGGCAGCATTGAAATCTGGCGGGTCAATTCGGATGGGAGCAACCTGAAACAGTTGACCAGCGGCGGCAACAACTCTCTGCCGAGCCTGTCGCCAGACGGTCAATGGGTTGTTTACACCGCTGCACGCGACGGCAAAGCAACCCTCTCGCGCATTCCAATTGACGGCGGCGAACAGACGATTACAGACACGCGTTCATCGTTCTCTCAAGTCTCTCCCGACGGTCAATACATAGCTTGCCTGATGTCGTCGCCCAGGCGCCTGGTGGTTATTCCGTTTGCAGGTGGAGAGCCGGTGAAATCGTTCCCTGTGGCCGAAACTGCTTTGCAGGGAGTGCGAATGCGATGGACCCCCGACGGAAAAGCGATCATCTATAGAGACGACCCTCAAGGCATCTGGCGGCAGGCGTTGGATGAAGAGACCCCACAGATCGTCAAAGGCTTTGAAGAGTTGGCGATGCGTAACTTCGCCTGGTCGTTCGATGGGAAGACCCTGGCTTACGCTAGCGGCGCGGCAACGCAAGAAATCATCCTGATTGAGAACTTCAAATGATTCTTATCCCGCCGAGTGCTTTCCGAAACTTCCCTTTTATGCGATGAGCATGCAAAATAGGCAGGTCTACGAGTTCGACAACTTCCGGCTGGATGCCGCGGAGCGTCAGCTTTCGCGTGACGGCACGCCGGTCACCCTTCCCTCGAAGGCTTTTGATTTGCTCCTCACGTTAGTTGAGAACAGCGGGCGGCTAGTTGAGAAGGGGGAGATCTATCGCAGAGTCTGGGGTGACCAGGTTGTGGAAGAGTCGAACTTGACGGTGCAGGTATCCGCGATCCGTAAGGCTCTCGGCGAACGAACGCAGAATCCGCGCTACATAGTGACCGTTCCCGGCTACGGCTATCGTTTCGTCGGCGATGTGGTGAATCCAGCAGAAGATCGTGAGGTGGTGATTGAGACTCAGACGCTCTCACACATCGTAATTGAAAAGGAGGAAGCACACGACGACAACTCACGTCAGCGCTTTCCTGATGACGAGAGTCTGAAAATCGTCAAAGCTCTCCCTCCTACTCCGCCGGAGCGGCAGACATTTGCCCGCAGGTTGTGGCGGGGGACTGAAAGCCATGCACGAAGGAAGTTCGTGGCGCTGGCTGTCGTACTCGCTGTAGGGCTGGCGCTGCTGGTCTATTACTCATTGTCAAAGCAAGCGGTGCCGAGCCCTCGAGTCACACCACCCAACCAGATCAAATCGATCGCGGTCTTGCCGTTCAAACCTCTGGTCGTTGAGAGTCGAGATGAATCGCTCGAGCTAGGGATGGCCGACACGTTGATAGCAAGGCTTTCCAACATCAGGGGGGTCAACGTGCGGCCCATAAGCGCAGTGCGCAAGTATGCAAGCGTAGAGCAGGACGCGCTTGCGGCCGGTCGAGAGCAAAAAGTGGATGCGGTGCTCGATGGTCAGATACAGAAGGCGAGAGATAAAATAAGAGTAACGGTGCGGCTGTTGAGCGTAGAAGATGGCGCGCAGCTTTGGACAAGTCAGTTCGACGAGAAGATGACAGACATATTCGCCATACAGGACTCGATCTCTGAACGTGTGGCCGGGATGCTGGCGGTGAAGCTGACCGGCGAAGAGAGGAAACGGCTCGCCAAAAGTTATACCGAAAACACCGAGGCCTACCAACTTTATATTATGGGCCGTTATCACTTGAACCGATTGACAGACGACGGCTTCATGAAAAGCCTGGATTACTTTCAAAAGGCTATAGAGAAAGATTCGAACTTCGCATTGGCGCACGCCGGAGTCGCGGAGTCTTACAACGCCCTCGGTGACTTCAATGTCCTCCCACCAACGGAAGTCTATCCAAAGGCCAGAACGGCAGCGCTGAAGGCTCTGGAGCTGGATGACATGCTCGCACAGGCTCACACAGCGCTCGCGGTTGTCAAATTCGGTTACGACTGGGATTGGTCCGGCGCTGAGATCGAATTCAAACGAGCCATCGAGCTCAACCCGAGCGATTCAGAGGCCCACGAACAGTATGGCTTCTATTCGGCTTTTATGGGTAAGTTTGACGAAGCGATCGCAGAAATGAGACGAGCCCAGGAGCTTGATCCGGTTTCGCTAGTAAAAATCACTGGTGTTGGACAAGTTCTCCTCCTGGCCCGCCGGTATGACGAATCTATCGAGCAATGCCGGAGGGCCCTCGAGATGGACCCGAACCTCGGTTTTGCCCACTGGTTGCTTGGCCTCGCTTATATGTATAAAGGTACGTATGAGCCAGCCATCCGGGCGTTGCAAAAATCTATACCGCTCTCAGGAGACAGTCCCGACGAACCGGCGTCACTCGGACTTGCGTATGCGCTCTCAGGCAAGAGCGGCGAAGCGCGGAAAATTATGGAGGAGTTGACGCAACGATCAAAGCGCAAGTATCTCTCGTCAATCCCAATAGCAACCCTTCATGCCGCGCTTGGAGAGAAGGATCAGGCTTTCGCGTTGCTCGACAGCGCATACGACGAACGGGATACCCTTTTGATTCTGCTTAAAGTTGAACCAATGTTCGATCCGCTGCGGTCAGATCCGCGATTCGCGGATCTGGTGCGGCGCGTCGGTTTCCCCGAATGAGTTAACTCCTCTGCGGTTTGCCAATACACATCAGCTCACAGTCCCGCCTTCAGTCGGAAAGTAGCATAGACTTCAGTCTTTGTCCGGTGGAAATCTCTTCTATCGGGGTCAGATACCAGACTAAAGTCTATATTACTCCCGCTCCCTGAAGGCGGGCCTACGGAGCTCGCGTCTTCTACCATGCTGCGGGCGCGACGGGAGCGTGCGGATCGCCGACGTGCGGATCGCCGACGTTGCTGAGAAGCAGTGTCTGTTGCGTGAAGTTGACGTACATCTCGAAGGTCGGAACGACGAGCGAGCTTGCCGAACCTCTCAACACTTTGACGTGTTAGTCGAAAACAGCGAGGGCTGGTTGAGAAGGAGGAGCTTTATCAGAGAGTCTGGGCGGACCAGGTGCTCGGCAACCTTCCCTCGAGGTTTCACATCCGAAGCCAAGCAACCGCGCATTTCAGACCGATGGACTCGAGAGCGTAGGCTACAAGATGCTAATCGCTGGGTTGCCGCTATCCTTCTACACTTGAGAAGGCTCCGTCTAGCGCCGCGACTAGCTCATCAATATCCGACTTCGCCGCGACGAGCGGTGGACCGATGCGAATTACGTTACCGTACAACCCGCCTTTACCGATTAAAACTCCCCGGCGGCGAGTCTCCTCAAACACTCGAAGCACTGACTGGGAATCGGGTTCCTTGGTTGTCCGGTCCTTCACGCATTCGATCGCCTGCATCAAGCCCATTCCGCGCACATCGCCAATAACCTGATACTTGTCCTTCAACTCGTCAAGCTTCGAACGCAGATAATCGCCAACCACGCGGGCGTTGCGAGGCAAATCGTTCTCTTCGATCACTCGAATCGTCGCGAGCGCCGCGGCGCAAGTGACCGGATTTCCGCCGAACGTGGAGAACGTCAGTCCGGGATACTTGTCCGCGACTTCGGGCAGCGCAGCGGTGCAACCGATCGGCGCGCCGTTGGCCATGCCTTTCGCAAACGTCATCACTTCGGGCTCAACATCCCAATGCTCGATCCCGCACCAGCGATCGCCGGTGCGTCCCCAACCAGTCTGCACTTCGTCGCAGATGAAGATGCCGCCGTAGCGACGGATGATGTCAGTCACAACCTTGAAGTAGTCCTTCGGAGGAGTGATGAACCCTCCAACGCCCATAATCGGCTCCGCGATGAACGCTGCGATCTGGCCGGTCGTCGAAGTTTGAATAAGCTCTTCGACGTCTCGCGCGCACTCCATCGCGCAACTTTCCGGCTTGAGGTTGAACGGACAGCGATAACAGTAAGGAGCGTGAGCGTGAACGATTCCCGGAACCATCGAAGGTCCATGCTTCCACGGCGCGTGTCCGCTTGCCGTCATATTTGTCACCGAACGTCCGTGATATGCGTGACGCAAGGCGATTATCTCGGTGCGGCCTGTGTAGATTCGAGCAAGGACCATCGCCGTCTCGTCAGCCTCGGTCCCGCTGTTGGTAAAGAAGCTCTTCTTCAGTTTGCCCGGCGTGATGCCTGCAATCCTTTCGGCGAGATCTGCCTGAGGCTGATTGATGTAAAGCGTCGAGGTATGCGCGATCTTCCCGACTTGCTCGCCGACCGCTTGGACAACTTCAGGTCTCGCGTGACCGACGCTGGTTGTGAGGACGCCGCCGAAACAATCAAGATAGCGATTCCCCTCGGAGTCCCACACGTGCATCCCTTCCCCGCGTTCGAGCGCCAGCGGATGCTCGTAATATGTGGCGGCGCAAGCCCAGATGTACTCTTTCTGTTTTGCTATCAGATCGGCAGTGGCGGTCTCAGTCGCGTTCCTGGCTGTCATGAAGTCCTCCGGTAGATTGCAAGTTCATTGCGAGGGAAGCGGGAATAGTTAAACATCAGACACGTTGCACCGTCAATGCTACGCCCATCCGAGCGTTGAGTTCACCCACCCTTACCTTGGACGGGCTCGCGGCGGGAAAATATCAGAAGGTACTCCCAGAAAAGCCTTCTGAACGGCCTTCACGAATTTCGGCCTGGCGTCCTCCGGCCCCATCGGATTGTCGGGGTCTTCGGGAAGGACAGAAAGATCCATCACTTTCCACGCACCGTTCTCCTTGTGCATCAGCGAGGCCCCTCCTTCAGCGACAGCCTTGCCCTTGTCGTCCAGCGGCGTCGCGTCCACAAACGCCCAGCCGCCGTGTACCTTCAAGTAATACACCTTGAAAACGACTTTCTGATCGCCGCGCAAAGCGTCCATGATGTCCTTGCGCTCAGGGCTTCCCGCTGGTGGTATATGAGCTTTGGCGGCCGAATCGCCGGCTCCTCGCGAACTCTTCTGCGTCACCCCGGCGGGGGCCACGATCAAGCTGTGAGCTTGAAACCGTCCAGGAAAAGATAGGACGGCCGCGCAGACGCAAGCCACTAGCGTAAACATCGTTTTGAATGTTCTCATCACTGACTC
>WNGK01008618.1_pt1 | contig 11347 bp, 6 predicted proteins | sample 5400601 | NCBI WGS metagenome assembly WNGK01 (sample SAMN13153376, study PRJNA577476) | soil metagenome | isolation source: 60 cm soil or saprolite under Garry oak tree replicate 1 | place: USA:California | collected 2016-06-15
AGGCCATCTCGGTTTCTCCCCGCTCGAGCAGCCAGCTCAGAGCTGCACGCAGGTTGTCATGCTCCTGCGCCAGCCGTGCAAACGACCTCCCTACCTGCGGACCTCTCCACGTCGGTGCCGCTGCCTCCGCAAGCCCCAGGTAATACACCGCATGGGCTTGGCGCGCGGCCTCTGCCTCTTCGGGGGTTTCGAGCGCTTCCCATCTGTACTCGCGGATGGTCTCCAGCATCATGAGGCGTGGTTCCTCCCCCTCCGGCTCAATTTGGTGCAGCAAGTTCTTGTCGATAAGTGACGTCACCCAGTCCAGTACCTGCGAAGCCTGGTCGCCAAGAGTAGTATAAAGAGCTTCTACCGCTTCCAAGGTGCAGCCGCCCACGAAAACGGAGAGGCAGCGGAAGAGGCGCTGCTCGGAGGGAGTGAGGAGGTGATAGCTCCAGTCAATGGTGTTGCGCAGCGTCTGTTGACGAGTAGGAGCATCCTGTGTTCCGCCGGTTAATACCTGCAACCGATATTCCAGCCGGGCCAACAGGGCTTGCGGCGGGAGCAGCTTGATGCGGGCAGCGGCCAGTTCGATAGCCAGGGGCAAGCCATCGAGACGGGCGCAGATTTCGGCGATGGGACGAGCGTTGGCCGGGGTCACCTGGAACGTGGGCTTGACTGCCCGGGCGCGTTGGAGGAAGAGGGCAACGGCGGCATAGTGAGACAAGGCATCTATGGGAGGAAGCTGTTTCAGATCGGGGAGCGCCAATGGAGGAACGGAAAACTCGTGTTCGCCCTGGACGTGCAGCACGGCACGGCTGGTGACCAGCATTTTCAGCTCAGGGCACGAGGTCAACAGGTCGGTCAGGTGCGGGGCTGCTGGCAGAATCTGCTCGAAATTGTCGAGGACGAGCAGCAGGTGCTTGTCTTTCAGGAAGGCTTTCAACAAGTCCAGCAGGGGGCGCGCTCCGCGCTCTTCGAGGTCGAGCGCCTGGGCGATGCTAGGGATGACCAGGTCGGGGTCGCTGATGGGAGCGAGCGAGATAAAGGTGACGCCGTCAGCGAAATCGTCGAGCACGTTGGTGGTAACCTGGAGAGCCAGGCGCGTTTTGCCGACACCACCGATGCCGGTGAGGGTCAGGAGGCGCACATCTGGGCGGCGCAGGAGAATGCAGGCTGCGGCCACTTCCTGTTCGCGTCCAATGAGTGGGGTCAATGGCGCAGGCAGGTTGTGTGTGGACGTAGATCCAGGTCCAGTCGGTTCTTTCGACGGGAATTCGAAGAGCTTGTCTTGCATCGTCAACTCCTCTTCACAACTGCTTGCTCATAGTAGACAGGTCTGGTTTGATCATTCTGATAGGCACCAGGAACACGCTCAGCACACGTCACTCTCTAGTATACCGTTTTGTGCCGCTCTGCTCAGAGCGAATCATCCCAACTGATGCTCGATGGCGTAGCGGGTGGCAGCACTGCGTGAGGAGACCTGGATTTTCCCATAGATCGAAGTCAGGTGGGTGTTGACGGTACGCGGGCTGATGACCATTTGGTCGGCAATTTTCACATCTGTCAGTCCTTGTGCCAGCAGACGCAGGACTTCGACCTCGCGGGCGGTCAGGCTGTTGGGATAAGTGGGTGAAAACTTCGCTGGTGGAGTTAAGGATGGTTCCACTAAGGTTGGTGTGAGTATGGTTGCTGGTCCCCGTGCGGCGAGGGCTTGCTCCGGGGTCATGGTGCTGCCTTCGGCCCAGGCGGCGACAAAGGTCTGCTCTCCCAGTTGGGTTCGGACGACGGCGACTGCCTGCTCATAGGCGGGACGCCCGATTGGTGGTACGGGTGCGCTGTTGTCTTGGCGCAAGGCCTCGGCGGCACCCCAGAGGCATGCTGCCCACACTGGCTTCCCCTTTGTTGCGACCGCTCCCGCCACGCTTTCTAGATAGAAGACGATCCATTGCTTGTCATTCAGCTCTCGCACCATCGCTAACAACTCCTTGGACACAGCGAGCCACGTTTCGTCGTCAACGTCAATGTGATCGGATGTCACTTCTGACAATGACGAGAGCGCTCCCATTATGCCGTCGGCATCACCCAATTCGCTAGCTATTCCCAGACCATCTTCCAGCATCGGACCTGCTATAAGGTAGTTTCCCTGCTTGCTAGCTACTACTCCCAATGTAAAGAGTGCCTCGGCAATACCTCCACTGTAGCCCAATTTCCTGGATATCTCTAGGCTTTCTTGTGCATACAGGTGGGCCTTAGCATAGTCTCCTTGATCAGATGCTACATGCGCTAAACTATTGAGGACAGCGGCAATGCCTTCCTTATCATGCAGTTCTCTGAAGAGCTTTAGGCTCTCTTCATATAATGCATCCACCGTGATGTCATCGCCTCGACCTAAGAGGACATTCCCTTTGTACATGAGTGACTCAGCAATCCCCTGGTGGTCTCCTATCCTCCTGAATACCTCCAGGCTTTCCTCCAGCATAAAGTACTTCTTGTTCTTGCTCGACGAGGCAAGCGCCAGCCAGACACGTGTGCGTGCAAGGCCTTGTGTGTCTTCAAGGTCCCGATAGAGTCTCAGGCTCGCTTCGAGCAGCTGTTTGCTACGATTCACATCCCCCTGGAGAAGGGCAAAGTACCCAGCTACTTGAAGTGCCTTCGCCTGCACCACTGCGACGACGCCCTCACTTTTCACGAGTGCTTGCTTCAGAAAGTCTCTCCCTTCGCTGAAATGGCCACGTACTCTCCAGAACCGAAAGAGAGCTATGCTGAGGCGTAAGGCCATCTCTTTCTCCTGCTGATCTATCAGCCAATGCATCGCTGCTCGCAGGTTATCATACTCGCGCTCCAGACGTTCCAGCCCCATCGCTTGTTGTTGGTCATCAAACACTCGCTCTACCTGCTCTGCCAGCGCCAGATAATATTCAGCATGAGCCTGCCGAATGGTCTCCTCCTCCTCACTTGCAGTCAAACATTCCAGGGCATACTCGCGGATGGTCTCCAGCATGACGAAACGTGGCATGTCGCTCTCTAGCCCAGTCTGCTGCAGCAGGGTCTTGTCAAAAAGTAAGGTCACTCTATCCAAGACCTGTTCTGCTTCGCCATCTAGAGCCGTGCAGATAGCCTCGACTGCTTCCAGTGTATAGCCGCCGACGAAGACGGAGAGTCGCTGGAAGAGCTGTTGTTCCTGAGCATTGAGCAGATGATAGCTCCAGTCAATAGTGTTGCGCAGGGTCTGCTGGCGAGATGGGGCATCTCGTGGCCCACTTGTCAACAGCTGTAACCGATGTCCTAGCCGTGCCAGGAGCGCAGGTGGTGAGAGGAGTTTGATGCGAGCGGCTGCCAGTTCGATGGCGAGAGGCAAGCCATCGAGACGGACACAGATCTCCGCGATGGGACGGGCGTTGGCCGTAGTAACCCGGAATGTCGGTTTGACCGCCTGCGCACGGTGGAGGAAGAGGGCAATGGCGCCATACTGTATGAGAGCCTCAGACGCAGGAAGATGCTTGAGATCTGGGACTGGCAAGGAGAGGACAGGAAACTCGTGTTCCCCCTGGACATGCAAGGTGGCGCGACTCGTCACCAATATCTTCAGGGCAGGACTGAAGGCAAGGAGGTCGGTCAACTGGGGGGCTGCTGGCAGGAGGTGCTCGAAGTTGTCGAGCACGAGCAGCAGGTGCTTGTCTCTTATGAGGGCTGCGAGCAGGCTTAGCAGTGGCCTTGCCCCACTCTCTTTGACGCCGAATACCTGAGCGATGATGGGAATGACCAGAGCAAAGTCGCTGATGGGAGCCAGGGAAACGAAGAAGACACCATCAGGAAAATCGGCCTGTAACTCCGTGGCAACCTGGAGAGCGAGACGGGTTTTGCCGACACCACCAGTGCCGGTGAGGGTCAGGAGGCGCACGTCTGGACGTCGCAGCAGGGCACAAGTAGCAGCCACCTCTTGCTCACGCCCGATCAGTGGATTGAGCTGCGTGGGCAGGTTGTGTGTAGACGTGTATCCAGGCTCGGTTGGCTCTCTCGCAGAAAGTATGAGTTGCTCGTCTTGCATAGCTGACTCCCCCAGCGCCTTACTTATCGCGTCAGGTCTCGTCTGATCTTTCTTGCAGCTATAAGGAATACGTTCAGCACATTTCACTCTCTAGTATACCGTCTTGCGCCGCTGATCTGCTCAGAGCGACTCACCCCAATTGATTCTCGATGGCATAACGTGTGGCTGCGCTACGCGAGGAGACCTGGATCTTCCCATAGATCGAGGTCAGGTGGGTGTTGACGGTGCGAGGACTGATGACGAGCTGGTCGGCAATCTGGGCATCGGTCAATCCTTGTGCCAACAGGCGCAGCACCTCGACCTCGCGGCCGGTCAGGTTATCAGGATAGGTATCTGCTGATTTCGCTGGATCGGGTGATGGCTGCTCGGTGGGATCAGGCATAGGCACTATCGCTGGCCCCTGGGCAGCAAGGACTTGCTCCGGCGTCATGGTGCGTCCCTCTGCCCAGGCAGTAGCAAAGGCCTTTTCACCGAGTTGCTCTCGCACACGCTCCACCGCGCGTTCATAGTCCGCACGTTCGAATGGATCAAAAAAATATACCTGAGAGGTCCACCAGGGTTCTGCGGATCCGAACAGGCGTGCGGCTTGCTCGGGCTGTCCTTCGTCTGCGGCGACCATGGCTAAACTGATGAGATTGGAGTTCATGCTGTAGCGGCTTCCTCCTCCTCTCGCCAGCAATACGCCTTCTGTGCAAGCCGCCCTTGCCTGCGGGAAATCTCCCTGTCTCCGTCTGATCTCTCCCAGAAGAGCTAGTGCTAAAGCGGCACCTGACTTTCTACCAAGTTCTCTGTAGAGTGTCAGGCTTTCCTGCGCACAGCTTTCTGCCAGCTGAAGATCTCCCTGATGCAGGACGATGCCACCAAAAGTTAATTGGATGTTCCCGATTGGACCCTTGTCATCGCGCTCTCGGGCCAGGATGAGACCCTCCTTAAACAGTACGAGTGCCTGCTCAACATCGCCCTGGAATGATTTTGCGACTCCCAACCAGAACAGGGCTCTGGTAATGTCTGGTTCGTTGTCCAGTTCTCGAGCCAGAGCGAGACCTTCCCGAGCCAGTGCTTCGGCTTGCAGAAAGTTCCCCTCTGACCACCGTACTTCTATCAATCTAAGCAGCGTGTAAAAGAGCTCATGGTGGTCTTTCAGTACTCGGTAGAGCGCCAGGCTCTCTTCCAGGAAGGGGCGTGCGCTTTTGAAGTCACCCTGCCACTGGCCCTTGAAGCTTCCAAATTCGTGTAGCGCGTTGGCAAGAATCCAGGGATCCCCCACCTCTCGTGCGAGCGCCAGGCTCTCTTCCAAGAGCGTACAGGCCGCCGCGCTGTCGTTTTGTGTGAGGAGGGCCCATGCTAACCCGCCAAGTGACTCGGCGAGACCACGCATGTCTCCCAGCTCACGATAGATAGTCACGCTTTCTTCGTTCAGCGGGTGAACCCTAGGATTTCCTAAGCGATTGGCACACTCTGCTGCACCTACAAGCGCTTTGGCCCGCCCTGCCGTTCGTTCTTGCGCCTGTGGGAGTGCCAGGGCCGCTTCCAGCCAGTGCCATCCCTCGCTCCAATAGCCCCGGATGTTCCAGAACCACCACAGCGCTCCCCCCAGGCGCAAAGCAAGCTTGCCTTCCTGCTGCTCTATTAGCCACTTGAGTGCCGCCCGCAGGTTCCCCTGTTCCCGCTCTAACCGTCTCCACCACTGCACTTGTTGCGCTCCCTTGAGGTGTGGCTCTGCCTCCTCAGCCAACGCGAGATAATGCAAGGCATGTACTCGTTGGCTCATCTCAGCCTCCCCGTTCTCGTGCAGGCATTCCTGCCCATATTCTCGAACGGTCTCAAGCATGGTGAGTCGCGGCTCCTCTCCTTCTTGCTCGGCCTGGTGCAGTAAGCTCTTGTCGATGAGGGAGGCCACCACATCCAATACAGTTGCCATCATGTCCTGACAGACGGCCTCTGCCGCCTCCAGGGTGCAGCCGCCCACGAAGATCGAGAGCCGCCGGAAGAACTGCTGCTCGTCTGCATGCAACAGGTAATAGCTCCATGCGATCGTGTTGCGCAGCGTCTGCTGCCGTGCCGGTGCATCCCGCGCTCCGCTCGTCAACACGGCTAAGCGCTGCGAGAGCCGTTCGAGCAGCGCCTGGGGCGAGAACAGCTTCGTGCGGGCTGCCGCCAGTTCAATCGCCAGCGGCAGCCCATCCAGCCGGGCACAGATCTCGACGATAGCGCGAACATTGGCGTTGGTCACCTGGAACTCGGGTTTGACCGCCTGGGCCCGCGAGATGAAGAGCGCCACCGCCGCGTTGTGCGAAAGCGCGGCGAGGTCGGGCAGGTGTTTGAGATTGGGCAGTGGCAATGGGGGCACAGTGAACTCCTGCTCCGCTCGCACATGCAGCGCCTCGCGACTCGTCACCAGCACCTTGAGTTTTGGGCATGCAGTGAGCAGGTCCACTACCTGCACGGCTGCGCTCACCACCTGCTCGAAATTATCCAGCAACAGTACCATCTGTTTCTGCTGTAACTCCCCTTTGAGGCGCTCTCGCAGAGGCTGACCACCTGTTTCCCGCATGCCGAGTGTCTCAGCGATGGTGGGCACGACCAACGCGGTGTCGGTCACGGGAGCCAGATTCACGAAAAACACTCCATCAGCGAAGGAATCGGTCAGTTCCGCAGCTACTTGCACGCCCAGGCGGGTTTTGCCTGTGCCGCCGGGGCCCGAGAGCGTCACGAGACGCACCTCCTCGCGACGCAGGAGTTGTCCAACGGCAGCCAGTTCCTGCTCGCGTCCAATGAAAAGGGTGTGCTGCATGGGCAAATTGTTGGGATACGTATCCAGGGTCTTCAGGGGTGGGAAGTCGGCAGGCACGTCCGGGATGACCAGTTGGAAGAGGCGCCTGGGGCGTCCCAGGTCCTTGAGACGGTGTTCTCCCAAGTCGCGCAGGCTCAGGTCTTCCGGCAGGTCCTGTTCTACGAGGTTACAGGTCGTCTGGGAGAGTAGCACCTGTCCTCCATATGCGGCGCTCATAATGCGTGCGGCGCGATGCACATCCAGGCCAACGTAGCCTTCGGAGGTCCGCGCTGGTTCGCCGGTATGCAGGCCCATACGTACACGTACCGCCACGCCTTCCGGCCAGGGATGGGCCGCGAAGGCACGCTGCGCGTCTACGGCTGCCAGCACAGCATCGGTGGCGCGAGCAAAGGCCACAAAGAAGGCGTCCCCCTGGGTATCAACCTCGTATCCGCCCCATTGGTGGAACGCGGTACTCAGCAGGTACCGGCACTGCGCCAGCACGTCTGCGTAGCGGTCACCCACCTGGTGGAGTAGGTGCGTAGACCCCTCGATGTCGGTGAAGAGCATCGTCACCGTTCCCGTCGGAAGGTTTCCCAGAGAGGACCCCTTTTGCCCATATCCGGCCGGGTGCTCAGATGAAGCAACAGGAAGAATGCGTCCAAGCGATTCTGCCTTGAAGGCCTCTTCCAGGGCCAGAGCAAAAGCCTTCACGTTCGCAAAGCGCTGCTGCGGGTTCTTGGCAAGGGCCTTGAGTACGACCTGTTCAACCCCAGGTGAGATCGCCGGCACTCTTGCACGCAGGGATGGTGGGGGAACCGACATATGTTGCTCTGTTATCTCCAGATACGATCCGTGGAAGGGAGTATCTCCGCTGAGCCATTCGTAGGCCACAATACCAAGCGCATACTGATCACTGGCCTGGATCGGATGCCCCTGGATCTGCTCAGGTGCCATATAGGCCATAGTGCCAATGATCTCCTGGGTCTGCTGGGAGTATGATCTCTGGGTTGGGATGGTCAGGCCAAAGTCAGTGAGCAAGACTTCATTGTTGCGCCCAAACACCAGATTCTCTGGCTTGATATCGCGATGAACCCAGCCTTGCTCATGGATATAGTGCACCGCCTCGGCCAGTTGTTTGACGTAGGAGACAATGGTGTCAAGCGGTACCAGGGTGCCTATCGGGTGGCGCTGGCGCAAGGTGCCACCCGGGGCATACTCAATGATCAGAAAGGGAATGTCGTCCTCCAAGACAAAATCAAGGATGCGCAGGATCAGGGGATGCACCAGGCGAGCAATCAAGCGTGCCTCAGAACGGAGCTGCTCACTGTCCTGGCTGGTGAACTGGACATGCAGTATTTTGATGGCCGCCTGGGTGCCCAGATGCAGGTGTTCCCCTAGATAGACTTCAGCAAAGCTACCCCGCCCGAGCAGCCGGAGCAGGCGGTAGTTGCCAAGCCGCTGTCCTACGCGGTCGATCATCCCTACACCTCCCCAGGGGAGCTTCGTGTCAGTATCACAAATGAGTTCAGGATGTAAAAGGAGCGCATCTCAAAGGACCATTAATACTATCTCGTGCGTACCGCCACAGTAACTATACTCTACTACGGGCAGAACTTCAACATGCACGTCATTTAACGTAGCAGCTCTCGCATAGTTTCCCTGTCTTCGACGCGCAGATACGTAATGAGATCACGTTCTTCTACGGATGTGCTACGGCCCACAGTCCCGTACACTGTGAGCAGGAATTCTCGCTTGTGCGGGAAGAAGACCTGGCACCTTCAAGAGGTGCCTCGAGAGGAGAGACATCATGATTCCTAACATCCATATCCACGAGGAGTTACTGTTTGAACGTCACCGGGAAGTGCTGCGCGAGATGGAACAGCGGCGCATGCTCAAAGGTCTGCGCCGGCAACATTTCAACGCGCCACGATGCATGGCTGCAAGAGTAGGTATGCTGTTGATTGCGCTGGGCACACATCTGAAACGGTTGGAGCCGGGTCGCGAGCCGGTGCTGTAGGACCTGGAGTGAGGAAAAGCAGGATGATAACCGATCCCATCTCTACCAATCAGGACTGCGTAGCGTTGTTCCGCCGCGCAGTGCTGCAACGAGACCAGCAGGCACGGGAAGCCGTGCAGCAGTGTTTCACTGAGACAGTGCGTGACTGGCTGCATCGTCATCCCAAGAGAAAGATAGCATGTGGTCCTGGCAGTGAAGAGCAGTATGTTGCTCAGGTCTTCGCACGGTGCTGGCAAGCTGTCGACGATCGGCAGGTGGAGGTGCAGACGGTGGCTGATGTGCTGCGCTACGTGCACATGTATGTGAATGTGGTCCTGCTAGATGCGCTGCGGGCTTCTGCACAGCCAGGAATGATGCCATGGCCGCAGGCAAGTAACGGAGAAGAACCAGGCGCAGCGGGTCGTCATGAGAGTGGAGAGGCATGGGATATGCTGCGCGCCTTGCTGCCTGATCCGCGTGAGCAGCGTTTGGCTTACTTGCTCTTCCACTGCGGGCTCTTACCCAGGGAGATTGTCCGCGCCTGCCCAGAGGAGTGGAGTTCCGAGCAAGAAATCCATCGTTTACGTCACCTCATCCTGGAGCGACTCCTGCAGAACGCGGACCAGATTCACTAATGATGAAAGAAGTTCAACAGTACTCTCCTACACCAGGTTTATGCGCTTTGCTGTCAGTTACATAGTCAATAGAGAGATTTTTGAAGCAAACAAAACGCCTCAAGCCAGATAAGCAGAGATTTGAGGCGCTTTCTCTTATGGTAACCCAAAGAAGTACTACTCTTCTTCGGGATGTTGCCTTGACACCCGTTCCAGATTACGGAACCAGGTCTGGCGAGGTTAGATGGAGATTTCCACTTCTGTCACCAGCCCGTTTTGATGTTTGGTGATCATAATCCTGCCGATAACCACATTTTTGCTCTCTGCTCCAAGCTCAGAGAGCTCATCACGATACAGGAAGAGCGCGTGATCAATCGCCTTTTCCGGAGCACCCTCGCGTGAGTCAGCGTGCTGAGGTTTCTTTGCGTATCGGCTTGCTAGAGCACATGCTATCGGAGCAAACACCACCACTGGGATGTTCAGCTCCTTTGCCATGGCTTTCAAACTGCGATGGATGTTGCCGAGTTCCTGAAAGCGATGTTCGTGTCGCTTTCCATGAACACTCGGCTGCATCACATGCGGATGGTCGACCATGATGAGCGCAATCTGATGCGCCTCGACCAATTGCTGTACTCGTTGTCGGAGTTGCACAAGTGAGAGAGCCGTGTCGTCAATCCAGACATGGGCCTGAGAAAGCGTCCTGGCCGTCGCAGTCAGGAGCGTATGCTCCTCATCAGAGATCCACCCGGTTCGTAGGCTATGCAAATCAATCCCTGTACACATCGCGAGCAGGCGTTGCACGAGGCGATATTTGTGCATATCTAGACTAAAGAATCCCACCCCTTGCTTACTCGTTGTCGCCACGGTGAGTGCTATGCTCAAGATAAGGACCATCTGATCCGCCGAAGACTGGGTCGTGATGATGATCAGGTCTGAACCCTGCCACCGTTCGATGAGGGTATCGAGTTCCTGCACACCGGTGGGAATGCCTTTCATCTTGCTCCCTTGTGCATGGGGAGCCACGCCGGCGTCTGAGCTTGGCAGTGACACCTCATACCACCAAAAACATCATCGTGTCGCGATACACATTCCGTAATCAGCTGCGCAATACAGCAAAGTCACCTGGCATCAGTCTACTTTCACAACGGATCTAAAAAACAATACTCCTCTCTAGCACTCTCACAACCCTATCCTCGCAAATTATTGAATACTCCCACTTCGCTGCCCAGCGCGATCTCGCCTTTCACCACAAAGCCGAGGATGAGCCCTGTCATCACCATACGCGCGATGTCGCCAATAGCCTTTGGATCAAGCGGCGCACGCAACGCGAAGACCATACGCTTTTCAGTGTGCGTGACGACGAACGGGGCACTACCTTCGAGAGGGACACGCTCTTCGAACTCCGCAATGAGACGGTATGCGATCCCAGCCGTGGTCAGCGTCTCATCGATGTGGTAGCGTGCGCCTTCGTCATGGGCAGGAAGCAGGTAGACGATGAGCAGGGTTGGTGGATGCTCACTCATCGGCGGCTACCCTCCTATTGCTATGGGCTTCTTCCCACTTGGAGGTCGACCAGGGATGAACCAGGCATCTCACCCGTGCGGAAGAGTTACTCCCCGAGACTTTCAGGTGCTGCCTCTGCCACCACGCGCGGTTGCTGCTTCGTAAATAAGACCACCGAGTCGCTTTCCTCAAAGTATTGCACCTCGAACAATCCCTCACCTGATTGTTGCCGACGTTTGGCTTCCTGCTCGGCCTCATCTTCACTCTCATAGACTTCAGCGGAAAACCAGCCGCCCGGACATTCGAGATAGAGATGGACAGGACAGTCCTCGGGATACGTATCAGCCATCATGAACCAGATCTCTGTGCAATAGGCCATCGTTACGTCGTACAGCTTTTTTTCATTGTCCTTGGGGAGGTCTTCTGTT
>WNGK01018186.1_pt1 | contig 11347 bp, 12 predicted proteins | sample 5400601 | NCBI WGS metagenome assembly WNGK01 (sample SAMN13153376, study PRJNA577476) | soil metagenome | isolation source: 60 cm soil or saprolite under Garry oak tree replicate 1 | place: USA:California | collected 2016-06-15
ATGAACTGTTTCTAGGATAGATTATAGTATGGCGCCAGGAATGTAGATTACCTCTCTGACAAAGAGTAGCATGCACCCCGACCAACCACAGTGGTTCTATAGAATAGGTACGCTTAAACAAGCAGAGCAGATTACAGAATGTTCTACTTGCACACATATGGTACAATCTACACTAACTTACCTATTTAACCACTAAACGAGGGAATTGTCATGCATCGTCGTGCTCCAAGTTTTCATCCAGGATTGATGACAGATATGTATCATCCAGATTCCGCATATGTTAGTTGGCGTACCGGTCGCAATGGCCTGACGACATTTGATCTGTATACGCGCACGGCACCCTTTGGAGGTGCATATTTACTTGTGGCTGGCTTAGAGATGGCTTTGGCGTTTGTGCAGGCCTTCCACTATACCGCCGAAGAGTTGAAATTCCTGGCTAATATCCGCGATTACGACTCAGCTTTTCTCGATGAGCTGGCAACATTACGTTTTACCGGTGAGATACTGGCCCTGCCGGAGGGAACAATTGCCTTTCCGAATGAGCCAATTATGCGGGTCACAGCCCCTTTTCGGGAGGCATTATTGCTAGAAGCTGGGCTATTACAGGCGATTAATCTCTCGACGCTGATCGCTACGAAAGCCTCGCGTATTGTGTATGTGGCCGAAAAAGGACGTCGCCGCCGTGTGGCAGAGTTTGCTTTCCGGCGTGCTCAAGAACCCTTAACCGTTGCACGCGCATCCTATATCGGTGGCTGTGCCAGTACTTCCCTGCTGAATGCGGCCTATGAATTTCGCCTGCCTGCCACAGGTACGGTCCCCCATGCTCTGATCCAAGTCTTCGATACGGAGGCGGAGGCGTTTGAGGCAATCGCAGAGGCATACAATCGTTACACGCTTCTGCTTGATACGTATGATCCACGTCATGCAATTCATACGGCTATCGAGGTTGCCTTGCGCTCTCAGGAGATATGGGGGCATACGCTGGCAGCAGTACGCCTGGATAGTGGCGATATCGTTGGGGACAGCATCTACATCCGTGAGCAGCTTGATAAGGCTGGTCTGCATAGTGTGCGCATCCTGGCAAGCGGTGATCTGGACGAATGGAAAATCACTGAGTTGCTTGAAGCAGGTGCGGAGATCGATTCCTTTGGCGTGGGAACAGCTCTGGGTAGTGGGGCTGGTTCGGTAGAGCGTGGTATCGCCGGTGGGGCACTAGGGGCTGTATATAAAGAGGTGTGGTATGTAGATGAGACAGGCACAGAATATCCCAAAGTAAAAATTGCCGGGCCCAAGACGACCTGGCCGGGCAAGAAGGAAATTTATCGGCACCCACAATGGAAAGAGGATATTATTCAGTTAGCCCATGAGCCACGACCGGAAAATTATCACCGTCTGTTACGCCCGGTGATGCGCAATGGAGAAATGATTCCAGGCAGTTTGCCACCGCTCTCGGAGATACGCGAGTTAGCCCAGCAGAATGTAGCTATGCTGCCAGCCGAGTATCGAGAGCTTTCCGTCGAACAACCCTATTCCGTACATTTCAGCGACGGCTTGCAGGCTTTAGGCAAACAAGCGGCACAACTGGTCGGCTCAAATTCATCCACAATGGATGTCTGAGAAGATGTGATCCGCGCACTCTTCTTTACGTATCTCTATAGAGATACGGCACTTTTTGTTTGCCCACATTTTGTTTGTGATACAAGATAAGGAGTACGACCTTGGCCGAAATCCTCAAAGAGACGAGAAGCCTTTGTTCGACGTGCGGTGAAACTATTCCCGCTAGATACGAAGTGCGTGATAACGAGCAAGTATTTTTTACACGTCACTGCCCAACGCATGGTACAGTTAATACTGACCTTGGCTATCACGCAAACTTTTATCGTAAGTCGTTTGAGGTTGAGAAGTTGATGATTGCACGTTACGGGGATGGTGGCAACACGGATATTTCTCGCGGACTTTCGCCCTTCCCATTGAGGAAACCAGCAGGGTTAGCAATCCTTGAGGTAACCGAGCGGTGTAACCTCACCTGTCCCATGTGCTATGCCTATTCCAGTCCATCGGAGCGTGACTACTCCCTGGAAGAGATCGAGATGCGCCTAGATCAGTTGATTGCGGTGGAGGGTAAAGGTATCTCGCTACAAATCTCCGGTGGAGAGCCTTCGGTACGCAAAGACCTGGATAAAATTGCAGCCCTGGTCAAGAAAAAGGGCTTTGGACAACTGGAAATGGTGAGCAATGGTATTCGCCTGGCTCGCGAACCTGATTTCGCCGAGAAGCTGGTCGAATGGGGCTTTACCTCTGTCTACCTACAATTCGATAGCACCCGACCTGAAGATATTCAGAAGGCTACCCCCTTTGGACGCTTCGAGGTCGGTAAGAACGGCAACGGAAATGGCAGTGCAGAACCGCCAGCCCCACCACGCAAATTGCGTATGCCGGAGATTCTAAAGCTCATTGAGGAGCAGGCAGGAGTCCCACAGGATTTGTTCTTCCCGGTTGGGGAAGGCTCCCCCTTGTGCAATACGTTCTCGTTACTCAAATACACCAGGGACGGCTACAAACCTATCGCGCCCAACTTCACCTTGAAGGACTTCATGGACGTCATGGGGCCACGACCCAATATGACCTTGCGTATGCTCACTCGTGGTCGTGCCGCCGTATTGCCGCAGATTGTCTCCAACATTGGCGGCAGCCTCAAGCTGATGAAGACGCTCTGGCCGCATATCGGTACCGATCCCTCATTCTGGACAAGCCGCAAGACGCTGACCCTCTTCGTCAAGCCCTTCATGGATGAGAGCGACATTGATATGAGCCGCATTGAACGCTGCTGTTTCCACAATGCCTCGCCGCGTGGTGTAATGTCCTTCTGTGCCTTGAATGCGAAGATGCGCCCGGCCCAACCACACGCTGAGGAAAAAGCCTTTATACCTCTGCCTACACGCCGTCCTAAGCAGCAAGAGGTGGCGACGCACTAAACTTCAAACAGAGTGTCATCAAAGAAGGGCATCACCTCGATGCCCTTCTTTGATGACACTCTAACGCCCAACTTTTCTCTAATTCAAGCTTATTTGTATGGAGGCTTTCATGCTCTTCTCGATCATTATGCCTGTATTGAATGAAGTCGAGGCCCTGGAGAGTCAACTTGTCCATCTTACTCGTCAGTGTACTGGATATGCATACGAACTGCTGATTGTCGATGGCGGAAGTACTGATGAGACGGTAGCTATCGCTCAACGTTATGGTCGTGTGATCCATGCTCCGCGTGGGCGTGCGAAACAGATGAATGCAGGAGCAGTGGCGGCGCATGGAGACGTGCTACTCTTTTTACATGCTGATACAAAGTTACCTGATGAGGCATTATGTGCGATAGAAAAAGCCTTGGCCTCACCAGAGGTTGTGGGTGGAGCGTTTCGTCTGTGTTTCGACTGCCAACAGTGGTCATATCGCTTCGTAGCCTTCACAACAAATCTACGCTCACAGCTACGCCGAATTTTTACAGGGGATCAAGCCTACTTTGTGTGTACCCAAAGCTTTCAGGCAGTGGGCGGCTATCCCGATCAACCGCTCATGGAGGATTTGGAGATTATTTTTCGCTTACGCAAGCTCGGTAAGGTACTACTACTGCCCCAGTATGTGACAACCTCAGCAAGGCGGCACGAGAAGGTTGGTCTATTGCGTAGCGTGCTGTTTATGTGGTATCTGCGGACACTTTACAAGTTCGGGGTCTCGCCAGAACAACTACAACGCATGTACGTTGATATTCGTTAAGAGCAGAAATGATGAGAGGCAATATGGCACAGCTTTCGATCATCATTCCAACGCTCAACGAAGAAAAGCTGATTGCAGCACGAAACGTGGGCGTGGCGGACAGTTGAATGCAGGAGTGCAGGCAGCACAGGGAGATATTTTGCTGTTCCTGCACGCGGATACAATTCCTGATAAGGAAGGTCTGAGAGAACTGCTAGAGGTGATACAGCAGGATGAAGATGTGCTTGGAGGAGCATTTCGCATGCGTTTTGATGATGTACGCCCCATCTATAAACGCATCGGGGCAAATGTCACAGAGCGTTCACTCAGAACGCAAAGCTATACAGGAGATCAGGGGATTTTCACGCGCCGCAGTACGTTCGAGCAACTGGGAGGTCATCGCGATTGGCCTTTTATGGAGGATGTGGATTACAGCGAACGCATGGGAAAGCTAGGAAAGGTAGTTCTACTTGAACACGAAGTAGAAACCTCAGCCCGACGACATCGCAAGTGGGGACTATTGAGAACACAGTTGACGGTGGTATTGATACGGATTCTGTATATATTGAAGGTACATCCTGCGAAGTACGCGTGGTTGTGGGAGCCGGTGAGGTGAGATAAGGGGAAAGCGTAATGTTCATTCTAAACTTGTTTTCAACTTCCCGCTCCATGAGTTACAATGCACTTAACAAACACCACCCAAAAGGAAGTGCCACTCATGGCCGATAGCATCACACAACCTGATACCAATGAAACTGAACCAAATAGCGAGCAAGCCCTTAAAGAGAATGAACAAGATACTCAGGCTCAGCAGCCCAATACACCAGAAGTCGCAGAACCAACACCTGCAAACGTCATCTGGACACCTCGCTTCATCGTCATCTTTACACTTATCCTTGTCTTTGGATTAAGTACAGAAAGTCTTCTGGTACGGGGCTGGGAGAATCATTTCTACGCGGAAGCGTGGATTTCATTTGGACATATAGCGTTGATCGTAGGGTGCTTGATTGCTGTGATAGTAGTGACGCACTCACATTGGGTACGCCTGGGAAGTATTTTTGGGATTGTCTGGGCGATCTTCATGAGCATTAGCCAGGCTTTGACGTTTTATACCCTTGCTCCTGGTTCGCCATTACCAGCCCATGTCAATGCGCCTCTTGCTAGTGCGTTGCTAGGCATGTACATGTGTTTTTCAGTAGAGAGAACACCGCTGAGAAGGTGGGATAGCTGGTTTTTCCGCCTTATGGCGCTCATTGTAATTGTAACGGTTGGGCTGGCCTATCTTATCACACATGGCTCATTGACTTTGGCTGAAAGTGCGGCATCGGCAGTGCTGCTAGTCTTTTGTGTCTTAGTATGGTGGTCACGTCCCTCATGTTGGCGAACGCAACCGGGGCCAACATTTTTGTTAGGATTGATGCCTGCCTTGTTGCTGGTAATGGCTCTACCAGGGGTAGGAGTCGGAGGACAAGGCTTTTTTCTCTTGCAGCTCGCATTGTTTGCCGTGCTACTGGGCATGATACGGATTTTGCAGGGAGAAGTGCGTAGGAGAAGATAAGAGGACCAGCCTACCGCCCCGCAGGACGACCGCAAGGGTCGTCCCTACTATATACGGCTTCGCTGCTCCGACATTTCTGTAAGTTGTGGCAATACCGAAAGGTTTTTTCATGAGGTGGCACCTGAAGGGCTTATGGGATAATGGCGATTTTGTGAAATTGTGGGTTGGGCAGACAATCTCTAATTTTGGAAGTGGTATTACGGGTATAGCCTTGCCGCTCACGGCAGTTTTGGTGCTAGCGGCTACTCCCACACAGATGGGCATTTTGAGTGCGCTTGATGGTGCAGCAGTGTTTGTATTTGGGTTAGTGGCTGGCGTGTGGGTTGATCGTTTACGCCGCCGACCTATCTTGATCGTAGTTGATATCGGACGAGCAGTTCTGCTTGGCTCTATTCCACTTGCAACACTATTAGGCACCCTACATCTGGGGCAACTGTATATTGTGGCCGGATTAACAGGGGTACTGACAGTCTTTTTCAACGTAGCATACGAATCGTTTCTACCATCGCTCATCTCAACCGAACAGTTAGTGGAGGCAAATAGCAAGCTGGGGATGAGTGATGCGCTGGCTGAGATTGGAGGGCCGGGGAGTGCAGGTGCGCTGGTGCAATTGCTTGGTGCGCCTCTGACTATTGGGTTCGATGCGCTCTCGTTTCTGTTGTCGGCATTGAGTATTGGGGTAATTCGTAGATATGAGCCGAAACCACAGGTAGATAAACAGCGACAGAATATATGGCGCGAGAGTAGCGAAGGACTGCGGATGATACGCGAGAACCATCTACTACGTCCCCTGGTGATCAGCGCAGCTCTTTTCAACTTCTTTGGGAACTTCATCGGCACCCTTTATGTACTCTATATTGTACGGGATATACATGCACCACCACCCCTGATTGGCTTTTTCATCGCAACGGGAGGAGTCAGTGCTCTGGCAGGAACACTGCTAGCACAAAGGGTTATCCGCCGCATCGGAGTGGGTATGGCTATTGGAGGTATGCTTTTCCTCTATGGCTTGACAGGACTGTTGCTGCCTCTGGCCCAAGGACCTCTCATAGTAGCGGCAACTATGCTCTTTGCGTCTCAATTAATGGGAGATGTCTCAGTCGCCGTTTACCTGATCGCTGAGGTGAGTTTTCGTCAAGCGATTATTCCCAACACTCTATTGGGACGCGTCAATGCTAGTATCCAATTTCTGACACAGGGTATAAGGCCGATAGCTGCAATTCTCGCGGGCATACTTGGCAGTGTGATTGGTTTGCGCTTGACGATCTTCATCGGCGTGCTGGGCGTAATAGGTGCAGGTGCATGGGTGTTATTTTCACCACTACGAAAAGTACGTTCCTGACCCTTGAAATGCCCACTTTGTAACTTAGACCGCAATAGTGGAAATAGATGATATAATGCAATTTAGTTAGAGCGAAAGCGTTGTTCTTTTCCTCATTCCTTCTGGAAGGCCAATTTATGAGTAAACCCTTTGTCCCAGACAACTTTCAAGTTCCTGAAAAGCTAGAGACTGATACATTTCGACTCCGCATGTTAACAGTCAATGATGTGGTAAAGGACTACGATGCAGTTATGACCAGCATTGACCATCTGCAAGGAGTATTTGGGAAGCGTTCCACATGGCCGTCTCAAGAGTTAACCCTTGAACAAGATTTCATTGATTTAGGCTGGCATCAAAAAGAATTTCAACGAAGAAGCTCTTTTGCCTATACTGTTATGAACCTCGATGAAAGCCAGTGCTTAGGTTGTGTCTACTTTTTCCCCTCTCAAAACGAGGAGGTGGATGCTGAAATCTATCTGTGGGTAAGACAAAGTGAGTTTGAGAAAGGCTTAGACCCGATTTTATTTGAGACTGTTCGCAATTGGATAACAAAAGTGTGGCCTTTCAAGAAAGTTCTCTATCCTGGGAGGGAATGAATGGATGACTTCAATGATATACTCCCACTTGGCGTGCCTTCGTTAATCTCTACCAATCAGAACACGAGGAACCAGCGTAAAATGTTCAATTAGCTCTTCAATACCCCTGGTGCGTTTCTTCTAGCCGCCCATCCATCATACGCATGTGACGCTTGGCTTGGGCTGCTATATGGGGATCGTGGGTGACGACAACGAGAGTAGAGCCGTGCTCCCGCGATAGGGTGTCGAGAAGAGCGATGACCTGTATACCCGTAGCTGAGTCCAGACTACCAGTAGGTTCGTCGGCCAGCAGAATAGGAGGAGCGGCAATAAGAGAACGGGCAATAGCCACACGCTGCTGTTCACCGCCAGACAGTTGATCAGGATAGTGATCTGTTCTCGCTTGAAGACCAACCTCACTGAGAAGCGAACCAGCACGTTTACGCAAGATGCGCTTGGGGATAGTCTCCCTATTAGGTGTTGGTGAGAAGTGGAACGAGCACAACCGTCAAAAGCTCCTTCACCGTCCAAATGTGGGAAGTCGAGCCGAGCAGCCATAGCAGGTGTGCGTTGTTGCCAACGCATGGATGCTGAAGGTGTCTCTACTTCAACACGTAATGTCTTGAGGGGACGCGTAAAGTTGTAGAGTCCATCTTCAAGTGCGCTCGCCGCTTTGAGGAAACGAAGTTCTTTTGAGAAGGAAAGCGTCTTGCGAACCAACCTCCCATTCATCTGCCGTGAGGTCAAATGGGTTCGTTCCACATAAGCCGTCTGTTCTCCTAACACCTTTTTCACCTCTTCTTGCTCTCCATAGATCACCTTGGGGGTCACACTGACGACTTTACTTCCCTGCCGTCTCTTGATGACCTGCAGATACTGCCAATCTTTTCCTGGTTGTGGCACCGTTGGTGGTCTGCCCTGCCCACCATATTGAGGGACCGTTCCCCACGTTTCTAGCATTGCTTCGCGATAGGCCCCTTTTCCATCTGTTGACAGGGCCGGAGGAGGAGCTTCTGGGGCATGCCTTTTGACCTGTTGCATGAGCTGCGGCGCGACTTCTTCTTCTGTCTTGGCTATGGCACGTCCTCCTCTCAAACGGGTCTCCATGTCTATCGCGCTTCCTCGCCAAAACGTCCCTCGTGCTTCTTCTTCTGGCTTCCCCCTTTTTCTCCCTTGTGCCCGACAGAGGTCCACAGGGCATCCATTTGCACGCGACTGAGCTTCTTTGGCCCCACCAGTTGCTCCTCAATGCGCTCCACCTGCGTGGCTGCTCGCTGCATCCATCGACCGACGGTTTCTTCTTTGATCCCCTTCATCCGATGAATCGCTGCCAAGCTATTGCGATCTCCCACCATGGCCAGACATTCGACTATCTCCTCCTCTGAGTGACGACAGCGATACAACAGCGTTCCCTTGGTTTCCGTGAAGGTCTTTTTACACGTTTGACATCGATAGCGTTGCACTCCTTTGTCTGTTTTGCCGTTTTTGATGATATTTCCTTTTCCTCCTTGTCCATAGTCTGCACATGCTTCGTTCCAGCAGAACGACCCGGCAAGGGCCACTTTCTCCTCTTCCATTGCTTGGTTCTCCCTCTTTTCTCGCGTTTCTTCCTCCATTCTCTAACACCAGTCAAGAGGGAGACCACCCGCTTGGGAGCGTAGGGCAATAGAGGTAACATAACGTTTTCCAGAGCGGTCAGCGAGGGCAGAAGTGAAAATTGCTGGAAAACCAGCCCAACTTGCTCACGTCGGAAACGAGCAAGGGCCGCTCCACGTAGTTCATGCGTAACAATGCCCCTGGCAATGCGCACATGGCCGCTATCTGGCCAGTCCAGGGCAGCGCAGAGACGCAAGAGGGTTGATTTGCCTGCACCAGAGGGGCCGACAATAGCCACATGCTCGCCCTGTTGCACGACCATATCCACTCCTCGCAGTACTTCTACTTTACCTGCTCCGGTTATATAGCTAAGATGTACCTGTGAACAAACGATCATTTCCATACAAACGCTCTTTTCGTTGCTTGCCACGATGGACCCAGCATCGCCATGTTAAGCAGCAGAAAACCTACTAGTGGACCACAAAGTAAGACGCTTCCAATATTCACTAAAGATGGTATGCTTCCTGCTGAGAACAGCATGCCTGAAGCGCAGATAGCAGCCAATTCACTACTCAGGAATGTGAGGCGCAAGTGTTCGTGCATGAGACGCAACAGCACATCACGTCGCTGCCATCCAACCTGTGCCAGGAGAACTATCTCGTTTCGCCTTCCCCGTAGAATCAAGGTAGCGCATAAGCCAACAGTTAAACAGGCTGATGTGAGCATAATGCATACCAGCACAAGTTGAGGAGCTTCTAAGGCTGCACGTACCTGAGTGCCTAAAACGGTAACAACTAACAGATGGTCAAAGTTGGTAAGCAGAAGATATTCTATGGCTATAAGAAATACAGAAGCGAAGATAGTCAGAGCTAAGACCCATGGAATGACGACTTTACTGCGCGTAATATGCTGAGCAATATGAGTTCGATGTGAACCGTTGCCCTGCTTAGAGATTGGGTAGGCGATACTTACCAGAGCACCACAGTACATAAGTATACTTCCCATGAAGAGCAACCAGACAAGCCATGGCGGGAGGCTATTGGGCCAGAAGGTGCTGGTGAGGATAAGCACGGCAATGGCAAAGAGACACCCTGGCAAACAGAGGAAAACGGCGTCGAAGACGAGGGCACAGAGTAAAAGCGGAGCTTGCCAGCCAAATTGCTGCAATAAAACGGTCTCATCTCTACAACCCATGCCAACCAATACGCCGGAGGTTCCAATAGCCAGCAGACAAACAAGAGAGCAGAGTATGAGTAGTATTGTTTGTACAGCATCGAGGCCGTGAACAATTTGTACGGCAACACCAACGACACGCCACGAAGATTGGATAGGCGCATGCTCTTGCCGAGTAGGGGTGATTAGCATGACAGTACGTGGAGATGAGCCATCAAGGATATCAGCGTGCAGACCGGTATGAGCAGTGATAGCGGCGGCAGTGGCCTGCAATAGGCTCAGGCTACTTTGACTATAGTTTTCTACACTGTTGAGTCGCACATACAGGCCACTGTAGCAATTCGGGCCATTAACGATACACGCCTGCTCCAGAGAGATGAAACGTGCGGCATCAGCGATCAATGGGAGATGCTCAGGAGTGGAGAAAGGCAACACAGATAAAGGTGTCGCTTGTGCGCCAAACGAGAAGCTTGCCGGAACAGAAACAGAAGAGGGAAGTAAAGTGCGATAGAGTGTACCCTGTATATCTGTGCCGGAAGACGCGACGACCACCTGCCCATCGGCAAGTTGTTGAGGAGTAGCTGTATAGCTTGTAGGAGAGTAGCGCAACAACTCTGTACCGTCAGGTTGATACGTGATTGCACCCTGATGTACCCCTTGCGCTGCCCAACAAGCGGCATTGTTCAGACATGCAGGTAATATACTGAGATTACCTGCAAGTTTATCGACCCCCAAAGAGAGATGTATTGCCCCTTGTGGGGATCAGAACTCCATAAAACAATGACTCGCATCCACGTGAGGGATGGAATGTGCATCTTCCCCGAAAATATAACTTCCTCACTCATAACCAAGCATATGCAAGGAGGGTATTTTATTCATGGCATCGTCCCTTTTACGGCGGAACTTGTATATCGTCGTACTCGTAGGTTGTTTCCTTTTGATACTGCTCACGGCCTGTGGTAGCGATACTTCATCAGCTACAATATCTTCATCCTCAAATTCGGCCTCAAACAGTCGTACCACATCACCAGCCACCGCCACGGTCACAGCACTGAAGAGTTTGATGGTGCTCGTTGGTCAGCCAAAAGCAAAGATGCTCCAGGGCACTACCTTTGAGGTAGATGGCATGCTCAAGAACGGCGATAGTAAGCAGCATGACATCTATTTGCAGGTGAAACTGTTCGATGCTTCGGGCAAACAAACGGGCAGTGCTATCGAGAACGTTGACAACGTAGCTGGAGGAGCAACCGTAAACTACGCCATTCAAGGTACAACTTCACAGCCTACGTGGGCTAAAGTCGAAGTTACCGTTCAGAAAGTAACGGAAAATATCGGTGGTTCAGGCACCGATTAAATGTGTCATCTGTGCGAAATAGC
>WNGK01012392.1_pt1 | contig 11346 bp, 8 predicted proteins | sample 5400601 | NCBI WGS metagenome assembly WNGK01 (sample SAMN13153376, study PRJNA577476) | soil metagenome | isolation source: 60 cm soil or saprolite under Garry oak tree replicate 1 | place: USA:California | collected 2016-06-15
CGCCGCTTCGGGACTCCCATTCAATTGAAATGATTTGATCCCAGGGCGTTGCCCTGGGCTGTTTTATTTCACGCCTTCAGCGTGAGATGGCGTGAAGCCCTTGCTGACGCGCGGGCTTCTGCCCCGAGGTAGATTAATCCGCTGCCACCCATTCGAGCTCAGGTGCGCAAATCGCTTTAGGGTTCGGCTGGAGGCTTCTGCGTCACAACCGGTGTATCGTCCTCAGCGCCGCAGAGCATATGAGCCCTCGCTGACGGTCGGGCTAGTGCGCCGTGATGATCAAAGTTCGAAACTCAACAGTAGTAAGAACGAAAGATACGAGCGTACGACTACTCAAAAGCGAGCATCGCAACCTTTTCCGACCAGCATGCATCCATTCTCCGACAACACACGCCTCTCCCGCTTGCAAAAGCATTCGAGTCTTGCTAAACCTCGTTATGGAAAAAGTGTTCGTTCTTTGGAGAAGACCATGAAGAAGATTTTCTATCCGCTGTTCGCTCTGACACTGCTCCTGGCCCTGTGTGTTCCCGCGCTCGCCGACACGATCAAACTGAAAGACGGGAGCGTGATCCACGGTCAGGTCGTCGGGTTCAAGGATGGTCAATTTACGGTTCTGATTGGCGGCTCAAAGGGCCGGCGCAGTCGCACGACAATTTACGTTGAAGACGTCGACTCCATAGAGTTTGACGCCTCAACCAGCGGCAGCGGCGCTGCCCCAACCACTGAAGAAGCGAGCGTGCCGAGCAACCCGACGGAAACGGCCGCACAGCGGCCGCAGTCTCGTCCAACTCCGACGCCAGACGTTACCGACACTAATCCGCAGACAACCAGTACGCAGCCGACCTCGGGGACTCCGCCAACGTTTTTCACGATCAGAGTCAGTGTTCGCGCAGACAATACCAATAACGGCTGGACCAACAGTGGCCTGGTCGTGCGTCGCGGACAAAGACTGCGCATCACTGCTTCGGGTCGAGTCTCGCTGGGGAAAGGACGCTTTTCGACGCCCGGAGGAGTGACAACGGCTGACAACGACAAACTGATGCGCACGGAACCGACCGGAGGCCTCATCGCGGTTATCGGGGACGACAACGATGACTTCGTCTTTATCGGCGCCCGGCGTGAGTTTGTCGCGCAGCGCGATGGCGTGCTCTTCTTCGGAGTAAACGAGGGCGACCTGAGCGATAACAACGGCTCGTACGACGTTGTGATCGAGGCGGAGGCGGGCAGCACCTCGCCGCGATAGACGGCAAACTTGTCTCAAACATCGGGCATCAGAACAAGCAGAACAGACCTACTGCCAAATTCTGCTCTAGTTGAACGGGATGCCGAAGGCGTAAGATTGCCGGTGCCCTGTAGATTGCTTGACCATGCGCGAATCCGAAGCCTATAGTTACCTATCGACGCAGCCCTCCTTTTTGTTTGCATAGGATCATTGCTATGAAATACTTCAACTTCTGCCGCCGGTTTTTCGCCGTTGCCATTCTGCTTGCACTGATGTTGGGAGCGACTGGCGACGCAAACGTCTTCGCTCAGGCCCGTCGCCAACCTCCGGCGCCGAATCAGAAAAAGAACAAACGACCTGACGAGGAAAAGAAGGAAGAGCCACCACCGCAGGACACAGTCAACAAGCAACAGGAGGCTGAAAAGCTGACCATCGCGACGAACCTCGTCAATGTCGACGCGGTTGTCTATCAGAAAAAGGGTGGCCAGATCATTACCGGTCTCAAGAAAGGGAACTTTGCCATTTTTGTTGATGGCGTTCAGCAGCAGATTACAAACTTTTCAACTCCCGAGGCGCCTATCACCATCGTGATGGTTGTCGAATACAGCAAGTGGACGGAAATCTTTGGCCTTTACGGGAATGGCGGATTCGAGCCAGGAACGTTCGAAGTTATTCGGCCGGCGGCGATGTTCCTTTCCCAATTTATCAAACCACCGGACGATTACGCTTCGGTGGTGGCGTTTGACATGCGCCCAACGCCGCTAACGGATTTCACCAACAACCCGGCGCGAATCAATGAGGTGATCAATCTGCTGCTGCGAAACCGTCCCGCCTTCCGCGAGAACAACCTGTTCGACGCACTCAAATTCGTCCTCGTTGGCGGTCGCGGTGATTCAGTGGTGCTAGAGGATTCCAAATCCGAGAAAGCTGATTATGCCGGCCTGGTTAGCGTCCAGGGCAGACGCAGGGCCGTGATCTTGATAGCGTCGGGATGGGATACCTTTAGCAAGATCAACTATGGACAGGCGAGAAAGATTCTCCAAAACGCAGGCATACCGATCTACATTATTGGAACTGCCGGCCTCTTCAAGGCAAAGTACGGCGACAGGCTCGGAGCGACCGGTGGGATCGACGGTTCACCGGGAAGGATGGACTTTTTGCAAGCTGAAAACGAGCTGAAGACGTTCTCTTCTGAAACCGGCGGAGCGTATTATCCCTACACGTTTGAAGGCGAAATACCAAGCATTCTTCAAAACATCAACGCGATGCTGCGCAGCCAGTACAGTCTTGGCTTTAAGCCGCCCGACATTCATGACGGCAAGTCTCATAAGATCGTGGTCAAGGTCGATGTTGACGGCGACGGCGTATACGACGACAAGCAATACGTCGTCCAGGCGCGCGAGTACTATAACGCGCCGAAGGCGGACGGGAAGCAGTAGGCAAAAAGCAGAAGGCCGGAGGCAGGCGGCGGGAGCAGTAGGCAGTAGGCCGTAGGCAGTAAGCAGAGGGCAGCGAATAATTAATGTCCGCTGCCTTTTCTTTTGTTCAACCTCAATTGGCTTTTTATCGGCCCCGCGGCGTGAATCTTGGTTGTCATTCTCTGCTTGTTCGCTGCCTCCTGCCTACTGCTCCTGCCTCCTGCTCTCACACTCCATACATCCTCAACCGAAACTCATCATTGAACGCGACGATCTCGACGTGGCGATTGGAAAACCGTCGCGCCTCGCGCAACAGCATCGGCAAACCACCGGCGGCGAGTTGCAGCCCATAGCCGGGACTCGAAAAGATCGCGGCCAACTGCGGATTCAAACGCTGTGGCACGCCGTAGCGTATTGCCTTTTGCGCCACCGGCGAAAAGCCGGCCGACCGCCGCGGGTTGATGAACTCGAGCGCGCGGTCAAAAATATGCAAGCGCGTCGTTTGATCGCGCAGAGCAAGATCACGATGTACCAGCATGTTTGCCACCGCCTCGGTGGCTGCGCCACGATGATAATTCGCGCGGGCGGGCACCGGACTGTCCGAGAGATCCGCTGCGCGAAAACTGCGCGGCCGTGCCTCCCAGAGATCGACATAGCGCGCGATGAAACGCAGCGTTGCCTCATGGAGGGTCAGCAAATTGCCGGTTAAGCACACGCGCTCGACGACGGCCGCTTGAATAGAATCGCCGGCGAATCGGGTGGCCTTAACCACGGATCGAGGCAGAAACTCCGCTACCTGACTGTCGCGTCCAAATAGCAGCAGCCCGGCAACCGTCGGCGCTGTTTCACCGCTGTCGCTCCGCGCCAGCAGCAGATCGCGTTCGAGAATTTCTTTTGTCGGATAACCATTGGCTCTCTGCTCATTAAAAGCATGGCCTTCGAAGGCGCGCACGAAACTCCACAAATGCGCCTCGTCAATATCCGCAACAGTCGCGCCCACCACTGATACGTCCTCGTAACCCAGTGGTCGCGCCTCGTCGAGCAGCGCAGAAAGTTCTTCCCGCGTCGCCTCGCGCTTTTCGGAACCCATGCGCAGGTAGAAGCGACCGTCGCGCGTCCGATACGGCCGGCGCTTGCCTTCGACGTCAAGCGCAACGACCCGCCGGCCACTGTCGAAAGCGATGCGATCGACAAAGGGAACAAGTGGTGGCTGAATCTCTTCACGGCAGATGCGCACTAACTCTTCCTGGACGCTCTCGGGATCGTCGACTCCTTCAATACGCATTTGATCGTTCACCCCAAAAACGATCACGCCACCGCCGGTGTTGGCCAGGGCTACGATCTCCTGGGCGATCTTTTCTGAATTTGAAAGTTTGACTTTGAGTTCGAGAAACGTGTCCTCGCCACCACGGACGAGCCGCAGCAATTCAACTCGCGAGGTCAATTGGGCCGGAGTGGAAAAGACGTATTCCTGGAAGGAGCGTTCCGTCGTGGGTTCGTGTCGCTGGTTGCTGCGAAATCTTCGGCGAGCCATTTGTGTATTGACGGGGCTCCAGCACCGCGGCGCCTCAATTAGGACCCGCCGTCGCGACCCGCCCGGATGTCGCACGCTCCGGCGTGCGGCCTCACTGGAATAGTGTCAAAATCAAGCGTCAGCCTCTTTGCTGACTACTTCGAGGACATCGCGCTCGTGGCGCAGCAGCGAGCGCCCTTGCAACCTCACGAGGGGAAAATACAGCGCCAACGCAAACCCTGCGAACAACGTCAGTGTAGCATATTCCATTGGCAAGCTCTCCGTGAAATAGCCGACGCCAACCGCCACCAGCGGCGGCAACGCCATCATGACCAGAATCGGAATCAGGAGAAACCCGGCGACGCCCGAGAGGTTCATGCGCTTGCCGAATTTCATCCGCTTAGGAAAGCGAATTGAGAACCAATTACCGGTCAGCGAAATCAACGTGGCGAACACAACGAAGCTGAGAACCACAAACAACAGCGCGCGCACGCTTAGATCACGAAAGAGCATCTGGTTGAGGATCATCAGGACTGTCGAAAACACCAGGGCGATTAAGGTGATCACGACATTCTTTCCCAGCAGGATCTTGCGCCGATCGATGGGCGCCAGCACCAGCGTGCGCATCCCGCCCTCTTCAAAAGCAAACTCGTTGCAAGCGAGCCCCGCCAATATCAGGAAAACGTAGAGTACTCCACCAGTCGCCATCAGTCCTTCGCCGTAGCGCATAAAACCCGCGACCTGCAACGCGGCGTCCGGGGGCAAGCTTCTCGCCCGACCGAAGCGCCTGGAGTTCATAAATCTGACAGCTAACAGTATCGTCGGCATCAACGCCAACATGCGCAGTTGCGCGTTACGTAGCGCATAGCGGAACTCTTTTTCAATTACGGCCGAAAGATCCGCCGGCAAAAACGGGATGTCCCAACCGATGTAGGTTTCGCGCGCCACGCTTTGAATAGGCGGAGCCTTGCGACGTTTCACCCCTCCTCTTCCGAGCACGGCCCGCTGCGCGATCCAGTAAGTCGCAAAAATCAAGATCGCCGCGTACGCGCTGAGCATTCCCAAGGCAAGAACATACGCCGGCCCACCGTCCGAGCTGAGTCCGTCGGTCATGGCGAGCGCCGCGGCGCCCGGCGGCGTCCAGCGCAGCCCGCGAAACGATTCGGCGTGGCGCATGACAATGGGCGCGAGTTGGCCCATAAACGCTCCGCTCAATCCAGCCAGCGCGCCGATCAGAGCAAGAATTGTTTCGCCGCGCGTGCGCCTCTTGCGCACCAGCGATCCAATCGAAGTTGCCAGCCACTTCGCCAACGCGATGCCCAAAATAATCGCCGGAACCGCCGCCACCAGCGCCCTGAGGATCGATCCCGTTCCCAGCCCGGCGCCGATAGCCATTGCCAGGATTGCGGGAACCGCAAACAAAGATGCGAGGCTGGTCAGCTCGCTCACGAGATCGATCGCGAAAAGTTTGCGCAGACTGATCGGATACATAAGCAGGCGGCCGGGATCAAATTGACTGCCACCGCCGGTGCTTAATGGCAGTGTCGCCCAAATCAAATAGAGGAAGGCAAAGATCATGAACATAATAAAGTTGGCGGGCGGGATTTCTGCCGTACTTGTGGCTGCTCTTGCCTGCGCCAGGTGCGTCACGCCAAATTGCGAAGTGATCACGTAAGCGGCGATACCCAAGCCAAGCGCTAAGAGGAGCGCAAATGCGAGTACGATCAGCGTGCCCAAAATCGAAGCGATCTGATTCAACGCCGCCTTGCGTGAACGCATGGTATTGCGAAACAGCGTCCACTTGAGCCAGATTAGTGTGAATAGTTGGGACATTATTGCTACATCGTTTAGAGGCGGGCGTTGCCCGCCGCGTTACAGCCATTTATGTCGTCTCATTCTATACTGTCGAGTGTTGGATTGTGACATCAAAGCAACGGCGGGCAACGCCCGCCTCGAAACGGTCACCACAAAATGTTTTCGCCCTACCCCCAAATCTCCGACGCTTACGTTAGTCTGGGATCCAATCTCGGCGACCGCGCGGGAAATCTCTTGTTGGCAGTACGCGGCATGATGGAAGCAGGACTAGTAGTCAATCGGTTGTCAGCCATTTATGAGACTGAAGCCGTCGAGACGTTTGCACAACCGGCTTTTCTGAACATGGTGGCAGAGTTACGCGGCAACACGCTGCCGGCGCCGGAACAAGTGATGGCCCGGCTGCTGCGCATCGAATATGCGCTCGGTCGCACCCGTGAGGTTTCGATGGGTCCGCGCACAATCGATCTCGATCTTCTGCTTTATCGCGACGAATTGCGCTCGACGCAGTTTCTTATTCTGCCGCACCCGCGCTTTCATCAGCGCCGCTTTGTGCTCGAGCCGCTCGCTGAGATCGCCCCCAGGCTCGTGCACCCGACGCTTCATCAGTCAATCAGTGACCTGCTCGCAAATGTAGTTGATCAATCAGAAGTGCGCCGCTGGCGGTCATGAGTTCCCGGGCTCTGTCCGCCTGTCTCACAGTGCCCGCGTCTCCCGTTCGTTCCGTCTGGTCTTCTTTCCCCTTTTCCGCCATTTCCCGCTATAATGTGACCACTTGTTAACGCGCCTTGCACATCACAACACCGGCCATTACAGTTGGCGATTCGAACAAGCGATGGCCAGAGAGGCTGGATCATGCCCTATCTAAAGCCTGAACGACCTGAAAAAGTGTCCGCGCCCTCTTTGCGAGCCAGCAAGGAACGCGGCGAGCGTCTGGTCTGTCTGACGGCCTATGACTATCCGACCGCCCGCATCGTCGATGAAGCGGGCATCGATGTGATTCTGGTCGGCGATAGCCTCGGCAACGTCGTGCTCGGTTATGGCAACACGGTGCCGGTGACGCTTGAGGAGATTCTGATCCACGTAAAGGCTGTGCGCCGCGCGGTGCAGCGCGCGCTGTTGGTTGCCGACATGCCCTACGGTTCGTTTCACACCGGCGCTGACGAAGCGGTAAGGAATGCGCTGCGGTTAGTAAAAGAAGGCGGCGCGGAAGCCATCAAGCTCGAGGGTGGACACAAACGCGTGTCGCTCGTCAAGCGTCTCGTCGATGAAGAGATCGCGGTGATGGGCCACATCGGTTTGACGCCGCAGTCGATTAACAAACTTGGCGCCTATCGCGTGCAGGGTAAGACCGCCAAGGCGGCCCGAGAAATGCTGGACGACGCCCGCGCGCTGGAAGATGCCGGCGTTTTTGCCGTCGTGCTGGAAGTGGTGCCGCGTGAGATTGCCAGAATGATTACTGAGAGCCTTAGCATTCCCACCATCGGCATTGGCGCGGGCGCGCATTGCGACATACAGGTGCTGGTCCTGCACGACATGCTCGGATTTTCGTTTGGCAAACAAGCGCGTTTCGTTCGCCCGTATGCAAACCTGCGCGAGACGATCACCGACGCAGTCAGCCGCTTCGCGGAAGACGTGCGCAACGGAACTTATCCGGCTGAGGGAGAATCCTATGGTTTGCCTGCGGAAACTGCTGAGGAACTGAAGATCGAAACAAGGAAAGTGAAGGCATAGCCACGAAGAGGCACAAAAGGCACAAAAGAGAAGGAAACGAACGATCAGGTTCGACGAGAAGCATTCCTTAGTTTGATTTTGCGCCTTTTGTGCCTTTTTGCGGCTGCTGCTTTGTTATGGAAATCATCAATCGTCGCCAGCGCATGAGTTCCGTCGCGCGCAAGATTCGCCGCGAACAAGATAGGACCATCGGGCTCGTGCCGACGATGGGAGCGCTGCACCAGGGTCATCTCAGTCTGGTGCGAGAGGCGCGGCAGATGTGCGACCTTGTCGTCGTCTCGGTCTTTGTGAATCCGGCACAATTCGGGCCCAGCGAAGATTACGAACGCTATCCGCGCGACTTGACGAAAGACACTGCGCTGCTTACCGACTACAACGTCGATTACATTTTCGCGCCGCCGGTCGAAGAGATTTACCCCAGGGGTTACTCGACGTACGTGACGGTCGAAGGATTATCGGATCAGCTTGAAGGCGCCTCGCGGCCGGGACACTTTCGCGGCGTAGCAACCGTTGTCACGGTCCTGCTCAATATCATTCGCCCCGACTTTGCTTTCTTCGGACAGAAAGACGCACAGCAGGCGCTGATCATCAAACGGCTCGTTCGCGATCTGGCTTTCGACACCGAGATCCTCGTGCTGTCGACGGTCCGTGAGGATTCCGGTCTGGCAATTTCTTCTCGCAATGCCTACTTGACTGAACAAGAGCGCGAGGCCGCTCAGGTGATTCGGCGCGCCCTCGTAAAAGGACGCGAAGCCCACAAAGGCGGCGAACGCAGCGCCGGCAAGCTGGCCGACATTGTGCGTAGTACCATAGAAGCAGAACCACGCGCCCGAATCGATTATGTAAGCGTAAGCGACGCTGAAACGCTCGAGAAACTGGACAAACTCGACGAGCGGGCGATTCTGATCGCCGTCGCCGCGCGCATCGGTAAGACACGCTTGATTGATAACATCGTGGTCAATATAGGCGCGAAGAAGAACTCGAGGTCCTGCGTGAAGATCTTAACCTGACCGGCACAAAGCACGGCTGCGAATTAGGTGAGTGTGGCACCTGCACCGTGTTGGTAGATGGCCGCCCGATTTTGTCTTGTCTGATGCTGGGTCTCGATGCTGAAGGCCGCGAAGTCAAAACAATCGAAGGGATGGCTGACGGCGCGACGCTCCATCCGCTGCAAGACACGTTTGCCGACCTGGGCGCGGCGCAGTGTGGTTATTGCTCGCCCGGATTCTTACTCGTTGCCGAGGAGTTATTGAAGAAGAATTCTCAACCGACGCGCGATGAGATCAAGGAAGCTTTATCCGGCAATCTCTGCCGCTGCACCGGCTACATAAAGATTTACGAAGCGGTCGAGTTGGCTGCGGCGCGAATGCGCGGTGAAGAGATCGAGCTGCCGCGAGAAAGCGTTTATGGATACGAATAGAATTGGCCGCGGATAAACGCGGACTTCCGCAGATGACTTTCAGAAGTTTTTAACCTTATGTTGTTTCTGAATCCGCGTGTATCCGCGTTTATCTGCGGCTTATTCCCGAACCTTTATGGCTAACAACGGTAAAGACAAAAATGGCCGGCCATTGAGCGTGGTCGGCAAACCCTTTCGCAAGGTCGACGCGCGCGCGAAGTGCACTGGCCAGACGAAGTTTGCCGACGACATCTTTCTGCCGCGGATGCTCTATTGCAGGGTTCTCCGCAGTCACGAACCGCACGCCCTCATTAAACACATCGATATTTCTAAAGCAATCGCATCGCCCGGCGTCTTCGCGATTATCACAGGCCGTGATCTGCCGATTCCCTACGGCATTCTCCCCGTCAGCCAGGACGAACACGCCCTGTGCATCGACAAAGTTCGTTTCATCGGTGACCCGGTAGCGGCGGTCGCGGCAATCGACGAGGACGTCGCGTTCGACGCGATGAACTTGATCGAAGTCGAATACGAACGGCTGAACACGATCTCATCGATCGAAGAAGCGGTGCTGATCGATGAGCCGCGCATTCACGACTACGGCGACGGCGGCAACATTCACAAGAAAGTCTCGCTGGAATTCGGCGATGTCGAAGAAGGTTTCGCCGAAGCCGATCTAATACGCGAAGACACCTTCTTTTACGAAGGCAATACGCATTTACCGATGGAGCAACACGCGGCGGTTGCTTATTTCGATACGGACAATAAGTTGACGCTATGGAGCGCGACGCAGACGCCACACTACGTTCATCGCGCGCTCGCCAAAGTCTTGGAAATGCCTGCCAGCCACATTCGCGTGATCGCCACACCGAACGGCGGCGGCTTTGGCGGCAAAAGCGATCCTTTTAATCATGAGATCGTTGTTTGCAAGCTCTCAATGATCACGGGGCGCCCGGTGAAAAACACCCTAACGCGCGAGGAGGTTTTCTATTGTCATCGCGGCCGCCATCCAGTGTTGATGCATGTGAAGACCGGCGTCAAGAAGGATGGCGCGATCACCGCGATGCACTTCAAGTCGTTCCTTGACGGCGGTGCGTATGGCAGCTACGGCGTCGCGAGCACGTTCTACACGGGCGCGTTGCAAACCGTTACGTACGAAGTGCCGCGTTATAAATTTCAGGGACTACGCGCTTTCACAAACAAACCTCCGTGCGGACCAAAGCGCGGGCATGGCACCCCACAGCCGCGTTATGCGCTCGAGGTTCATCTCGACAAGATTGCCGAACAACTTAATCTGGATCCCGCCGAAATGCGCAAGCGCCATCTGGTCAAACCTAATTCAGTCACCGCGAACTACCTGCGCGTCGGCAGCATGGGCCTGGGCCAGTGCATCGATAAGGTTGTCGAAGGCTCCGACTGGAAGAACAAGTTCTCCGGCTGGAACCTGTCAGAACCGCCTGCGGTAGCGGGCGGGCTCCCCCTCTCGGGAAAAGGAGTTCGCAAGCTTCCATACCGCAAAGGTATCGGCATCGCCTGCAGCTCGTACATCTGCGGCGCGGGCTTGCCAATCTACTGGAACAACATGCCGCAGTCAGGCGTGCAACTGCGGCTCGATCGTCAGGGCGGCGTCTGTGTCATGTGTGGTTCTGTCGATATCGGTCAGGGCTCGGATTCGATCCTCGCTTACATCGTCGCTGAAATTCTCGGGATAGATCCGTTCGACATTCGTGTAGTCACCGCCGACACGGATTTAACGCCCGTCGATCTGGGCAGTTACTCGAGCCGCGTAACACTGATGACCGGCAACGCCGCGATTCAAGCGGCTGAACGCGCGCGCGAATTGTTGACGTTAGCAGTGGCCGAAAAACTCGGTGTCCCAATTGAAAATGTTTCGCTTGCTGATCGTCGAGCCTTCGATGTTGAGAATCCGGAGATTGGAGTTTCTTTTGCGGAAGCGGTCGTGCTGGCGGAATCGAAGTTCGGCACAATCGGCACCGTCGGCTCCTATACTCCCCCGGCATCGCCCGGAAAATATAAAGGCGCAGGCGTCGGCCCATCACCCGCCTACAGCTACTCCGCGGCAGTGGCCGAAGTAGATGTAGATCCATCGACTGGCATCGTCATAGTCGAGCGTATCTGGATCGCGCACGACATCGGCCAGTCGATCAATCCCGTTCTGGTGTTGGGCCAGGTCGAGGGCAGCGTCTACATGGGTCTGGGCGAAATCCTGATGGAAGAGATGGCCTAT
>WNGK01008994.1_pt1 | contig 11342 bp, 9 predicted proteins | sample 5400601 | NCBI WGS metagenome assembly WNGK01 (sample SAMN13153376, study PRJNA577476) | soil metagenome | isolation source: 60 cm soil or saprolite under Garry oak tree replicate 1 | place: USA:California | collected 2016-06-15
GCATCAAGAATCTGGAGCTCGGCGGCCTGCTCCCGGGCATCAAGGTCAATACCAGTGCCACTGACTTCGCCCCGATCTCCGCGGTTCAGCTCATGAAATTCAAGGGCGAGGCCTGGGAACGCTTCGGCGACATCATCGAAGCCGACGTCGGCGGCTGACGTTCGACGGCAACGCCTCGTGTCCCGGACGCGGTGCAGCGTACTTCACGCTGCGCCGCGGAGCCGGGACCTGGCTACCTGAGACTCGGTGCCCCCGGATCAGCAGCGCACCGCAAGAGCGCTACGCTGCATCCGGGGCACGTTCTCGATTACCCCCGTAGTATCCCTGCGGGGGTTTTCTTTTGCCGGAATCGGATGGATAACCGGCGTCGCATGTTCCATCTCAAATCCCGTGAAGCCAGACGATGACCGACAGACGCCCTCTCCTCCGCGCGATCTTCGATGCCGCCGTTGCCGCCGCGCATCCCGACATCGCGCTTGCCGCGCATCTGCGCCCCGTGCCGAAAGGCCGGGTGATCTGTCTGGCCGCCGGCAAGGCTGCAGCCGCGATGGCCGCGACCGCGGAGCGGCACTATCTCGACGAACTTGGCCTTGCGCCATCGCGGCTGACCGGCATCGCAACCACCCGCCACGGCCATGGCGTGCCGACGCGGCGGATCAGGGTGATCGAAGCCGGCCATCCGGTGCCCGACGCGGCTGGACTGAAGGGCGCGGACGACAGCTTGCAACTGGCGCAGGAGGCCGACGTCGACGATCTCCTGCTGGTGCTGCTGTCGGGTGGCGGCTCCGCGAACTGGATCGCGCCGGCCGACGGGGTGTCGTTCGCCCAGAAGCAGCAGGTGACCCGGGCGCTGTTGCGCTCGGGCGCACCGATCGACGAGGTCAATACTGTTCGCAAGCACCTGTCACGGATCAAGGGCGGCCGGCTCGCGCGCGCCGGGAAGCGCGCCGAGATCGTGACGCTGGCGATATCGGACGTTCCGCGCGACGATCCGTCCGCGATCGCATCGGGACCGACGGTGCCGGATCCGACCACGCTCGCCGACGCGCGCGCCATCGTCGCAAGATATGGCCTTGAGGTCGACGATGCCGTTCGCCGCGCGCTCATTGAGCCCGCCAACGAGAGCTGCAAGCCTGGCGATCCTGCTTTTGCGCGCGCGCATTTCGAACTGATCGCGCGGCCGAAGGCGTCGCTGGAAGCCGCGATCAAGGTGGCACGCGACGCCGGCTACGCGATCGTCGATCTCGGCGCCGACCTGGAAGGCGAGGCGCGCAGCGTCGCGGCCGATCACGCCCGGCTCGCGCTGCAGGCGCGCACCGAAGGCAAGCGTGTCGCGATCCTGTCGGGCGGCGAACTCACCGTGACCGTACGCGGCAACGGGCACGGCGGCCCCAACCAGGAATACGCTTTGGCGCTGGCCGGCCTTCTCGGGAACACCTCCGGCATTTCGGCATTGGCCGGCGATACCGACGGGGCCGACGGCGGCGCGGGCAGCGCGGCCGATCCGGCAGGCGCGATGATCGACCAAAACACCTTCGCGAAGATGACATCGCTCGGCCTCGACGCAGGCGCCTATCTCGACAACAACGACGCCACGGCGTTCTTCGCCGCCACCGGCGATCTGCTGCTGACCGGCCCGACCCTCACCAACGTCAACGATATCAGGGTGATACTGGTGGATGGGGCATAGCCGTTCAAAAACCGCGACGCCAATCCGGAACGGGATGCGCCCACAGATCCGCGATTGCGGATCGGCGAACGGCAAGGTTGGGCGTCTTTATGGGTCCGTCGCGATCGCGTGCGGCGGAAAAAATTAACCTTTTGTTGAGCGAATTCCGAGGAACCTGCGGAAATTACGCATGTCCCTACGATGCATTTCACCCGCTTCTCACCCGCTTCGGCCTCTAATGGAGCGATCCTATTGTCGGAACGCCGCAAAACCGCGGCGGGGGAAACGCCGAATGGTGAATGCAATCGAGGGCGCCATCGATCCGGAGCCGGCTCACCCGAGCCGGCTTCTCGAGCAGGCTATCAACAATCTGTCGCTCGGACTCATCATCTTCGACAAGAAGCGTGAAGTCGTATTCTGCAACACGCGGTATTTGGAAATCTACGGACTTGCATCCGAGCAGGCTAAGCCCGGGACTCCCATCAGCAATCTGATCCAGCACCGACTGAATTTGGGACTCAAGGTGCTTTCAAAGCCCGACGAATACATCCGGGAGCGCGTTGGAAATGCCGCCGTTCCAGCCACCATCATCCAGGAATTCACGGATGGCCGGATCATTATCTATACCGTTTATCCGATGCCGGACGGTGGCGGGATGGCCACGCATGAGGACGTCACCGGGCGCGAGGAAATGAGCGCTCGTCTGAAAACGCAATACGACCTTGGCAAAGCGCAGGAAGAAAACCTGCGGATACGAAACCTGCAATTCGACACCGCGATTAACAACATGTCGCAGGGGCTGTGCTTCTTCGACGCAGCACACCGGCTGATCGTGTGCAACGACCGCTACATCGAGATGTACGATCTTCCGCCCGACCGCGTCGGTCCCGGCACCTCCCTGACCGAAATTGTCGACATGCGCTTTGAGGCGGGGAGCTTTCCCGCGATGTCCAGGGAAGAGTACCTCCACTGGCGCGCCAACGTTGCGGTATCTGCCAAACCCACGGAGAGCATCGTCGAGCTGCGCAACGGGCGCACCTTCAAGATTCGTCATCGGCCGATGCCCGACTTCGGCTGGGTTGCCACCCATGAAGACATCACCGAGCAGCGACGATCCGAGGTCAAGATCGAATACATGGCGCACCACGACTCGCTTACCGACCTCGCGAATCGGGTGTTGTTGAACGAGCGGCTCGAATACGCGTTAGACAGGACTGATCCTGAGCAAATGGTGGCGGTTCATCACCTTGACCTCGACCAGTTCAAGGCCGTGAACGATACGTTTGGCCATCCCGCCGGTGACAAGCTCCTGAAAATAGTCGCGGACCGGTTGCGTGGACTGGTCCGTGAGACCGATACGATCGCCCGGATGGGCGGAGATGAATTCGTCATCGTCCAGTCCGCCATCGCAGACCCCGCCGACGCCACCTCTCTTGCGCAACGCGTCATCAGACTGATGAGCGAGCCCTACGACCTTGACGGCCAGCAGGCCGTCATCGGCGCCAGCATCGGTATTGCGGTCGGTCCCGGCGACGGATCAAGTGCGGACAAGCTGCTGCGGAATGCGGATCTCGCGCTGTACCGGGCGAAAGGCGACGGACGCGGCACATTCCGCTTTTTTGAGCCCGCGATGGATTTGCAGATGCAAACCCGCCGCATCCTGGAACAGGAGCTGCGCAAGGCGCTGCCCGCTGGCGAGTTCGAACTCTACTACCAGCCGGTCGTCAATCTGGTGAGCAATGAAATCAGCGGATTCGAGGCCCTGCTTCGCTGGAACCATCCAGCGAAAGGAATGATCGCTCCGGCCACATTCATTCCGCTGTCGGAAGAGATCGGCTTTATTGTCCCGCTGGGCGAGTGGGTCATCCGGCAGGCGTGCGCCGCCGCAGCACGATGGCCAGGAGAGCTTCGGGTTGCCGTCAATATCTCGGCGGTTCAATTCCGTAGCGCTGGCCTTATGCAAGTCATCGTTGGCGCACTCGCCAACTCGGGCCTGGATCCGACCCGGCTGGAGATCGAAATTACCGAAACCGTCCTGCTGGAGAATAAGGAAACGACACTCGACGTCCTCCACCAATTGCGAGCGCTCGGCGTTCGGATCGCAATGGACGATTTTGGCACCGGATATTCCTCGCTTACCTATCTTCAGTGTTTTCCGTTCGACAAGATCAAGATTGACCGGTCGTTCGTAAAGGATATTGCGGAAAACACCGGCTCGCTCAATATCGTGCGGGCGGTCGCGGCGCTCGCGAACGGAATGGGCATGACGGCCACTGCCGAAGGCGTGGAAACCAGGGAACAGCTCGACAGGATTACATCCGAAGGATGTACCGAGATGCAGGGATTCCTGTTCAGTCAGCCGCTCCCCGCGCATGAAATCGAGCGGTTGTACCTTTCCGGGCGCGAGGTGCAAAAGCCTCCCGGCCGCGTCGTCGCGGCCTGATCGAAATCTAAAACTCCTGCGCAATCTTCGCCAGCATCGTCAGCAGCGCGGCGCGGTTGGCGGGCCCCAGCAACTCGTTGAGACGCGCTTCGTGCTTGGAGGCGACCAGTTTCTTGGCGCGCGCCAGCACCGCCCGCCCCTTGTCGGTCAGCATCAGGATGTGGGAGCGACGATCGTTGGACGACCGCATCCGCGTGCACAAATCGCGGCTTTCCAGGCCATCGAGCATCGCCACGAAATTCGGCCTGAGGATGCCGAGCGTATTGGCGATTTCGGTCTGGTTACGTCCCGGATTCTTGTCGAGCAGCAGCAGAACCGAGAATTGCGCCGGGGTCAGTTGCAAAGGTGCCACGCAGCGCAGAAAATCCTCGAAGACCTTCAGTTGCGCGCGCTTGAGCGAATAGCCCAGCAACTCGGACAATTCGCCCATCTGCAGCGCGGTGCTTTCCGCAGCACCCTCGACAGGCTCTTTGCGGCGGGGTGCCTTGACGAGATTCATGGCGCCGTTCTTGGAAACAGTCATCGCTCGAAGCTCGCAATCCCGCTAGGCTTGCAAAAGCCCGGCGGGGGCGGTCCGGGCTTGAGATTATATTTGATAATTGTTATCCACCATATCAAATAGCGACAGCTTTTTTCAACTGCTGTTATCGGCGGTCCGGAAGCCCTTTTTGGGGCACGACCGGGCCCTGAGGGGGAGCGCCCGTCTTGAACACGACGATTATGCTGTTCCTGGTGCAGGACGGCATTACCAACGGCGCGATCTATGCGCTGCTCGGCCTTGCGCTGGTGCTGGTGTTCGCCGTCACGCGCGTCATCCTGATTCCGCAGGGCGAGTTCGTCACCTACGGCGCTTTGACCTACGCCACGCTGTCGGCCGGCCAGGTGCCGGGCACCGCGCGGCTGGCGGTGGCGATGGGCGTGGTGGCGTTTGGCCTCGACCTGTTCGCCGGCCGCAGGTCGCTGCATTCCAGGCTTGTCGGACGCGCGTTCGCGGTCAATATCGTCCTGCCCGTCGTCATCTTGGCCCTGACATCCTGGCTGGCGGGCCGGCAGACCCCGATCGCCATCAACATCGCGCTGTCGCTCCTGATCGTCGCGGCGATCGGACTGTTTCTCTACCGCATCGCGTTTCAACCCATCGCACACACCTCGGTGCTGGTGCTCCTGATCGCCTCGGTGGGCTGCCATCTCGCGCTGCAGGGCTTTGGGCTGGTGTTTTTCGGCGCCGAAGGCCAGCGCGGCCCGACCCTATCGGATGCCGCCTTCACCGTCAGCCCGTTGCGCTTCAGCGGCCAGAGCATCGCCGTCTATGCCATCACCGTCGCCTTCATTATCGGGCTGTGGCTGTTCTTCGGCTTTACGCTCTACGGCAAGGCGCTTCGCGCCACCGCCGTCAACCGGCTGGGCGCGCGCCTTGTCGGCATCCGGACCACGCTGTCGGGACAGATCGCATTCTTGCTGGCCTCGGTGATCGGGGCGATTTCGGGAATCCTGATCGTGCCGATCACGACGCTGTACTATGACACCGGCTTCCTGATCGGCCTCAAGGGTTTCATCGCCGCCATCATCGGCGGCCTCGTCAGCTACCCCTTGACCGCGATCGCCGCACTGGTGGTCGGCTCGGTCGAGGCGTTCTCCTCGTTCTATGCCAGCAATTTCAAGGAAGTCATCGTCTTCACATTGATCCTTCCGGTTCTCGTATTGCGGTCGCTGGCGGCGCCCGCGGTCGAGGAAGAGAAGGATTGATCGCGATGACGCAGCGGCTACCCATCATCGTGTTTGCGCTGGTCATGGCGGCGATTCCGTTCATCCCCGGCATGCCGCCGTTCTGGATCGTGCTGTTGGACAACATCGGCCTCGCCGCGCTGGTGGCGATGGGGCTTGTGCTGCTGACCGGCGTCGGCGGTCTCACCTCATTCGGCCAGGCGGCGTTTTGCGGTTTCGGCGCCTATACGACGGCGGTGCTCACCACGGCCTATGGCGTATCGCCGTGGCTGACACTGCCGGCTTCGCTGCTGGTCTCAGGCATCGCCGCGGTCGTGCTTGGCCTCGTCACCGTGCGGCTATCCGGCCACTATCTGCCGCTCGGCACCATCGCCTGGGGCATCGGCCTGTTCTATCTGTTCAGCAAGCTCGAGTTCCTCGGTCGCAACGACGGCATCTCCGGTATCCCGCCACTGACGATCGGCCCGTTGAAGATGCTCGACCCCGGAACGATCTATTTCGCGATCTGGATCGCGGTGCTGATCGCAGCACTGCTCACCATGAACCTTCTGGACTCGCGCACCGGCCGCGCGATCCGCGCGCTGCGGCGCGGACACGTCGCCGCCGAGGCGTTTGGCGTGCAGACGCCTCGCGCCAAGCTCCTGGTCTTCATCTACGCGGCGGTGCTGGCCGGCCTGTCCGGCTGGCTCTATGCGCATTTCCAGCGTGCGGCCAATCCAACGCCGTTCGGCGCGCAGGCCGGCATCGAATATCTCTTCATCGCGGTGGTCGGCGGCGCCGGGTACGTCTGGGGTGGCGTGCTTGGAGCCGGCATCGTCGTGATCCTGAAGGAGATCCTGCAGAGCTATCTGCCCTATCTGTTTCACGGCGAAGGCCAGCTCGAGACCATCGTGTTCGGCATCCTGCTGGTGGTGCTGCTGCAACTGGCGCCGACCGGCGTCTGGCCCTGGCTGATGACCCGGTTGCCGTTCAAACCAAAGCGCAGGCCGCCCGATACATCCCTGACATTGCCTGCGCGGAAGCGAGCGGCGACGGTTCCTGCCGTGCTCCTGCAGATCGACAATGCGCGCAAGCAGTTCGGCGGCGTGATCGCCGTCAACAACGTGTCTTTCGATGTCCATGCCCGCGAGATCGTCGCGCTGATCGGCCCCAACGGCGCCGGCAAGAGCACAACCTTCAACCTGATCACCGGCGTGCTCACTTCATCGGGCGGCACGATCTCCGTGCTCGGCCGAAACATCGATAACGCGCCGCCGCAGGAAGTCGCAAAACTTGGCATCGCCCGCACCTTCCAGCATGTCAAACTGGTGCCGGACATGAGCGTGCTGGAAAACGTCGCGATCGGCGCGCATCTGCGCGGCCATGCCGGCGCGATCTCCAGCATGCTCCGCCTCGATCGATCCGATGAAGCGAGATTGCTGGCGGAAGCGGCGCGCCAGATCGAGCGCGTTGGCCTCGGCGACCAGATCGACGCGCTGGCAGGCAGCCTGTCGCTGGGCCAGCAGCGCATTGTCGAGATCGCCCGCGCGCTGTGTGTCGATCCGATCCTGCTGCTGCTCGACGAACCGGCCGCCGGCCTGCGGCATATGGAGAAGCAACAGCTTGCAACCCTGCTGCGCCAGTTGCGGGACGGCGGCATGTCGGTGCTGCTGGTGGAGCACGATATGGGATTTGTGATGGACCTGGCCGACCGCATCGTGGTGCTCGACTTCGGCACCAGGATTGCCGAAGGCACGCCGCAGGCGATCAAGACCAATCCCGAGGTGATCAAGGCTTATCTCGGAGCCGTCGCATGAATCCTGGTATCAGCGCGCTGCTGTCGGTGTCCGATGCGCACGTCGCCTATGGCAAGGTCGAGGCGGTGCGTTCGGTGTCGCTCGATGTCGGCGACCACGAGATCGTCACCATCATCGGCGCCAACGGCGCCGGCAAGACCACGCTGTTGAATGCCATCATGGGGATCCTGCCGCTGAAGGGCCGCGTGACCTTCGCCGGCGAGGACGTATTGCGGCTTGAGATCGAGGATCGCGTCGCGGCCGGCCTCTGTCTGGTGCCGGAGCACCGCGAACTGTTCAGCACCATGAACGTCGAGGACAATCTGCAACTCGGCGCGTTCCGGATCGCCAAGGCAGCCACCGCTGTGGCGTTCGAACGGGTCTACACGCTGTTTCCGCGGCTGAAGGAACGGCGCAAGCAACTGGCGGGAACGCTGTCGGGCGGCGAGCAGCAGATGCTGGCGATGGGCCGCGCCCTGATGGGCGCGCCGCGGCTGTTGATGCTGGACGAACCGAGCCTTGGGCTGGCGCCGATCATCGTCGCAGATATTTTCCGGACCATCGGCGAATTGCGCGAAAGCGGCGTATCGGTGCTGCTGGTCGAGCAGAACGCGCAGGCCGCCCTGCAAATCGCCGACCGCGCCTATGTGATGGAGCTCGGCGAGTTCATTCTGAACGGACCGGCGAAAGACATCGCGACCAACCAGCGCGTCGCCGCGAGCTATCTCGGCTTCCAGCACGAGGGCGCAAGCGGGGTTTGAATTGGCACGGCCGTCATGCCCCGCGAAAGCGGGGCATCCAGTAATACGTGTCGTCGAGACTTATCTCAGCGCCACGCGTTACTGGATCATCCGCTTTCGCGGATGATGACGCCAGTGCGTTTGAAAGCAGCTCTTACTCACTCGCTCGCGGCGATGTATTTGCCGTTCTTCACCGTCAGGATGATGCGTGAGCGATCGTCGAGACCGTAGCGGTCCTTTTCGGTGAAGTTGTAGACGCCCTGGCTCGCCGCGACATCCCGTTCGCTCAACCAGGCCTGACGGATCCCCTCGCGAAATTCCGGCGTTCCCGGCTTGCCCGCTTTCAACGCCACCGGAATGACGCGCTTGAGAACTTCGAAGGCATCGTAGGAATGTCCGGCGAACTGGCTGCGGCTGTTGGGGCCATACTTGGCCTCATAGGCGGTGTTGAGCGCGAGGCCCGGCTTCTTGGTCAGCGCGCTGTCCGGCTGGCCTTCCGGATTCATCACCGGACCCGACGCCATGATGACGCCGTCCGCCGCCGCACCGGCAATGCGGATGAAGTCCATGCTGGCGGCGCCGTGGGTCTGATAGATCAGGCCCTTGTAACCGCGTTCGCGCAGTGCCGTCTGCGGCAACGCCGCGGCGGTGCCGGACGCGCCGACCAGGACCGCATCGGGATTGGCGGCGACCAGCTTCAGCACCTGCCCCGCCACCGACGTATCCGGCCGTGCAAAGCGTTCTTCAGCGGTCAGCGTCATGCCCATCGGGACGGCCTGCGTCTTGAAGTCGTTGAACCAGAGATCGCCGTAGGAATCGGAGTAGCCGATATAGCCGACGGTCTTGATGTTGTGCGCCTTCATATGCTCGTACAGCACCTTGCCCATGATCGGGACCGGTTGCGGCATGCCGACCGACCACTTCAAGCGCTCCGGCGTGATCGGAAACGGCGCCAGCCCGAAATGCGGAATGCCGGCTTCGTTGGCCACGGTGGAGACCGCGACCGTTGGCGGCGTGGTGGAAGAGCCCATGATGATGTCGGCCTTCGACTCGGTGACGAAGCGCCGCGCGTTGGTGGTGGCGGCGGTCGGATCGCCGCCGTCGTCGAGCACGATCACCTTGAGCGGCACGCCGCCAATTTCCTTCGGCACGAATTCAAGCGCGTTGCGCTCGGGAATGCCCAGCGCCGCCGCGGGCCCGGTCGTCGTGACGGTGATGCCGATGACGATCTCATTGGATTGCGCCAGCGTGGGCAACCCCGACAGCGCCAGCGACGCCGCGATAACCGCGGCAGACAGATAAAACTTCTTCATTCAGTCCTCCCTTTCGGTGTTATTCCAACTGTACATCAAAATTCGATCGACGGTTCAGCCCCCTTCTTTAGGCGATGCGTCTCTTTAGGTCATGCGCCTGGCCGAGTCAGCCCCGCTGGAACCTGGCAATGATCTCTTCCGGTACGGCTGCCGATTTGAGCCGCGCCGGATCGTCCGGATGACGGCCGACCAGCACACGGGTTTCGAACGCCTCGATCGCCAACGCTTCCCCCTTGAACACCTTGTGGGTCACCTCGAAGCTCGAGCGCTTGAAACTCTCGATCCGGCTCTCGATCGTGATCCAGTCGCCATGGGTCGACGCGATGTAGAATTTCGCCCGCGTATCCACCATGGGAATGCCGACCAGACCATATTTCTTGATGATGTCCTGCTTGGAGAAGCCCGCCGCCTCGAACAGGATCGAGGTCGAGTCGTCGAACATCTCGAAATAGCGCGGGTAATAGACGATGTTGGCGGGGTCGCAGTCACCCCACTGGATCTGCACATCCCTGCGGTTGACGAACATTGCTTCACCGAATGCTTGTATTGAAATACGCCGATTGAGGTACCGTAGCACGGCAACGGCAGCGCGCTCCCTCTCCACCCAACTCGGGTTTACCCGAGTTGGGCATTTCAAACTGTCGAAGCAGCGAGGCGAACTCGTCGGCGTGCCCGAGCCGGCGCGGAAACGGTATCGACGCGGCGAGGCTGTCCTGCGCCTCCTGCGGCAGATTGGCCAACAGCGGCGTCAGGAACAATCCCGGCGCGATGGTGAGCACGCGAATGCCGAACTGTGCGAGCTCGCGCGCGATCGGCAGCGTCATCGCGACGATGCCGCCTTTGGAGGCCGAATAGGCCGACTGTCCGATCTGACCGTCATAGGCCGCGACCGAGGCGGTCGTGATCACGACGCCGCGCTCGCCGGTTTCAAGCGGCTCCAGCTTCGACATTTCCGCGGTCGCCAGCCGCAGCATGTTGAAGGAGCCGATCAGGTTGACGCGGATCACCCTGTCGAAATCGGCGAGCGGCATCGGGCCATCGCGGCCGATCACCCGTTTTGCCACTCCGATGCCGGCGCAATTCACCAATACCCGCGCTGGACCATGGGCCTTCGACGCCGTGACGATCGCGGCCTCGGCGGAACCTGCGTCGGCGACGTCGCAGACAACCGCGACACCTCCGATTTCGGCGGCGACGCTTTCCGCGAGCTTGGCATTGAGGTCGCACACGGCGACCCTGGCGCCCTGCGCTGCCAGCCGGCGCGCGGTCGCGGCGCCCAATCCCGATGCGCCACCGGTGACGATGGCGGCCTGATCCTTCAACTGCATGGCTTCCTCCCTGGCGAAATTGTTGTTCGTTAGCTAAGCGTGATCACATGGGCAGCCGGCGTTGGCGCGTAGAGCTCGTCGATCAGGCGGCTGCGATGATCCAGCACCGCGCGCTGGTTGATCGAGCCCTTGTCGGTGACTTCGCCACGATCGATCGACAGCGGTGTATCGAGCAGGATCGCGCGCGTGATCCGCGTCGAGGATCCGGTCGCTGTCGCTAAAAAGCTGAAAAACCGTTCGCGAAACGCGTCGCGGATCAGGGGATCGGCCGCCGTCGCCGCGAGGTCATCGAAGGCAAGCGTCGGATTGATCAGACGGCAGCCGTCGAGATCGAGAATGACAAGCGCCG
>WNGK01012256.1_pt1 | contig 11340 bp, 5 predicted proteins | sample 5400601 | NCBI WGS metagenome assembly WNGK01 (sample SAMN13153376, study PRJNA577476) | soil metagenome | isolation source: 60 cm soil or saprolite under Garry oak tree replicate 1 | place: USA:California | collected 2016-06-15
TGGACCCTTGTAGCGGAAGTCTCCGTTGGGTGCCCAGCCGCGCTTGCTGTAGTACCCCGAGCCGAGCACCATGTCCGTACTGCGGTTGAGCACGATATAGACCTGCTCGCCGATGGTGTAACCGCGAATCGTCGAATTGCTCAGGTTGGGAATCAGGAACCCGCTCTGCCGGCCGCTTTCGTCGATCGGATGCCGGAGGTAGGGAAGATAGAAGAGCGGCACGCCGAGGAACTTGAAATAGGTGCTTTTGGTGGAAGCCTGACCGTTGGCCACCTCGATAGAGTGCGCCATCAACTGCCAGTCAGGATGGGGCAGGCGGCAATTTGTCATCGATCCATCCACGACGCGATAGCTGCCCTTGCTGGTCTCCAGCAGCACGCGTGCATGAATGATGAACGGATTCGGCGTGGAATAAACCACCGTCCGTCCCATCGAGCGCACTCCCATCGTGCCCGTGACGTCGTCCCGTGACGTCGTAGAAGCGCGCCGTGTGGGTGGCGAGGCGAATGTCTCCCTGCGTAGCAGTGATGTCGATGTCCTCCGGTCCTCCGGAGACGCGCAGATTGCCCTCTGCTTCTACCTCGCTTGTGTCTCGATTCCAAACCACTTTGTCGGCGCGAAACACATAATCGCGATAACGGAAATCTTCCACCCCGTAGAGTGTCAGGACGTTTCCGGCCCAATGCTGCCGGTCGGCCTTGTAGTTTACGGGGACGCCGGCTGAGGCCGCGGGCTCGGGCTGAGCTACTGGGAGCGCCTCCTGTCCGGGATCATCGGGCAGAGTTTCGGCTTGCGGTTTTTGGGGTTGCGTTTCAGATTGCGCAGGAGGTAACCCATTGGTCAACGTCTGCCCTGTCGCAAAACCGTGACAGAGGACCATCATCGTGATAAACAGAAAATTGCGAGGACGCATCCAGAGACCAAGGCCAGCATAGCAAATCGCTGCCTCAATCTTGGGATCGCGCCGCGCTGCTCTGGCCGCAGGACAACCCGGCACTTGATTGCCCGCACCGATCACCTGGTCCGGGCGATGCCTGCGACATTCTTCCGCGCACTCCAGGCCCTCTTTATAGAGGAACGTCTGCCCGTCGCATAGCTGCGGGGAAGCAGACCTAAATGGCGGCTCTCGGTCGAGATCTAGCGGAGACGCAGTTGAAGGGAACCATAAGTTGAGTACACAGCCTCTACAGCCCGCGTGGAAACAGGAAGTCAATCAGCGTCTCGCAGCGCACAAGAATCGCAAAGGAGCACCCGGTTCGGCCAGCCAGAAGCCCGAGGCACCCAAGCCGGGCGCCAGCCGCGCCGCCGAGGCCGCGGCGCGCGTTGCCGAACGATACGCGAAGGCGAAAAGCTATACGCAAATGCAGGCCGAGGAGGCGCGCGCCGCGGTGCGCGCGGCGGAGATTGCGACGCAAGTGGCAATCGAGGCCCAGGCCGTCGCGCACTCCGCACTCGCAGAGTTACACGCCGCCGCCGAACAGCCCATGCGCGGTCCGGCAGTAGTGGAGAGCATTCAGCGGCCCCCTCGCGTGGAGGAGCCCGCGGCCGAGCCGATCTTCGATTGGACGCAAGAGCCGGCGGAGAACTCTGCCGCGAAGAGTTCTGCCCAGGAACCGCACGCGGCAAGCCGGCAGCCGAGTGCTGCTCTGCGCGAAGAGAGCCCCATCGTCACGCAGGAAGTAGTCGATGGTCGCAGCTTCAATCTTCGCTGGGAGCCGGATCTGCCGGCCCGCCCCGTCCAGATGCTGGCACCAACTCGCGCGCAGGAGGAGTTTGAACTCTCCGCCGAAGACTGGTGGACTCCCGCGCGCGTGATCGCCACGCTGCACGGCGAGCCCATCGAGGTGGATGCGCAGCAGTCGCACGCCAACCTGATCGAATTTCCGCGCGAACTTGTGGCCGCGCGCAAAATGCGTCCGCGGCTTGCCGAGGCGGCAGCGGGGGTCGCCGTCGAGCACGATCCGCAGTTGAGCATCTTCGAGGTGGACCCCGGCACAATCTCGTTCGAGCCGATGCCCGCGCCGCTGTCTGAGCCCTCCAACACGGCCTGGAGCGGCCCGGTCTGGTCGGGCATGGAACTGGATGCCCATCCTGCGCGCGAAGAAGCACCACGGGCCGAAGCGTCTGCCCAGCATGGTCTGCATCTCGCGCCCATAGGGCTACGCCTGCTGGCGATGGTGATCGACGGATCGCTGATTCTCGGATCGTTCTTTGCGGCGGCCATGTGGATGGCCTCGAAGATGACTCACGTTCCCGGTCCAAAGGCCGCTGAATTGATGGCCGTTGCCGGATTGCTCCTGACAGGGTTCGCCTATCACGCGCTATTCTTCGCCTGGAGCAACATGACGCCCGGCATGCGTTATGCGGGCGTTGCGCTATGCACCTTTGACGACGGTGTACCCACGCGCGACCAGTTGCGGCGCAGGCTGGCCGCGATGGCCGTATCCCTGCTGCCGGTAGGCCTGGGCATGGTGTGGTCGGTGTTCGACGAGGACCACCTCAGCTGGCATGACCGGCTTTCGGAGACGTATCTCCGCAAGCGATAACATTTCTGCTTACCAATAATTGCCTGCCCAAGTCCTTCAGAGAAACCGATCCTTTTTGGGGATCGGTTTCTCGTTCCTTTGCGTATTCCAAACAGGTGACATCTCAGTTCCCATCGCTCACCGGTCATTCGGATCGGTGGATTTCAATTGGGGGTGCGGCTTGGTCAATCTGCTGGCGGACGTTCGACATGCCTTGCGCATGTTTGCGAAGAATCCCGGCTTCACCCTTGCGGTGATTGCCGCCCTGGCTCTCGGCATCGGGGCTGACACAGCCATCTTCTCTGTTGTGAACGCGGTTCTGCTGAAACCGCTTACCTATCCGGAGCCGGACCGGATTATCCAGTTCCTGCTTACGTCGCCGCAAGGGCAGGGGCCGGGCGCTTCGGCGACCAAGTTCCATGTCTGGCAGGAGCAGACCAGCGTCTTCCAGGATGTGGCCGCGTACGATTTCAGCGGCAAAGGGCTGAATCTGACCGGAGCTGTCCCCGAGCAGTTGCATGGGGTTCACGTCACAGAAGCCTACTTTCGTTTGTTCGGCGCGCGCATGCTCCTCGGCCGCACCTTTACCCCGCAGGAAGACGCTCCGCATGGAGGCAATGTCCTGGTCCTGAGCTACGGCCTCTGGAAGAGGAAGTTCGGAGCCGACCCGCAAATTGTGGGAAAGACGATCTCGCTCAGCGGCGAGCCCTACACAGTGCTCGGCGTGACTTCGGCTGATTTTGAGAGCGACCCCGTGGCGGATTTATGGATCCCCTTCCAGTTCCCGCCAAACACTACCGATCAGGCGCATTACTTCAGGGCGGCAGGGCGGTTGAAGCCTGGAGTGACGCTGAATCAAGCCAAGGCCCAGCTCAAGCTCGCGTACGCGGAGTTTAAGCGGCGCTACCCGGATGCCGATCCCAACGGCGGATTCGGCGCGCAACCCTTGAAAGACTCGATCGTGGGCAATGTTCGCTCCTCGCTCCTGGTGCTGATCGGGGCCGTGAGTTTTGTCCTGCTGATCGCGTGCGCGAACGTGGCCAATCTGCTGATGGTGCGTGCGGCGGGCCGCAAGCGGGAGTTCGCCATTCGCGCGGCCATGGGCGCCGGTCGAGGACGCATGGTGCGGCAATTGCTCACCGAGAGCATCCTGCTGGCTCTCACGGGCGGCTTGGTGGGGATCGGCCTTGGATTCGCCGGAGTGCGCTGGTTGCTCGCCTTGCGGCCGGGCGATATTCCGCGCATCGGAGAGAACGGTGCAGGCGTCACTATCGACTGGCGCGTCGCGTTGTTCACCGTCGGCATATCGCTGCTCACGGGAATTCTGTTTGGCCTGCTTCCCGCCATAAGTGCCTCTCGCCCGGATATCGTCTCCACCATGAACCAGGGCGGAAGCCGAGCCGGGTTCGGGCTGCGGCAAAGCAAGGCACGGTCCATGCTGATCGTCAGCGAAGTGGGGCTTGCGTTGGTGCTGCTGGTGGGAGCGGCGCTGCTCATTCGCACCTTTGTGGCCTTGCGCATGGTCGATCCCGGATTCCAGCCGCACAACATTCTCACCATGGAGATGGCGCTCACGGGCCATCGCTACGAGAACACCGCAGGCGTGGCGCAACTGGTGCGTGACGGGCGCGAACGCGTCGGGGCTCTGCCCGGCGTCGAGGCCGTTGCGGTCACCAATTCACTTCCGCTCGAGGGCGGTTTTGGACTTCCTTTCATCATTGCGGGGAGGCCATTGACCGGCCCCGCGACGGGCGGGGCGGAGTGGAAGGCCGTCTCGCCCGAGTACTTCAAAGTACTTGGAATTCCTATCCGTCGGGGCCGTGATTTCACAATGAACGATGGTGAGGATGCGCCGGGCGTGGTCATCATCAGCCAGGCCATGGCCAACGCATTCTGGAAGAAGGGCGAGGATCCTCTCGGCCAGCAGATCACGATCGGGAAAGGCGTTGGACCGGAGTTCGAGGAGCCGCCTCGCACCATCATCGGAATCGTTGGCGACGTCCGCGACGGCGGCCTGGACCAGGAAGCGGCCCAGGTGATGATTGTGCCGCTTGCGCAGATGCCGGACGGGCTCACGCTCTTGAACTCGAAGGTGGCGCCGTTGACCTGGGTTGCGCGCACCAGGGTTGACCCGCACCAGGTTGCAGGCGCGATGACTGAACAGTTGCGGAACGCGAGCGGCGGGTTTCCCGTGGCCCGCGTGCGCCCCATGGATGAGGTGGTCGTGCGCTCAACCGCTCGGCAGGATTTCAACATGCTTCTGCTGTCGATCTTCGGCGTTGCGGCGCTCGTGCTCGCGGCTATCGGGATTTACGGCTTGATGGCGTACAGCGTGCAGCAGCGGATACAAGAGATCGGGATTCGCATGGCGCTCGGTGCGGATCGCGACCGCATCCGGCGCATGGTGGTCTGGCAGGGCATGCGTCTGGCGATTGCCGGCGTGGTGCTGGGTTTGGGTGCGGCGTTCGGGCTCACGCGCCTCATCGCCGGTCTTCTCTACGGCGTGAAGAGTTGGGATCCCATGGTGTTCTTTACCGTGCCGCTGGTCTTGAGCGCGGTCGCCCTGGCGGCAACCTGGATGCCGGCCGTGCGCGCCTCGCGATTGGATCCGATGAGAGCCTTGCGGCTCGAGTAAATATCCTCCGGGAGAGCCGGAGGCTTTACGGATTGTGGCCCTCAAAGAGGCCGGGACGTTCGCCTCGGCAAGCGTTTGTGCGGCTCCCAGAGCCAGAGTTTCGTATCAGGGCACGACTTCAGTCGTGCCGATACCGCAGCCAAAATCTTCCGGGGCTTCAGCCCCCTGCCGGCGGTTTCATCGACCGCGAACACGGGGGAAAGGCACGATGACTACTCCCGTGATTGTCAAACTTCTACTGCCACCCAGGCAAAGGCGGGGGTTCTCCCGATTGCAATAGTAGAGCCGATTCAAGGGGTGAAACGCGATCAGCGGAACTGGCGGAAGAAGCTGCGCAAATCCTCCGCCAGCAGGCCCGGCTCTTCGGCGGCCGCAAAATGACCACCGCGCGGCATCTCGGTCCACCGCTGAATGTTGTAGCCTCGCTCGGCCCACACCCGCGCAGAAAAGAAGACCTCTCCCGGAAAGTGGGCAACGGCGCACGGCACAGTCACACGCTCATTCTCGGCGAGGGCCATCGGAGCCTTTGCGCCTTCGTAGTACATCCGGAACGATGAGTGAATTGTCTCGGTCATCCAGTAGAGGGTGACGTTGGCCAGCAGTTCGTCCTTCGTGAAGCGGGACAGCAGATCGCCCTTGCAGTCAGACCACTTGTAGAACTTCTCCAGAATCCATGCCGCGAGTCCCACGGGCGAATCGTTCAATGCGTACGCAGGCGTGAGTGGCGTGGTGCGCTGCATGTGCCCGTAGGCGCCATGCTGCTCAACCCACTTCGCCGCTGTCTTGAGAGCATCCTGTTCTTCGGCAGACAGGACGGTACCCGGCGGCAGAAATGGCCGATACGAACCTGGAATGAAATTCAGGTGGATGCCGATCATCCGGGACGGGTGGCGCAACCCCAGGGCCGTGGTCACGCCCGCTCCAATGTCTCCGCCATGCGCGGCAAAGCGCTTGTACCCGAGCTCTGCCATCAGGTCGGCCCACAGACTTGCAACCGTAAATGCGTTCATGCCGCGGCCCGGCTTCCCAGAGTAGCCGTATCCGGGCAGCGACGGCACAATTACGTCGAAGGAGTCCCCTGCGCCGGCCCCAAAGCTCTCCGGATCGGCCAGCATGGGAATGATCTTCAGCATCTCCAGAAAAGAACCGGGCCAGCCATGCGTGATGACCAGCGGAATGGGCGCCGGGCCCTTCCCGCGCACCTGGATGAAATGAATGTCGGGTCCCTTCGACGCAAATTTGAAATGCGGAAACGCCGCGATCCTGGCCAACTGGTCTTTCCAGTCGAATGTCTCTCCCCAATACGCACAGATGTCGTGCAGAAACGCCGAGTCGGTGCCGTACTCCCAGCCGGAATCCGGAATGACTTCAGGCCAGCGCGTGCGCTTAAGTCGCTCGCGCAGATCGTCGACCGCAGCGGCTGAGTACTCCGGTTCGAACCGTTCGATGGTCATGAGCGCGGGATTTCTCCTCGGCTGTTACAGCGGGAATTACTACCAGGTAAGCGCGCGCAACGCACTGACTCCCGCACCAATCAGGGCCGTCTCATCATTGGGCGGAAGCGCCTCCAGCGAGAAGCTCTGCAGCGGACTCATCTTCACCATCGTTTCGAGGTGAGAGCGAAGCAAGTCGATTTGGAGGAAGCCTACGTTGTGCCCCGTGAAGTAAAACCGGCCCGGTCCCGCCAGGTGGATAAAAGACGCTGTTCCGGCCGCCAGCGCGCGATGCCACATGTCCACGAACTCGCGGCACTTTTCATCACCCTTCCTAGCAGCGGCGAACACCTCTTCCGGTTCCTTATCGAGGAAGCGCAGGCGCATGGCACGGTAGCCCATGATGCCTTCCAGGTGCCCAACGCCGCCGCATCCGCAGAAGCGCTCCTTGGGGTCGAGTGTAACGGTGATGTGGCCGCCCTCCCACACGCCTTCCACATAAGGCCAGCGTCCGTAGCCAATGCCGTTGCCGATCGTCCACACGCGGGTGAGGCGATTGAGCTGGCCGCGCGTCGCCGCAACTCCGGCGGCAATCGCGTCTGCGTCATTAGCAATGTGCACAGGCGCCGCGATGCCTCGATCCGTCAGCACCTGGGCCAGTTCCTGGCCGAGGTGCATACCCTTGAGCTGCGTGATGTTGGGACTGTCCTCGACAACCCCGTGTCGCACCACGCCCGGCACCGCTACGCCGATTGCCTCGATGCGCTGCTCTCCCTGGCCCGCGAGTTCCACGATCTGCGAAGCGAGTATCTCCACAATCTCGCTCCCGGGAAGCGAACTCAAAGCGTCCACCTCTTCGGTGTCAGCGGGAAAGCGGACAGGCGTGCCGACCGGCTGGTGGTCCTCCAAACGTCCGGCCACGATGTGTTCGGTCATCACCGCGCCGATCGCCATTGTCATGTCTTCCTCCTTGCCCGCCGGTCTCTACTGACGGGCTAATACACCGGCTAGTACGCGCCGCGGCCGCTTGCTCTCTGCTTGCTCAGCCCTGGTAGCGAGACAACCGGCCCAGGCCATTGAAGGCCGCTACCTTGTAGCACTCCGCCAGGGTTGGATAGTTGAACACGGTCTGGATGAAATAGTCCACCGTGCCCTCGAGCGTCATGACGGCCTGGCCGATGTGGACCAGCTCACTGGCCCCTTCGCCGATGATATGCACGCCCAGGATCTTTCGAGTGTCACGATGGAAGACTAATTTGAGTCGCCCGGTAGTGTCGCCGCGAATCTGTCCCCGTGCCGTCTCGCGGTAGTAGGCCATGCCCACTTCGTAGGGGACATCCTCGTCCGTCAGCTGCTCCTCGGTCTTCCCGATAAAGCTGATCTCCGGAATGGTGTAGATGCCGTACGGGTAGACGCTGGGGTTCGAGGTGGTGGTCGTGTCGCCAAACGCGCGATGAGCCGCGATGCGCCCCTGTTCCATCGAAACAGAGGCCAGGGCGGGAAATCCGACCACGTCGCCGACAGCATAAATGTTCGGAACCTTGGTGCAGAAATGCTCGTCCACGGGGATTCGCCCGCGCGCATCGGCTTCGACGCCGGCGGCGGCCAGGGTCAGGTCGTCCACGGCGCCCTGGCGCCCCACGGCGTAGAGCAGGGCATCGCCGGAGATGCGTTTCTTGCTTTCGAGATTCGCAACGACGGTGCCGTCGGGAAGCTCTTCCACGCTCTGCACCTCTTCGCCGAGCCGCAGTGTGACCCGGCTATCGCGAAGATGATAGCTGAGCGCCTCCACAATCTCCTGATCGGCGAACTCCAGCAGCTTGTTGCGCTTTTCGATGATGGTGACGCGCACGCCGAGGATCGCGAACATGCAGGCGTATTCAACGCCGATAACGCCGCCCCCCACCACGATCAGCGTGCGCGGCAGCGTGGGCAGATCGAGAACCTGGTCGCTGTTGATGATGGTGCGGCCGTTGACGGGGACCTTGGGAGAGGTTGACGGACGCGTACCCACCGCGATGATGACCTTTTCGGACTCAAGCGTGTTATCGCCGGTCGGTCCTTCCACTCGAATGTGCGTCGGATCGATGAAATGGGCCATCCCGTGCACGATGTCGATGGCGTTGCGCGAGAGCTGCGCCTCGGTCACGTCCACTTCAGTCTTGATCACGGCCTGCACCCGGAATGCCAGATCGGCCATGGTGATCTTTTCCTTGACCTTATAGTTAATGCCGTAGACCGAGCGGTAGTTGTAACCGGAAAGATGGAGCACGGCTTCGCGCATGGTCTTGGAGGGAATGGTGCCGGTGTTGATGCAGACGCCACCCACCACTGCGCGCGCCTCCACAACCGCGACGCGCTTCTTCATCTTGGAAGCAGCCACGGCGGCGCGCTGCCCGGAAGGTCCGGAGCCGATGACGGTGAGGTCGTACCTGACAGCGCTCATGAAAATCTCCCCCAAAACGAGCGATAAGCCCTGCCAACCGGTAAGGTCCACATCCGGAGGCTACCATAGCCCCCTTTGATGGTAGGGAGCGACGTTGGTTGCGCGTGGGAAATTACGGTCGCATGCGGGTTCGCACCGTTGCATCCACGCGCTCGCCCGCTTCACTCTACGAGCTTCCGCACGCGTCGAACTTGACGCGGCAACGATCATTTCGCGTCTGCGAACAATTTGCCTCTGCTGCCGGAACCCGTGGAGGCCACTTGCCAGCCCGCAGCTAAATCAATAATCTTGGGCCGCCTCGCTGCACATGGTCTGGCGAGCACGAAGGGGATCCATCATGCTTACGCTCCGGTGTGACTTCGCTCGCAGTCTTCTCCTGATCACGCCGCTCCTGTCTCCAGTGTCGCTGCCGCTTGCCGCTCAGAACGCTCCCGCTGCGCCGCCCGCTGCTCCGCCCGCCCAGACGAAAGCGAGCGGCGGCGCTCCCGTTCACCTCACTGCGGCAGAAGATCGCGAGCGCCTGCTGGGCTTGCTTGGACTCCAGGATTCCCAGATGCGCAGCCCAGCCGTCTCAGACGCCCGCGCATCCAACGCGACCAACTACGACGAGGCCAAGGCAAATGTCTATCCCGACCTGCCCGATCCTTTGCGGATGAAGAACGGCAAGCGGATCACGAGCGAGGACGAGTGGTGGTCGCAGCGCCGTCCGGAGATCGTTGCCGACTTCGAACGGGAGATCCTGGGCCGGGCGCCGGCCAATCTTCCTGCTGTTCGATGGCAGGTGCTCAGCAGCACGCCCGAGAAGTACGGCGGCGTGGATGTTGTGACCAAGCGCCTTGTGGGCCATGTTTCCGCCGATCCGCAGATTCCGGTGAACATCGATCTCCTTCTCACAATCCCCGCCAAAGCCCCTGGTCCCGTCCCCGTCATCCTCGAGCTGGCCTTCGCCAAGGAGCCGCCTCCGCCTGGCACCGCCGGAGAGTGGGGCGTCGACGGCAGGCAAGTGCTGGCGCGCGGCTGGGGCTTTTCCGTGCTGAATCCTGCCAGCTTCCAGGCCGACGATGGCGCCGGGCTTACGGAAGGCATTATCGGGCTGATGAACAAAGGGCAGCCGCGCGGACTGGACGATTGGGGCGCCCTGCGCGCCTGGGCGTGGGGAGCAAGCCGCGTGCTCGACTACCTGGAAACCGACCCGGCGGTGGACGCACGGCAGGTTGGCATCGAGGGACACTCGCGCTTCGGCAAGACAGCGCTGGTCGCCATGGCCTACGACCCGCGCTTCGCCGTCTGCTACTCAAGCTCGTCCGGCGAGGGAGGCGCAAAGCTGTATCGCCACATCTTCGGCGAGCAGATGCCGCACCTGGCTTCGGCGCCGCTGTACCACTGGTTCGACGGGAACTTTCTTCGCTATGGAGGACCGCTCACCCCGAAGGACCTCCCGGTGGACGCCCACGAACTCATTGCCCTCTCCGCGCCGCGGCCGGTGTTCATCGGAGGCGGCGCCAACACCGGAGACGGCTACGCCAACCCTGGCGGTGACGCATGGGCCGATCCCAAAGGGCCGTATATCGGCTGCTGGGCGCGAAGGACCTGGGAACTGCCGCATTTCCACCCATCGAAACGGACGTGGTCAGCGGCGACCTGGCGTTCCGCCAGCATCCGTTCGGCCACACTCCCGCGCCGAACTGGCCCGCCTTCCTCGACTTCGCCAGCCATTACCTGCACGCGCCGGTCTCGCCTCCGGTGCTGGCTGAGACAAAGGGAAATCGCTAGATCTCACAGCGGCTTCGACATCACGCTACACAGGAGCGATGCCGTGCTGCTTGAGTATCTCCATGATGTCGGAGTGGGCAAGGTAGACGAGGATCCGGAAAGGTTCGCTTCCTGCGTCGACGAGACAGGTGGATTCGACTTCGATGGGCAGCGCCTCCATTCCGGGGCGTTCGAACGTGAGCCTCCACTGGGTGCGTGCCGACACATAGCGCGCGTCGAGCCAGTTTTCCTGAAGGCTGGTCAATTCCGTGGAGCGGCAGCCCATGCTCTCGAAGAGCTTGTATCGTTTGGGCAGTGCGAGCGCGAAGTCGCTGGCGCGGACCGGCTGCGCGCCTTGCGGGCCGCCTGCCAGAAACACGTCTGCGAAGCACGCAATGAGCTGCGGGACGTTTCCCTCGTCCGTGTGGCGCGCATATTCACGGACGAAGCGCCCGATTGCGGTGCCGGTGTTCGGCGTGCTGGTTTCAAGTGTGTTGGTGGTTTCCATGATTTCCTCTCTCGCCGGTGTCCTGTAGGTGAAGTTCGGAG
>WNGK01014420.1_pt1 | contig 11338 bp, 18 predicted proteins | sample 5400601 | NCBI WGS metagenome assembly WNGK01 (sample SAMN13153376, study PRJNA577476) | soil metagenome | isolation source: 60 cm soil or saprolite under Garry oak tree replicate 1 | place: USA:California | collected 2016-06-15
CAGGCAATACACCGAGTACAGGTAACACGCCAGCGCCTACACAAGCCCCTGCCGGGAACGCTATCGGGAAGCCGGTCGTAGTCAATGCTGACTGGACGGTAACGCTCAATTCAGTGAAGAAGAGTACCGGCAGTGAGTTCGATATGCCCAAGGCGGGGGATATCTTCCTCGTCGTGAACGTGACAATGCAGAACACATCAGGCAGCACACAGAATGCCTCAACCCTTGCCCAGTGGTCTATCCGTGATGCGAGCGGGCAGACGTATACCCAGGACATCACGTATGGGAGTGGTCCTGATGGGACGGTTGCAGCGAACGGGAAGATACGCGGCAACATCGCCTATGAAGTCCCCAAGAGCGTTCACAGTTTCACACTTCAGTTTGTCGCTGATATCGGCAGTACCGATCTGGCGGAGTGGACAGTGCATATCTGATGTGCTAGAATGACTCTGGTTTAGAAGATGTGCCGATCTTCTATGCCGTAGGTTTTGCCGAAGAGTGCCCGTCTGCCCCAAGCATTAACGGGCACTCACAACACCGACCACTTTTAGCGGCTAGACCGCTGCCAGCTACCAGGCGTCTCTAGCACGCCGAGGTCACCCGATTTGGTGCCTCCATAGCCGTGGTGAGCGCATAATCATCGCACAAGAGCCTCTTATCGCAAGGTAGGAGGCTCCTCTGTTTTATGCTATACTGAGGTGGCTATGAAATCACAGAGCAGCCCGTTCAATCCATGCCAGGAAGTTGCGGGCTGCTTTGTTTTTGCGCTACAATGAGCATATCAAGACAGCGCGAAAGCGAGGTGATGCGGCTTCGGCTTCACAACATAAAGGTATCTTCTCTCGAAAACATGGCACAACATATCGCCCCGCATCCAACCGGGGCGTTATATTTGCTTTGTCTATCTCTGAAAGTGAGGTTTGCTGCAGCGCCTCCATTGTAGCACCGGCAGGTATGGCGCTGCAAGATTACTGCTCAGGATAGGGAACGAGCATCTCTTCATATTGTGGCGGGAGTGTCCTCCACTTCCACTCTTCAGGAAGTGACCAGCCTGTATGTTGTGCAATTTCATTGATGTGCTCTTTCACCAATGTCGGAATATGGGCACGACTGAGTAGACGAGCTGCATGTTGCAATTCCTCTTGCGACCCGATCGGATAAGTATGATTTAGACCTGTATAGTAGATAGTTGGTTTTGGCGTCCAGGTATCCTCCAGACTAGCTGCAAGTCTACCTTGCGGATTTTTCCATATGTCTTGCTCATCCATCGTCTTGCTCCTCACTACTCGATGGGTGATATCTTCCCAGGCGTTTTTGCACTGCTCTATGCCGGGCTAAACAGACTGATACGTCCTGCTGCTTTATTCCAAGATTTGACGCAGCTTCCTGCTGGCTATTAGCTGCGACACAGATAACTTCTATGTAGTGTGGCGGTGTTCCTCTTCCCGTATCAATCGAGATGGTGAAGGTAGGCGGAGGAATCACTCCGCTCATGTGAAACGGATACTCCAGCCCTATTTCTATTGCCTCCCTGCCATAGCCACGGTCAAAGAGGCCGATGTATCGTGAGTAGAGGCTATTAGCACTCACTGCATGTCCTCCTTTGCGTAGAACTGGTTGCCTCGCAGCACGCCAAGTAAGCGCCCGATTTCCCAGTCACCAATGGCGAAGGGGTCAAATGACAGCACCGGATAGAGGATGTGCCAGCGTTCACCACAGCGGGAACAGGTGACATCTATCCTATTCTCCCCGAGCGTGAGAACAACTGTTGTCGAGGTATTCCCGTTGCACAGCCCACAGAGGAAGTCCATCGTTGCGCGTTGCTCGCTCATCAATACGCCCCTCCTTTCACTTCTCAGTATAGCACAGGCGTTCCCATAGTGCATATGTATTGTGAAGATGCATAAATGTATGTTATACTTACGAGTAGGCCCATTGCATCACGAAACATCTGGTTATGCTCAAGTGTGAAAAACGTCCATGAGTGTGCTCAAGTAGGCTGGTTGAGGCAGAAGTAGGCAAGGTGTTGCATCGTCATATCTTCTGTCTTATCACGCATCTAATGTATGCTCAAGTGGCTTGATACCTATATTTGCTATTTTTTGTGTATGAATGCATCGGGAAATCATCCAAAAACCAGCGTATTTTTGCATCGTCTCTTGTATACTGTAATTACTGCACAACTCGACACAGAAGGGAATACTCGCATGAAGGCGCCCATCAGTAGAACGCCTGTTTCGTATGCAGTAAACGAGTATTTGAGTTGGGCAAAAAGTAGACATAACCTCACTGCTGAGAGTTACAAGGGCTACCAGTACAAACTGGGTGTCTTTGTCGAGTTTTGCGAACAGCATACTATCTGCCTGGAGCAGATCCGCCGCAAAGTGGTGAATGACTTCATTTCGCACCTCCGCAAGTCGCATTCATCACGCACCCCCGGCGTTCCTATCACCGATAGAACGCTCTCCGGCTATGTACGCGCTATTAAGACGATGCTCTACTGGTGCATCAGAGAAGATGAGGAGCATGAATTTCTTGAGGCGATCAAAGAAGTCTCCATTCTTTCGCTGCGAGGTATCCTCAGTGTTGAGGAAAAGATTATCGAGACGTTTAGTGACAAGCACATCCGCGATATGCTGGAGGCGTGCAAATTAGAAGAGAATGAGTATATGCGCGCGCGCGGTGCTGCTATTGTGATGCTACTCAATACGACAGGCGTCCGCGCCGCTGAGTGCTGCACGCTCACCCTTGGTCACTGCCACACCGATAGCACCTCCTATATCAAGGTCATGGGTAAGCGCCGCCGCGAGCGAGAGATAGAACTTCCGAACGAAACACGGCGTAAGCTCTCTGCCTATATCCGCAAGTACCGAGGCGAGGCTGAGGAAAACGACACGGTGTTTGTGGAGCGTACAGGACAGTCACCTTTAACCGTAGCAGGGTTGCAACAACTCATCAGGCGCCTGGGCAGGCGTGCCAAAGTACGCGGCGTGCGCTGCTCGCCTCACACGTTCCGTCACACGTTTGCAGCGAGGCTTTATTGTGTCGAGAAAAAAGATATCCTGGCCATCTCCAGGATACTTGGACACCGGAATACGAAAATTACAGAAATCTACCTGGAGAGCATCTCCAGCCGCAATGTACAGCCAGGACTCAGGAGGGTGAAGTAACCATGCTGACGATGACGATTGAACAGGCAACAGGGAGGGATGCACCTGATACCGAAGATCACTACCTCTACCTCATCAGAGATGGAGAAACGATGTTTTACGTAGGGCAATCAATAGACCCGATAACGCGACTAAGCGACCATCTAGGAACCGCTTTGAAGTTTCCAGGAACGGGAAGCGATTCGCTTGGCTGGATGATCGGCGACAACCTTCCGGATTCTTTGGGTTGGATCTTTGAACTCTACACGCTTGCCGATGCTCTCACGTTCATTAAAGAGCATGCAACCGAGAGGCGACTGGCAAGTTACCAGCGGATCGTGCAAAGGCGAGAAACGGAGGATGAGAGACCATATGATCTGACAGAGGCGAAAAACATGGCGGAAGATGCCATGATTGAACACTTCCGCCCTTGCCTCAATACAGCGCGGGTACATTTTGACAGTGAAATTCCTATGCGGTATCTGGAGAAGCAGTTAGAACGCAACCGGCAATGGCGGCGGGACGGACGACCAGGCGGCAGCCTACGAACGTGGCGAAGAGATAACAAACTGGCGATATGTCAAAGAACACAAGCCAGGGGAACCGGAGCCACCACGCGAAACGCTGACAGGCGCTGCGTGGGTGAGTTGGGCGTACGAGATTGCAGCCTCTGATGCACGTTCACTCGTCCAGGCTTCGGGTATCCACTACCAGCCGCTTGTCGGTGAATGCGAGCGGCGCATGAAACAGTATCAAGAGAAAGCAAGTAAGCAAGTCACATCGTAGTGCGTCACCCAAAGCAGTGGGCGTGGCTGGCACGCCCCTGCGCAACAACCCCGACTTGGAGTTCGGAGTCATCAATTTGTATAACGTTTATGGCACTGAAAGGGAAGTATATGCAGACAGTACGTGCAATCATGCTGATTTGCGCCGGGCTCATCGGCGCATCCCTCTCTATTGTGTGTTTCATTGCGCTTCTTCCGCTCCTGCCGTTTATCCGCTACCTGGCAGGGGCATGCCTTGCATTTGGAGCATGCTACATCATCGCCGTGGGGATGATCGATTTACGCCGTCGTTGGCTTCATTCCTCGATTGTTCCACTTGCTGAGTATGGCTCTTACCATACGCGGCGGCTGGAATTGCTCCACATCCCGCAACTGGCATTGCCTGCACCGGTTACGGTGACAGAAGAAAAAGAGGCGGAGGGAAAGCCGGAAGTCGATGAATGGCGCATCTTGGAGTTGTGGGGGAAAGGGATGTCATTAGAAGATATCGCAACGGCTTGCAACACGACATACTACCGAGTGCAAAAGATCACCTCTACCTGGAAGAAGAAGCTAGCCAAAGCCTATGGCACGAGTGGAACTGTTGTTGATCAATCACAAGGCGATTGACAGGACTCATTGATCAACTGCAAGCATGTTGTTGATCAATAGGAACAAGACTCAAATTGAGCACGACAACACAGGTTGTTGCATTGAATTGTTGCCAATTGCCTGTGTATATCACCCGGGAAGATCAGGGAAGAGAAATGAGCAAAGTTGAGAAAGAGCATGTCGTGTATGGTCTAGAGGATCCAAGAGACAACCTCTATCACTATATTGGCATCACCACCGATATGTACAGAAGGTTTGATGAACATGTCAGCGGAAGTGGAGGAAACATCGAAAAGAACAGTTGGATTTTCGCCTGTAGGCAAGCCAAGGTCATGATTTGTATGCGTGAGATTGAACGTATCTCGACGCGTGAGGAAGCATTACAGCGAGAGAGGCACTGGATTAATCACTACCTCGAGGCAGGGCATCCTTTACATAATGATGAAGCGAAAGATGTGCTTTCCAGACCCACCTACACGATGCAATACCCTCTCTTAGAAGATATATCACCTAAACAGGAGAGTACTCCTCAGAAGAAAAAGTTCATGGTACTTGGTGCTATGAGGCGCATCATGGAGGATGAAAGAGATACAACATTCTACCATGTCTATCCTCTTGCATTGATCTTGACAGCGATAGTGTTCTTCATGTGGGTCGTTGCATGCGTGTCCATAGTTGCATGGATGAATACACAGTGGCTTTGGCTTTTTATAGTAGGGTTATTGACGGCGGGTTGTGGAGGTGCAGCCCTAGCCACTTCTTTCCTTTATTCCGAATCCATCAAGGAAGCTCGCATGGAAAGGAAAGGGTGGTATTCAAATGTGAAGCTCTATATCAAAACTCCTCAACAATACATGGAAATCATCGGTAATGAGAAGGAGGAGGTAGTATGACCTTACCGAAGTTTTCACTCAAAAAGTCCGTTGCAGGATTGGAAGATGGAATCATTGTGCTTAGTGGGCCAGCACTCGCCATTAGTGGCATTATTGCCGGGGTGGATCTCGTGACTGGCGGCAACATCTTAAAGAGCATGTGGTGGCTCTCACTCGTGTGGGCGATCACACTTTTATTGACCCTGGACTTCCAGGTGCTCTGCCTGGGTGTGCGTTCGCATCGCGTCTACATCTCAGATAAATCATGGCAGCGAAAAGCCTTTGAAATTGGCCTGGCCATGGTCATAGCCGCTGCCATTTCCTACGTCTCAGTGCAGATGCAAAGTGTGATAGCTCGCGTGAACGCTGAAAATATCAGCATCGATGTGTCAGCGGCCCAACTCGGGATAAACACGATTGCCCTCATTTGGGAACGCAGTGCCCTTGTACTCGTGTTGATCTTCATGTCCGGCTGGTTTCGTGAGCACAAGGAGGAGGAGAAGAAAGAAGAAGTAGTCCTGGCCCCGGTTCAGGCTCCGATTGATATCCATCAGATTGTTGACGAGCTTGATAGCCGCATGACGCGCCACATTGAAGCGGTCTACAGGGAAATCGAAATCAAGATCGACCAGGCCGTAGGAAACAGCCAGGAAATGCCTGCTATCACCCCTGCCATGATAGCAGGGTTACTGCCGCCTCCAGAGCCAGGTAAATCTTTAGTGACAGAAATAGCAGATCAAGGTGAGAAGCCAATAAAGGGTTTACCTTCCTATGGCGACAAAATCGAGGCGCTCTGGCGCTCGCATCCTGGTCTGTCCGCTCTTGAAATTGCGACATCTGTGGGTTGCTCCGTTCCTACTGCAAGCAAGTGGAAGAAGCGCCTGGAAGTGCCAGGAGAAGGAAAGCCAGCATGAGACGATTACTACAACGCTTCATGGCACGTTACAAAGATAACGGCTTGTACTACTATTGCGGGCTCTGTGGGCAGTTTATGCCGATTTCGCACTTTCCCCATTAAGGGGATACAATAGCACAGGAAGGGAATAGATATGCCAGCAAAGTACGCAGAAGGCACCAGCGTCTCTATCGCACGTAGTCGTGATGAAATAGAGCGGCTGCTTGCCCGTCATAATGCAACCGGCTTTCTCTATGGCGAGCAGGGCAGCCGCGCAATGATTGCCTTTGAACTTTCCGGCAGGCGTTACCGCATGGAACTGAAATACCCGCAGCGCTCAGAGTATACCTGGGGAAGGAAAAACCAGTATGCCGAAAGCGAGTACAGGCGAACGCCTGGCCAGATTGAAGCTGCCTACGAAGCCGAAAAGCAGCGACTCTGGCGCGGGCTGGTGCTGCTGGTCAAGGGCAAGTTGGAGGCCGTGGCGAGTGGGATTGCGACGGTCGAGAGCGAGCTGCTCGCCTACACAGTGATGCCTAATGGTGAGACGGTGGGGGAGTGGATGGAGCCACAGTTGAATGAAGTATACAAAACGGGCCAGATGCCGCCGCTTCTGCCTGGGGCCAATCACCGCAAGCAGATCGGGACCGGGGTCATCGAAGGCGAGGTGATACGCTAATGCCACAACAAAAAGACCCCAACGACTACCACGATCCGCATGAGTGGCCCAGGCGGCAGGCCGTCATCGTCTCAACCGACGTGCTCTCTGCGCTCTTGCCCGCCGCCGCCAGCTTCTACAAGAGTGCGATGCAGGCAAGGCGCGAGCACAAGCCCTATGCGCTGGATGAGCATACCTTGATCGCCCTGCATATCGCCATTGACACGGCAGCGCGGGAGTTGGGCGTCGAGGAGCAACCATTGTATCGAGATATTGTGAGGAAACTATGATCGGACTGGATTTACAGCTAGATGGTGACAACTGTTGGCCTGAACTGAAAGAAAAGGGCTACATTGAAGCTTCGTTGAGTGGCATAGCAGGGCTCCCACATGGAACGGTGGAAGGTCGTCCCAGCGTCACCGTGCGTATCGAATTGCCCGATGGTCAAACCGTGCTGGCAGAAACGACGCTGCGCCTGTTTCTCAGAGCAGCAGAGGCCCTGCGAGCACGCTACGGCAATCAATTTTAATAGAAGGAGATGACCAGATGACCACAGAACAGGTTGAGAAGTTGTTAACAGTCAGAGAAGTTGGGCGCATCTTGCGCGTGGACGATACGACGGTAAGGAGATGGATCAAGGCGAAGACGCTGGATGCTGTCACCCTGCCACACAAGGGCAAGCGTACGCCGTATCGTATCAAGGAGTCTACCCTGGTGAAGTTGCTGGGAGCCTCTGCATGAGGGGGCTAAGATGAGCGCTGAACCGAAAACCTGTGCAGCATGCGGAGGGCTAATTATAACAGGCTTCAGAGAGGAATTCTGTAGCCTGGAATGCTACAGAGCAGGGAGGGCATTTTGTAAATATTGTGGTAAGGCTTTAGAGCAGAAGGATCACTGGCCCAAGAAAGTCTTCTGCAATCCTGTATGCGGGAAAAGATATCGTACAGTAGGTTCATCGATACATCCGTCCTACTGGGAAGAAGCACGAAGATCAACTTGCAAGATGTGCAACAAACCTATAGAGCAACCCCAGAAGGGCGGGAGAAGACTTTTTTGCGGTCAAGCATGCTCTCATAGATATCACCATACGAAGAACATGGGATTATCTATCACAGAAAAGTGGGGAAGTTATGCTCCAGAGACAAGAAAAGCATTGCGTGAAGTAGAGATGCTCGCAGGGACAGGAGTAGCAACACACATCGCTACATCTATAGATCGTGAATATATACTACGCAGGCCAGATATTCCAAGGCAACTTCGAGGTGGAATCACTCTACATATCTGCAAAACATGTGGTAAGGAGTTTCATCGGAAAACAAAAACTCATCGGAGTAGGGACTATTGCTCTTATGCGTGCCAACATGAAAAAGAGCCAGAACCAAAGAAACTCACCTGGGAACAAGTAGAAGAGATACGCATCCTTTATGAGCAAGGGATGACACAAGCAACAATTGCAGAGAAATATGACGTCTCCTCTTCGCATATTCATTTACTTGTAAGGCGTCATCTGTGGAAAAGGCCTCATGCAAAGGCAGGGGAAAATAATATCAAAGCGAAGCTTACCTGGGAAAAGGTACGTGAGATACGACACTTCTACGCTTCTGGACAAGCATCACAGAAAGAGCTTGCGGAAATGTATGGAGTTAGTCATTCATCTATCAAACACATTAATAGGGGTGAGCATTGGAAGCCTGAACATGATCCCAAGTATTTAGAGCTACCTTATGCAGTGAAATCTACCGACCCGAAACTTACCTGGGAACAAGTGGATGAAATTCGGCATCTCTATGCGACTGAACATCTTCCACACAGCATACTAGCGAAAAGATATGGCGTGCATAAGTCCTATATTCAGGGCATCATCACATATAGGAATCGTAAACCTGAAGACGACCCACGCCGCGAGGAGCATCAGCCATGATCGATATACGCCGCTTGTTCGTGCCGTGCGTCGTGTGCGGCGAAGAGACGCGCTTCCTCGACATGTCCGCGTGCCTTGAGTGCGAGGAGCCCATCTGTGCTGAGTGCGTGCGGCAAGACGGTTTCTGCTCGGACGAGTGCTACGACACGTTCCACGAGCAGGATGACGAGTGGGACGACGAGGAATAGCCCGAGGCCCTCGTAGCTTACGGAAAGCGCCTCGCTCATAACGGGGAGACGCGGGTTCAACTCCCGCCCTGGCAATTCCCCAACGAAGACGCGCCCGATACCATTCGTGCGGGTGTGATGCGAGTTTCTTGTGAGTTTCCCTTGAATTGCAAATATCCGTCTTGAAATGCTTGACAATCAAACTTGAATAGTATATAATTCATATAGAAGATGAAACACTAGTCAAGAGGAGAAATCGATGAGCAGTTACAGTCAGTGGCGCCGACACACAAAGTATGTTGCCCCAACCGCCGAAGAGCGCGAAATTGCAAAGCGCATGGATGCCGAGATGGAGCAAGAGCATGCAGAGGCACGCGATGAGGCGATTAGTTGGACAGCCAGGAGCGGTCAGTTGATCGAGGTCTACGTCTACGGCAATCAGATCGCGGTTAGCATCGATGGGCATGCTGCCAACCCCGCTGAATTCAGCCAGGTACCGGCAAAGCAAGCTGAAGCCGCCCGCGCCGCTGGCATCGTTGCAAAGCTCGGCAATGTAGGCGTCAGTGCTTCGCAAAAAGCCGCTATCGAAGCGAAGATGGGGAGGTAGAGATGTTGAGTAAGAAAAAGTGGGGAGGTGTTCGTGATGGTGCAGGTCGCCCTCACGAACATGCTGAAAATGTTCTTGTGGAGGTTGTTGATTTTTATGGTGATCGGGATGTCCTCTATGTCGGTCCTGTCCTTGATCGAGAAGGACATACCAATGGGGTGACGATCCGGCGTGCAGAGAGTATCGCCGCCCATCATGTCGGTGAGCAAGCGCGGTCGATACGTATTCTCAAGCGGTTCTGCTGCGTGCCGGCAGAGCCAACAGTCGTAAAAGTTGTAAAGTGAGGCCCTGCGGGCGATCGCAAAGTGTGAGCGCTGCCCCTACTTAACGCCGCCTGGGGAAGGCGGCGTTTTCGTGCGGCGCGTTGCGAGTTTCTTGTGAGTTTTGCAAAAGTATCTAAATTAGTATCAAAAAGTCTTGACAAGTATCTAAAGTGGTGCTATAATAAGAATATAAGATGAAGCAAGTATAAAGAAGGAGAAACGAACGAAAATGAAGTATCAAGTAAACGCCAGCCAGGACCTCGGATTTGGGATTGAAGTCCTCCACCACTACGAAGGCGAAAGCCTCCAAGCAGCGATGGAAGACTACACGATGGACATGCGCCAGGTCTCTCGCGGTCGCCTTGATCGCGTCGAGTTGGTTGCAGACGGAGCGGTTATCCGCTTCATGGACAAGGGTGGCCAGGACACCGAGGTTTCCCAGGAGCAGGAAGCCCCCAAGAGCGACGAGCAGCAGGTCGTAGTAGTAGTGTGGCAGAGCAGCTCAAAGGGCTGGACGCCCCGCTACAGCGCCAAGGCTCTTGTCCAGGGCGAGCGCGACTCCCATCTCTTCTCAAATCTCAAGACGGAAGCCGAAGCGTGGCAGGCTCTTGAGAAGTATCCGGTTCGCGAGATTGTTGCTTCTCATCAAGAGTTCCTGGCTCGCCAGCAAGCACAGTTGAAGGCGATGGGGACAAGTTTTGAGCAAGAGTCATTTCTCAATCGTTAGTTCTCATTTGAGGTGTCCGATGGCAACATCAATCCGTTGGCCCGCCGACGTATTAGCGGGGATGAAACAGTTAGCCGGGGAGCATGGCCGCTCTCTACATAGTGAAGTCATCCAGGCGTGTAAAGCCTGGATACAAGCCGAAAGGGAAGATCAAGATATGGCAAAGCAAGAGCAAGTCAAAATCTGGAATGTGTCTATCGTCTCCCGCAATGCAGGGAAGCAATCGAAAGGCCATTATGCAGCTTCCTCGCGAGCTGAGGCGATTGAAGCGATGAAGCAAGCATGGTGGCCGCAGGGAGCGCCTGAGCCGTTCCCGTATCAAGTTGTAGCGTCTATTATTGAAAAGTAAGCCAGGCGGGCAACCGCCATTCGCGAAAGGAAAGAATGATGAGCAAATTGAATCGTGGGGATAATGCTCCCCTGGGGCATTGGCCGCTTGATCGGTGGCATAGAGAGAATTCCCCCAAGCCTTTACGCTCCTTTGTAGTGCAGTTATGGTATGGTGACATGAGTTTTTATGGGGATGGCCGAAGAAAGCAAATTTGGCATCGTGAAATCGTGGCTGAGAGCGAGGATGCCGCAATTGCGGTTGTCAGAAGTGAAAATGAAGATGAGCTCAAAAATCTTGTTCCTAATCTTTGGCATGAGATTCAGGTCGGTAATGCCAAATTCATTGTCGATCGTGCTGAAGATTATCGAGGGT
>WNGK01011959.1_pt1 | contig 11337 bp, 12 predicted proteins | sample 5400601 | NCBI WGS metagenome assembly WNGK01 (sample SAMN13153376, study PRJNA577476) | soil metagenome | isolation source: 60 cm soil or saprolite under Garry oak tree replicate 1 | place: USA:California | collected 2016-06-15
GCAGACGAGCGTCCGGTGCTGCTGATCGACGAGATCGACAAGGCCGACATCGAGTTTCCCAACGACCTGTTGCAGGAACTCGATCGCATGGAGTTCTTCGTCTACGAGACGAGCGAGACCGTGAAGGCGCGCCGCCGTCCGATCGTGATCATCACGTCGAACAACGAGAAGGAATTGCCCGACGCCTTCCTGCGCCGCTGCTTCTTCCACTACATCCGCTTTCCCGATCCGGACACGATGACGGCGATCATCGAGGTGCATTTTCCCGGCATCAAGCAACGACTGGTCAGCGAAGCCCTGAAGCTGTTTTACGAAATCCGCGATGTTCCGGGCATGAAGAAGAAGCCCTCGACCTCGGAGCTGCTCGACTGGCTCAAGCTGCTGATGGTCGAGGACATCGGTCCGGAAACCTTGCGCGAGCGCGATCCGAAGAAACTGATCCCGCCGCTGCATGGCGCGTTGATCAAGAACGAGCAGGACGTGCATTTGTTCGAGCGGCTCGCTTTCATGGCGCGAAGAGAGGGCCGCTAAAGCATGATCCGCTCATTCCCGCGTACGCGGGAATCCAGGGGCCAGATACGCCGGTCCGAGCATTTCGCCCTGGGTCCCCGCTTTCGCGGGGACGAGCGGAATTGATGCCGATTCAATCCTACCGGAACATGCGCTCGCTAAAGTCGCGAAACCCTTTCATCGTGCCCATCGCGGGCGCCGCCCGCAGCCTGCCGATGTTCGCCATGCCTCGATAGCGATCAAATTCCGCATCGCACCGAAATGATGCTCAGGGCCACAATCCAACATGACGTCTATCATTTTCGCTTCGCCAGCGGCTTGGCGACCTCGCGGGCCGAGTCGATGAAAAGCTGTGCGACGGGGCTGAGCGTGCGGTTCTTCAAGGTGACGATTCCGTTTGGCAGGCGGGCCATTGGCAGTTCAACGGGCAAGGCCTTGATCTCCGAGCGCCTGGTGGGAAATCTCAATGCGGAAGCCGGGAAAATCGTGACAAAGCGCCCGGTCGCCAAGAGACTAGTCCGCACCTCGGAGGATTCGGTGACCACAGTCGCGCGAGGATAGTCGAGGCCGCCGGCACGAAAGGCCTCCGTTACGACCGACGCAATCACGCTTCCCGGCGGTGGCAGCACCCACGATTCGTTCACCAGCTCGGCAAGTTCTATCCTGCGCCGCCGAACCCACGGACTTTGCGCGCCGGCCGCGACGACATAGGAGTCATCAAAGAGAAATTCAAAATCCAGTCGCTCGTCTGCAATGGGGCCGAATCTCCGCGCGATCACAAGATCGACCCTACGCTCGCTCAGTTCTCGGTATAGCGCCTCCACGTGTCCGGTCACGAGATGGAATACGAGGCGTGGATAGCGCCGAGAGAGCCGATCGATGAGAGCGGAAACAAAGCTCGCGGCCAGCAAAGCGCTGCTTCCGATCCGCACTTCCCCAACCGTGGGGTCGGCGAGAAGTTCGATGTTCCTCACGCCCTGGCGCAGGTCGTCGAATACGGCCATTCCGCAATCGAGCAACGCGCGGCCGTACTCGGTCGGCTCGATCCCTTGGCGGTGGCGGTCCAGCAGCCGCACGCCGAGCGCATGCTCCAGTTCGCCGATCGATCTCGAAATGTTCGGCTGAGTGGTATTGAGGACTTGCGCCGCCTTCCCCATGCTGCCGGCCTGCACCACGGTCATGAGCACGTGCAGGTCTTGCAGCTTCATTCGGCTTCCGATGCGATCGCTCAATTGCACAGCAGCACCCATGTCTGATTTGAGATGATGTCATCACACAATAGCCTTATGCGCTTATGGTGACATCAACTATTGTCTTAAGCCTAGTACTCAGAATCATAACTTGGTGATACGGCGTCATCGCGAGGAGCGAAGCGACGAAGCGATCCAGAGAGTGCGTGTGTCGGCCCTGGATTGCTTCGCTTCGCTCGCAATGACGAGGCTCCATGAGTCACCTTGCTCACTAGTGCCGCCGATTTGAAGTTCCTGCACCGCGCGCGTCTCGCAAGTTCGCGACAAGAGGAGCAAGCTGTGAGACTTTCCCGTCGCCAACTTCTATACGCTGCAGCGGGTGCTGCCGCGCTTCCTGTCGTATCGCGCTTCGCTTGGGCGCAAACCTATCCATCGCGGCCAGTGCGGATCATCGTCGGCTTTGCCGCTGGCGGCCCGAACGACATCCTCGCACGCCTGATGGGTCAATGGTTATCGGAGCGGCTCGGTCAGCCATTCATCATCGAGAACCGGCCGGGCGCCGGCAGCAATATCGCCACCGAGGCGGTCGTGCGTGCGCCTCCGGATGGCTACACGCTCCTGCTGATCGGTCCGGCGAACGCGATCAACGCAACGCTGCACGACAAACTCAATTTCAATTTCATTCGCGACATCGCGCCGATCGCGAGCGTCATGCGCGGTGCCCTTGTCATGCTGGTCCATCCATCGGTTCCGGCCAAGACGCTTCCCGAGTTCATCGCCTATGCCAAGGCGAATCCGGGCAAGCTCACCTACGGTTCGGGCGGCATCGGCGGGATCACCCACATCACCCCCGAACTGTTCAAGATGATGGCTGGCGTCGACATGGTGCACGTGCCCTATCGCGGCGTGGCGCCCGCGCTGACCGATCTGCTCGGCGGGCAGGTGCAGGTCGTCTTCGTCAACGTGGCCCCGTCGATTGAGTACATCAGGGCCGGCAAGCTGCGCGCACTCGCGATAACCACCACAACGCGCTCGGACGCGCTGCCGGACATCCCGACCGTAGGCGAGGTCGTCCCGGGCTACGAGGCGAGCACGCTGTTTGGCCTCGGCGCGCCCAAGAACACGCCCACCGAGATCATCGACAAGCTCAACGAGGTGATCAACGCCGCACTCGCCGACCCAAAGGTCAAGGCGCGGCTTGCCGACCTGGACGGCACGGTGCTTGCCGGCTCGCCCGCCGATTTCGGAAAGCTCATCGCGGAGGAAATCGAGAAGTGGGGCAAGGTGATCCGAGCGGCCAACATCAGACCGGAGTGAGGCTGACCGCCGCCGCGCTATTCCGCCGCAATGGAGAGATCCCACATGCAACCGCCAAAGGACACAAGTCGAAACTATGCGGTTGAACGTCGCTCCTGCTACGGCGCTCGGCCCGGTTTTCGCATCGCCGAGCTGCAGATAGGCCCGAAGCAAACGGTGCCGTGGCATTACCACAGCGAAGTGCAGGACACATTCTATGTCATAAACGGAACGATACGCATCTTTACACGTGAGCCTGAAGAGGAGGCGTGCCTAACTGCAGGTCAAACTTACGCTGTTCGTCCGGGACGTCCTCATCTTGTCGCTAACGCTGGTAACACCTCAGCCGTGTTCCTGGTTTTGCAGGGGATTGGTGAGCACGATTTTGTTGCTCTCGCCTGATGGCGAATTCCAGGCGCCTCCGGGTCATTCGCGTCGATTGGACGGAGGTCTGGGCGTGTCGGCTTCGCCTCCGACCCTGGACGTATCGCTACATCGCGGCGAACCGACGCGAGCCAGAAGCCGACTATCGCGGCTTTGCGATGCTGCCGCGGCGTGGCGCATTTGGGTTCGACGATGTTCTGCAATCAGCCTGTTAAGCCCGCGTTGCGCAAGCCATCGAGGAGGTGCTCGCGATCGCGAGGATTTCGGTACCTCTGAGCGCGAGTTCGAAAGAGGTCGAGGTTATCCGCAGGCGGCGCTTCGCCATACTCACTCAGTTCACGATGCCGTTCTTTGACGAATGCATCGAATTCGGACCGCGCTTCGTCGCGCAGCCCCATCTGCGCATAGCAGGCGGCAACCAAGCCGTGCGACCAGCAGTGAAGGGATCGCGTCTCCTGAAGGACCTTGATCGCCAGCTCGTACTCATGCCCGGAATAAAGGGCGAGCGCGTGATACCAATGGTACAGGTTGGGCGGAAACGGGTTGAGGCGTTTGGCCGTTCCGATCCACGTGAGCGCCTCGCGCCACCGTCCCCAATACACCAGAATGTTCGCGAAAACAGCGGCGACATCGGCGTCATTGGGATTGAGCGTAAGCGCGCGATTGAAGTGGACTTCCGCCCTGTCGTCCATCCTTTGCAGAAATAGCAATTGCGCGAATACGCCATGCGACCAGGCGTCGTCGTCGTCGATGTCGAGGGCTGTTTCGATTGCCCGGAACGCAGCGTCCATCGTGATGGTGGCCGGCACCTCCAGAAACACCTCGCAGACATAAGTCCACGTAATGTTGGCATGTGCGCGGGCATAGTTCGAGTCCAGCGCCACGGCGCGTTGGAAACACTCGCGGGCCTGCGCAACACCGTCCCTGTTCAAATTCCGCCAGCGCTCGTTGCCCAGCAGGACGAGGTCATACGCGGTAATGTTCGGGGTTGGTTTTCGAATGGCGATGTCACGACCGGCGTCTTCCAGCCGGCCCGGCAGCGCCGATATGATGGCCCTGGCGATTTCATCCTGGACGGCGAATATGTCTTCGAGCTCGCGGTCATAACGCTCGGTCCAAAGCTGATAGCCGGTTGCAGCGTCGACGAGTTGGGTCGTTACCCGCAACCGATTGCCGGTCTTGCGCACGCTGCCTTCGACGACATATCGAACGCCAAGCTCGCGTCCGACTCGTTTGATGTCGACCGCCTTGCCTTTGTAGACAAAGCTCGAATTGCGCGCGATCACGAACAGCGACTTGAAGCGCGACAGCGCGGTGATGATGTCTTCCACCATGCCGTCGGAGAAATACTCATGCTCCGGGTTGCCGTTCAGATTTGAGAACGGAAGGATAGCCACCGACGGTACATCCGGTGGCGCAGACGCCGGGACTGTCGGTTGAATTGACGCAATCGGCGAATTCGGCGCCGCAACGGGAGGACCCACGAAGCGATACCCCCGGCGCGGCAGCGTCTCTATCCAGCCAGCGCCTCCGGCCTCTTGCTCGAAAACTCGCCGCAACGCGGCGACCTGAACCGCCAGATTGCCGTCTTCAACCGTAAGCCCGGGCCATGCGGCTTCGATCAACGCGTCCTTGGAAACTGGCGCCCCAGCCCGTTCCAGAAGGAGCCGCAGTAGCGCGACAGCGCGCTGGCCGAGCGCCGTTGGCTCGGTCTCGTGAAAAAGGATTCCAGCGTCCGCGTCGAGCCGGAATGGGCCAAATTTGAAGATCGTCGCCATTCGTTACGCCGGTCCGATTCAGAAATATTTTGCAACAGTTTCAGGCTGATTTCACGACATTCGGATGCTGTGGGTTGATGGTGCGGCGTTCGCTCCAAGGGAACACCGAGCACCGGGAAGTATCATGAGCGCCATAGTAGCCGCCATCGTCCCCGAGCAGGGCAAAGACACCACCTCCGATCGGGGCAAGAACGTTACGTTTCACGCGACAGGAGAAACTGCGACGCCTGCGTCGCCGATTGCCAGCGCGCCGGACCGCCTTGCCGGTCTGCTGGAGGCCACCCAACGGCTCGCGCCGCTCATTGAGGCGGAGCGCAACGGCTTCGACAGCAGCCGCCGATTGCCGCAAGCCGTATTCGAGGCAATGGCCGATACGGGGCTGTTTCGCCTCTGGCTGCCGCGGACGCTCGGCGGACCGGAACTGTCTCCATTCGAATTCATGCAAGTTGTGGAGGCCGCCTCCGCCCTCGACGGCTCGGTCGGCTGGCTGGTCGGCAACGGCGGTGGAATGAGCCGTGTCGGCGGCTACCTCGGCGAGGCTGCCGTGCGCGACTGGTTCGGTGATCCGCGCGCCTTCGTGGCGGGCGCAACGGGTGCGGTCGGCACCGCGGTCGCGGTTGAAGGCGGCTATCATGTTACCGGACGTTGGCCATTTGGCAGCGGTGCGCATCACGCCACGCGCTTCATGGTGCTGGCCTCCGAACAGGTCGACGGACCGAGGATCTGCTGCTACCTCGGACGAAAGGACGTCGCGATTCTCGACAACTGGTTTGTGTCTGGCCTGCGCGGCACCGGCAGTTGCGATTTTGAAGCGCGCGATGTTTTTGTGCCGACCGACCACACGCATCCCTTCCTCGAACTGCGACCAACGCAGCGCGGACTGCTCTACCATATGCCCACTGTATCAGTGCTCGCGTGGAGCATCTGCGCAGTGCCGCTCGGTATCGCGCGCGGCGCGATTAACGCTTTTGCCGAACTCGCCAGTCGAAAAAGCCGCCTTGGGAACGCGCCATTGCGGGATCGCGAGCTGATCCAGGCTACGGTCGGGCGGACGGAAGCGATGCTAGGCGCTGCCCGCGCTTTCCTGATCGACGCCATGACCGAGTTGATGGCCGCAACGGAGGGCGACGGCGAGCGCCTGGTTAAAGCGCGAGCGATGCTCCGGATAGCCGGGACACACGCGGCAGAGGCTGCGATGCGTGTGACTGACATGCTTGCCGCGGGTGCGGGCGCGGTATCGATCTTCGAAACGTGTCCACTGGAGCGTGCCGTGCGCGACGCGCAGGCAGCGGCCAAGCACATCGCGATGAGTCCGAACAACTATATCTTGGCGGGGAGACTGGTACTCGGTCTCGATCCCGGTACGATCAGGTTTTGAGCCGTGGTGCCACGCCTCTGGATGACGACATCGATCGGCGGCTCGCCTGCGAGCGGCAGTGTCATCATCACCGCTACGACAACTAGGACCGAAAGGAAGCAGATAATGCGCGGAATTGCACTAATTATCATCTTCGTCACGGGGCTCAGCTCTTCGGCGTTCGCTCAAAAGGCCGCGATCGAGGCGGTCAACGCAAAGTGGATCGAATTCTTCAAAAAGGGCGATTTTGCCGGCATCGCATCGCTCTATACCGATGACGCAACTGCCTTTCCGCCCGGTTCTGCGATGGTGAAAGGCAGATCCGCTATCGGAGCCATGTGGAAAGGCCTGGCCGAGCAGGTCAGCGATCCGAACCTAACAGCCCTCGACGTCAAACGGCTTGGGTGTTGTGCAGCGCGCGAGATCGGCACGTTTAGTTTGAAAACAAAGGAGTCATCGCCAAAGGCGGTGACGGGAAAATATGTCGTGGTTTGGGAAAAGGTCGGACGCCGCTGGAAGCTCGCAGCCGATATCTGGAATGAAGGCAAGTGACTGTCTGCTGGTGGCTCACTCATCATCGCGACTATTGGCAGAAGATTCGTCTTGGCAACTGCGGCTGCTGGAGGACGGAACGGCTGCCGAGCGTGGTTGGGCACATACACGAGATAGAAGCCCGTAGCCCGGAAGCGAAAGGGCGTGTGCCTTGACCAGCGCTCCGTTCTTGAGTTCGCGACTGACAACCACGTCGCTGCAGATAGCGATGCCTTGGCCTGCCGCGACCGCATCAATCGCATGCAGTTCCTCGCGAAAGCTCAAGTCCCACGGACGAACCTTCCTCGCCGTGAGATCAACTTCAACCAAGGGGACAAATGGAAGGCCGCCATCAATACATACATCGGCACCATTCCGCCCAAGGGCGACGCGTTGTGAATCGCTGCGCAGAATATGTCCGGCTGTCCGCTGCTCTGAGCACCGGTCAGCAACGCCATGACGGCGAAGGTCGGCGCCGCCGCCAGGCACAGCCAGTCGGCTGCGCCGGGAGCGGCGGCATGGCCGCTTCCGGCACCACCGCCGAACTGGATCTCACGCGTGTGAGCTTTGCCCATGGCCGGCAACCTCCGAGGCTGTGAATCTTTCGGTTCTCGCGGCTCGCAAACAAACTGTCACCTCATCCAGAGGAGGCGGCGAAGCCGCCGTCTCGAAGGATGGCCGCAAACTCGGGGTGCCCGCCCTCGTCCTTCGAGGCTCGCCCAAGCGGGCGAGCACCTCAGGATGAGAGCTCAAGACAGCCTCTCAGGCGCGCGCCTTGCAGCACGAGGCATCCGCCGGCGCAGTCTTCGCAGGCAATTCGCCCTGGTAGCGGTCGTGGTGGCGCACCCATTCCATCTTGTAGAAGGTGTCCCGCTCGTCGCGGCCCTTGGGCGTGAGGTCGAGCAGGCGATACGTCCCCATCATCACTTCCACGCCACGCCCGTAGGTCGAATAGGTGTGAAAGACATCGCCCGCGTCGTCCTTCCAGAACACGCTGACGCCGGGCCATTCCTCAAACGCATAAGGCCACGTGCCGTAGTTGTAGGGAAGCTCGCCTTTGGCCACTTCCTCCGGCGTGAAGCTCACGCGGAAATCATAGTTGAAGCTGTTGCCGTGCGAGGACAGCCACCGGAACTGCCAGCCCATGCGCCGGCGAAAGCGTTCGATCTCGGCGAATGGCGCGCGTGAAATGGCCACGAACGTGACGTCGCGATGCGCGAGATGCACGGTCATTGCGTCGGTGTGGTCGGCCATGAAAGAGCAGCTTGGGCAGCCCTCCTCCTCACCCGGCGTGAGCATGAAGTGCTGAACCAGAAGCTGGCGGCGGCCGTCGAACAGATCGGCGAGCCTCTGCCGGCCGCCGCGCCCCTCGAAGGTGTACTCCTTGTCGACGCGGACCCACGGCAACTGGCGGCGCAGCCGCGCGACCTGATCGCTGCGCCGCGTCAAGTCCTTTTCGGCGGCGAGCAGATCGCGCCGCGCCTCGAGCCAGGCTTCGCGTGTTGCGGTCGTATGTGTCGTCATGATGTGTATCCCTTCATGGCCCGGTTCCGCTCAAGAACCCTCTCGCGGCGGTTTGCCGGGCGTTGATGGTGAGATGGATTTAATGCCGGTCATCGGTGGGCCGGGAGTGACAAGTGTGTCGGGATTTTTGAATGGGCTCCCCGATCACGGCGGCGGCCTTAGTGGAGCGGCCGCCTGGGCGCCGTCATTGCGAGGGCATCCTGTCGAAAGCCGGCAGGCCCGGATCGATGCGGTCCCACGCCTCGCCGCGCACGCGATACGTCACCATCTGCGGCTTGTATCGGCCCGGCTCATCGAGGCTCGCGGCATGCACGGTGAACAAATCTGGCATTGCCGCAAATGTCAGATAGACCGGCGATCCGCAAGCCGGGCAGAACGCGCGCGTCTTCACATTTCCGCTGTCGCCAACCATGTCCCAGCGCGTCGCCTCTCCCTTGAGCGTGACGGCGGCGCGCCTCGGGAACGTCAGGTAGGATCCATGACCGGTGCTGCTGGTTCGCTGGCAGTCGCCGCATTGGCAGTCGTTCATCACCATCGGCTCGTCGGCGGTTTCGTAGCGAAGCGCGCCGCAGGCGCATCCACCGGTAAAAGGCTTGCTCATGTCTTCTCTCGCTATGCAGATGTTGAAGTTTCGATCGGTTCAAACGTGGCAGCCGCGATAGGTCACGAGATGGTTCTAGCGCCGGGCACCGAAATGACGGGAGTGACAAATGTGTCGGGATTTTGAATGGACTCCCTGATCACGGCGGCGGCCCGCGCGCTCGCATCGGGCGATGCCCTCGGCGCGCTGAACCACATCGCCTTGCGTAACGATGCGCCCGCACTGGCGCTGCGCGGCATCGCGATGGCGCAGCTCGGCGACCTCGATCGCGCCAAAACGCTGCTGCGGCGCGCAGCGCGCACCTTCGGATCGCACGAGCCGGTCGCCCGTGCGCGCTGCGTCGTTGCCGAGGCCGAGATCGCGCTCGTCTCGCGCGATCTCAATTGGCCCATCAAGGCGCTCGAGGCCGCGCAGGCGGCGCTTGAAAAGCACGGCGACCGCACCAACGCGGCGCATGCGCGCTATCTGGCGATCCGCCGCCTGCTGCTGATCGGCCGCCTCGATGCTGCGGAACGCCTGCTAACCGGCTTCGATCCTGCGCCGCTGTTGCCGGCCTCACGGGCGGGCCATGAACTGGTCATTGCCGGGATTGCGATGCGGCGGCTGCGGATCAGGGCGGCACGCGCCGCCTTGGCACAGGCCGGACACGCCGCGCATCAGGCCCATATCCCTTCGCTCACCGCTGAAGTCGAAGGCGCGGCGCGCGCGCTCGACGCGCCGGCGGCGCGGTCCATTGCGCGCGGCGAGGAGCGCGTTCTGCGGCTCGACGAAGTCGAATCCCTGCTGGCCTCGGCGGCGCTCGTTGTCGATGCCTGCCGGCGCGCGGTCTGCAACGCCGGCAGCGTGATGTCGCTCGAAACGCGCCCGGTTCTGTTCGCGCTGGCCCGCGCACTGGCGGAGGCGTGGCCCGGCGACGTGACGCGCGCCGCGCTGCTCGCGCGCGCGTTCCGCGCCAGACACGCCGATGAATCGCATCGCGCGCGGCTGCGCGTCGAAATCGGCCGCCTGCGCAAGGCGCTGGTGGCGGTTGCGGGGATCGACGCAACCAAGGACGGATTCGCGCTCGTGCCGCGCCGCGCCCGCGCCGTTGTGGTGCTCGCCCCGCCGACCGATGAAGCGCATGCAACGGTGCTCGCGCTGCTTGGCGACGGCGAAGCGTGGTCGAGCTCGGCGCTCGCGCTGGCGCTCGGCGCAAGCCAGCGCACCGTGCAGCGCGCGCTCGACGATCTGTTGGTCGACAACAAAGTGCAGGCGATCGGCGACGGCCGGGCGCGCCGCTGGATGGCGCCGCCGGTGCCGGGTTTCCCGACAACCTTGTTACTCCCGGCCGCGCTGTCCGGTGGCTAGGTTGCGCGCATCAAGCGAACAAGAGGATCATGTCATGAAACGAACAGCAGCTAATATTGTGCGCGAATACGGCCCCTTCCCGGGCGTCAGCGCCGTGCACGGCGTCAGCTTTGACGGCACCAATATCTGGTTTGCGACCGGCGACGCGCTGAATGCGCTCGACCCCGACAGCGGCGAACGCCGTGCACGGCGTCAGCTTTGACGGCACCAATATCTGGATGGCGACCGGCGACGCGCTGAATGCGCTCGACCCCGACAGCGGCGAGATCGTGCGCAAGCTCGATGTCCGCGCGCAGGCGGGCACCGCCTTCGACGGCCAGCACCTGTTCCAGATCGCCGAGGATCGTATCCAGAAGATCGACCCGGACAGCGGCCGCGTGCTCGCCACGATACCGACCCCCGAGGGCGGCGCGTCCGGAATGGCCTGGGCGGAAGGGTCGCTCTGGGTCGGCCAGTATCGCAATCGCAAGATCCATCGGGTCGATCCGCAAACCGGCGCGATCCTCAGCACCATCGAGTCGAACCGCTTCGTCACCGGCGTCACCTGGCTCGGTGACGAACTTTGGCACGGCACGTTGGAAGAGGGCCAAAGCGAATTGCGCCGGATCAATCCGAAGTCAGGCGAGCTGCTCGAGCAGATCGACATGCCGCCGGGCATCGTCGTGTCCGGGCTCGAGTCGAACGGTCGTGACACGTTCTTCTGCGGCGGCGCGACCAGCGGCAAGGTCAGAGCCGTCCGCCGGCCGAGCTGAAGCCGACCCACTTGAAGCTCTCCGGCCGGCGGCGACTCTGTAGTCGCCGTCGGCGGTCAAATCGTGG
>WNGK01038139.1_pt1 | contig 11337 bp, 7 predicted proteins | sample 5400601 | NCBI WGS metagenome assembly WNGK01 (sample SAMN13153376, study PRJNA577476) | soil metagenome | isolation source: 60 cm soil or saprolite under Garry oak tree replicate 1 | place: USA:California | collected 2016-06-15
TCTGTGACTGGAGCGACGTCGGGGCAGAGTCGGTGGTCCGCGCCGGCGCCTGCGTCAAGCAACGCGACCGCTTCGCCGACCGCTCCGTGCTGGACGGGTTCCCCGCCACGCTCGTCGACACCCTGACCGCGCCACCGCCGCTGCCCACCTGGGCGCTGGCTCCCGGCGCCGTCGCGGCGCTCCACCGGGTGGAACCGTGACCGCCGCTTGTCCCGCCGCTCGGCCATAGCGTCCGTCTCATGAGCACCGCCGGTCGCAAGCCGATCGGGACGCGCTGAGCGAGTCCTACCGCAACCAGGACGTCGAGCATGCGCTCCACCAGGGAATGATCCAGCCCGCTTTGCTCGCTGACGCTCTCGAGAGTGCGCGGTTGCACCAACTGATCCAGCAGGCCTGACTCCAGTGCCGCGCTTAACGTCGAGAAGGCTCAGACCGATGTAGCGAGGTCCTCGATCACCCGTCGGGCTTCCTCGCTCGCGTCCACCGCTACCCTGCTTCCGCACGAGTTTCCTCGACACCGAACGAGGTCACGCTATGCCCGCTCAAGCGGTTTGGTCGACGATCTCGACCGTCCCGTCGACCCAGTCGATGGTCCGCACGCTCACAGCGGAGTCAGGACCCGTCCGGCTCTGCGCCAGCCGTTTGCTGCTGCTGTTGTCCCATCCCGCCGAGCACTTGACCGAGGGCCGCAAAGCCCTCGCCCAGCTCCTCCGAATTGAGCGTCTGCTTGATCATGACGGTGCGACCGTCACGGAGATTGACCTCGAACGCCACCGGCAACCGCTTGGCCAGGCGGGCCGACAGCACGTCCTCGTACGCCAGGAAACGGCTCCCCGCACGCCCCGCGAGCTCCTGCGGCGAAGCCTGGGTCGCCAGCGCGTGCAACCGCTGCTTCGCCTTGTCGCTGTGCCGCTTGCCCGGCGACGGCACGATGATGAGACCAGTGTCGGCCACCAGGATGTCGGACAGGTCGCCGTCGACCTTCAGGTCGCTCACGGCGGCAACCACATCGGCGCCGATGGCTGTCGCGGCCGTCTCCTCCGCCACGGCCTTCGACTCGTCCACGCCCAACTGACGCAGGTGCACCCGTAGCCGTCCGACCGATTCGGGGCCCTGCAGCGCCTGCCGGACCAGCTCCTCGACGGCGACCGGCCGGCCGTCCTGGCCAACCAGTACCGCAGGCTCTGACCAGGAGTGGCGCCAGGATGCGGCCCCGGCTCGCACGAGCGCCACACTTATCGCGCTGTCGAGCAGGGACGCGAACTGGGCCGCCGCCGCCTCGGCGTCCGCCAGCTCGGCCGGGCGGAACAACGCCTGCATCAGCTCGTCGCGCCGTCCGGACTCCAGAAGGCGGAGCACCGCGTCGAGGTTTCCCTGGCCGGCATCTCCCCCGCGGGCGCTCGCCCGGTAAAGCACGTCGGCGTCGCGTTGGGAGCCGGCCTGCATGGCGCGGGACGTGTACTCATCGAAGGACACCCGGGTGCGCTTGCCGAAGTCGAACGTCGCCTGCTCCACCGTGTCGAGCAGGCTGTCGAGCCCCGCGACGAGCGTGACCGCGGGGCGGCCGTCAACGATGCCCGGCAGTTGCGGCTGCTGCTCGATCAGAGCGATGCGGGCAGCGATCGGCGGGTGCGAGTCCCACCACGAGCGCTCGTCGTCGGGCCCCTCGTCGCGTAGTTTGGCCAGCTCACCACCGCGGGCCGCCAGGAGCCTGTCGAAGCCGGCGAGGACACCGGTCGGCGCCGCGCCGGAGTCGAGCCCCCAGCCGACGTAGTTGTTGAGGTAGAAGCCCCACGCTGCGGTGATCACCGGCAGCTCGCGCAGCGCTGCCGCGGCCGCATCCCGCCCCGCGACGCGCACCGATGCCTGGTCGGCCTCGAGCTCCATGCGCCGGCTCACGGCGAGCGAGACCAGGAAGTACAGCCGGGCGTACAGGCGGAAGAGCCGGCCGGTCAGGCTGCGCGGCCCGACCTGGTTGATCGTCTGAATGATGGCGGCCTGGCCCCGGTAGGTCAGCTCACCGAGCCGGGTGTGGCCGTGCGAGTAGTGGCCGAGCTCGTGTGCGAGCACCGAGCGAAGCTGCGCGACCGTGAGTGCCTGCAGCAACGGCACCCCCAGGTAGAGGTATCGGCGGCCGGCCTGCAGGCCCAACAGCCGGGAGTCCTCGGTGACGGCCGCGTTGACCTCGGCGACCAACCGGATCTCGTCCGGTGTGCGGGTCTGCACCACCCCAGCCAGCTCGCGGACCGTCGCCCACAGCTCCGGCGCCTGCCGCTCGTCGAGGACCACACCCTCCGGCGGCTCCGGCTTGGACCGGACGACCTTCCACAGCGCGACCACGACGCCAGCAGCCAGGGCGAGGACCAGATAGCTGAGCTTGCCCGCGCCAGCTCCAGCGTGGGTGCGCCACATCCATACGGCGAGCCAGCCGAGCCCGCCGATGATGCCGAATGCCAGCAGGTAGAAGCCGGCGAGCAGGGCGGCTGCCAGTGCCGCCCGAAGCGTGGTGACCACGTACGTCCTCCCCCATGCGCCCTACGCGCAGCGCACACTATCGGCCGGCTCTGACATTCACTGTCCCGTCGCGCCGTCCGGTCGAGGGCACGCGCAGTCCTATCGTCGTCCCATGGCCGCCCGTGTCCCGATCGAAAACCGCCGCACACATCGCGTTTCTCCTCGAACGGGCGCACCAGGCTACCCATCGTGTGAAAGCGTTCCGGGCTGCCGCGGCGTCACTGGCGCGCTGCCCGACGGCGAGCTGGCCGAGCGGCCGGCCGCCGGACCGACGGGTTTCGGGTGCGCACCCCCGGCTACTTCGCGGAGCGGCACGGCCTGGTCGTCATCATCGCCCTCGGTGAGTCCCTCGCCTCCGTCGGGGCCGGCGTCGGCGCCCTACCCGTGAGCGTTCCGGTCCCTGGCCCGAGACGCCGGCACGTTCCTGCATTTCCCGCTGATCGCCGGCGTCATCTACATCGCGCTGGGGATCGGAGAGGTCCTCGCACACGTGTCCAGCCCCAACGCGCGTGACGCTGCTGCGCCGCTGGGGTGGCTGCCCCTGATCGCCCTGTATGGCGGCGTCGCGATCTACCTCGCTGGCCGGACCGCCATTCTTCGGCGCGCCAGCCACTCGACATCAACCGTCATCCGACTTCTCCTCGATGCCCGGACGCGGCATCGGCGAGAGCCGCGAGTAGGGCGGCGGTGGCAGGGGGATCGGGTGGTTCCCCGTAGGTCGCGGCGAGCACATACCGCGTCGAGTCCGGCAGCCGGGCGACCCGCACGCCCGGGTTGCGTGCGGCCGCCAGCGCCAGGCCGGGCAGCGCGGTGACTCCCAGCCCAGCGGCGACCAGGGACTGGACGGCGACATAGTCGTCGGTCGTGTACGAGATGCGCGGCCGGAAGCCCGGGCGCGGCAACGGTCGCAGCCGGCGATCCACTCGCCGTTTCGGTAGGCGGCCAGGTCGCAACCGCCGTCGGTGGTCACCAGAAACATCGGGTCCGCCATGAGTGCACGAGTGCGGACACCGTCCTCTCGCGGCGCGCTGTCGTCATACCGGAACACGACGGCGGCGTCGACGTCGCCTGCGCGCAGCATCCGCATGGCCTCCGGCGGCTCGGTCTCCACCAGCCGCAGCTCCAGACCCGGATGCTCGCCTGCCAGCCGGGCGGCCGCCTGCGGTACGAACGTACCCAGGGCGGAGGGGAAGGCGGCGAGCCGTACCCGGCCGTTGCGTAGTCCCACGTGTGCCGCGAGTTCGACGGAGGCTGCGTCGAGACGACCGAGAATTTCGGCGCTGCGGTCGGCGAGCAGCCGGCCGGCCTCGGTGAGCCGGATCCCGCGCCCGGCCCGCTGAACGAGCGTGGCGCCGGTTTCCGCCTCGAGCCGGGCCAGGTGGTGGCTGACCGAAGGCTGCGAGTAGTGCAGCTCTCGGGCGGCGCCGGTCACGGAGCCGGTGCGGGCGACGGCCACAAGCACCCGCAGCCGGTTGACGTCCAGCATGAGGCCAATGTATCGACCGCATCTATGTGATCGGAACGTTTTTGGCATTAGACCTATGGACGATGAACGCCCAGCCTGGAGGCATGACTCTCATCAGCGCCGACGCGACACTCATCAGGCCCACCGTGACCAGGGCCGGGCTCGCCGGACTTGTGGACGGCGTGCGCGCCGTGGTTGACCGGCACGCCGACTGGGGGCGAACTGCCTCGCTCGTTACGGACGTGCTCCGGCGGCACCTGCCCGCGCCCGATCTGCTCACCGCAGACGAGCGGGCCGGCAACCCTGCCAACTACCAGAGCCACGTGCTCCATGTGGAGCCGGACGGCACCTTCTCCATCGTGGCTGTCGTGTGGCGCACCGGGCAGGTGACGCGAATACATGATCACGTCGCCTGGTGCGTCGTCGGCGTCATCCAGGGCGTCGAACAGGAAGAACTCTTCACCTGCCCCACGGGGGAGTACCTCGTGCCCGCCGGTGACAACGCCAATCAGGAAGGGTCGGTCAGCGGGTTCGCCCCGCCCGGCGACATCCACAGGGTGCGCAACCCCGCGGACCGCACCGCGATCTCGTTGAACATCTACGGCACCGACATCTCCCGCATCGGTTCCAGCGTGCGCCGAAACTACGACCTGCCCATCCGGCAGCGCTGATCCGTGGACCGGCGCGCCGGACCGGGCGGGCGGAAGCGGTGGTCAGTTCCGAGACGCCGGCTTTGGCAAGTACTGGCGGAGGTCGACGCCAGCCTGGACCCCGCTGGTGGGCCGCGATGGCGAGTCCGAGCGTGGTCTGTCGGCCGGCGCACGAGTGGACCAGCCGGCTCGACACCGGCGTAGGCCGGTAGCACTGCCAGGGAAGCGATGGTGGGACTGGCGCCAAGTGACGAGGGCGTGGACATTCAGGAAGGGGGACTACCAGGCACATCGGACGCCCTTGCAGGAAGGAGCCCTCCATGGCCACCGCACATGATGAAGGGAGCGCGGGGGAGCGGCGGGCACCGCCCGCGACGTTGGTGATCTTCGGCGCGTCCGGTGATCTGACCACCCGCAAGCTGATCCCGGCGCTGCAGCGGCTTGCCGACCACAAGCGGTTGCCCGAGGAGTTTGCCGTCGTTGGTGTCGGCCGTAGTGAGCTTGCTGATGAGGACTTCCAGCGTCGCTTCAGCGGCGGGCAAGACGGGCTGGCCGGGGCTGCCCAGTACCTCAGCGGCGGGTACGACGATCCGGCCACCTACACCCGGCTCCGGGAGGTCCTGGCGGAGCTGGACCGTACGGTCGGCACCGCGGCCGGCCGGCTGTTCTACCTGGCCACCCCGCCGCAGGCGTTTCCGCAGGTCGTCACGGGGTTGGCGGGCGCCGGCCTGCACCGGGCGGAGCCGGGCGGCTTCTCCCGCGTGGTAATTGAGAAGCCGTATGGGCGCGACGAGCGGACGGCACGCGAGCTCGACGAGCGGGTGCACGCTGGTTTCGACGAGTCGCAGGTCTTTCGCATCGACCACTACCTGGGCAAGGACACCGTCCAGAACGTCCTCGCGCTGCGCTTTGCGAATGCGATCTTCCAGCCGATCTGGAACCGGACCTGGGTTGACCATGTGCAGATCACGGTGGCTGAGACGCTCGGCGTCGGCACCCGTGGAAGCTTCTACGAGCAGGCCGGCGCAATGCGCGACATCCTCCAGAACCACGTGCTGCAGGTCCTCGCGCTGGCGCTGATGGAGCCGCCGGCGTCGTTCGGGCCGGAGGCAGTACGCAACGAGAAGGTCAAGCTGCTGCAGTCGATCCGGCTGCCCGCGATCGGGGACATTGACCGGATCGCGGTACGCGGGCAGTACAGCCGGGGAGGCACCGACGACGAGCTGATGCCCGGGTACCGGGAGGAACCCGGGGTCGATCCGCGCTCCCGCACGGAGACGTATGCGGCGCTGCGGCTCGATGTCGACAACTGGCGGTGGGCCGGGGTGCCCTTCTACGTGCGTACCGGCAAGCGGCTGCCCCGGCGGGCGACGGAGGTCGTGCTGCAGTTCCAGCGGCCACCTCACCTGCCCATCCGCGCCGACCAGGTCACCGAACTGCGACCGGACGCGCTGATCCTGCGCATCCAGCCCGACGAGGGGATCACGCTGCGCTTCGGCGCGAAGGTTCCGGGCCTCCACTTCCGGGTTCGTTCGGCCACGATGGAGTTTTCCTACGAGGACACGTTCGCCGAGGAGTCGCCAGAAGCCTACGAGCGGCTGCTGCTGGACGCGCTGATCGGCGACCCGACCCTGTTCATCCGCTCCGACGAGGTCGAGCAGTGCTGGCGCATCGTCGACCCGGTCGTCGCGCACTGGCAAGACAGCCCGATCCGGATACCGTTCTATGAAGCGGCCTCTTGGGGGCCAACGGAAGCCGACCAGATGCTCGCCCGGGACGGCCGCACCTGGCACCAGTACTGATCGTTTCGTTCCCAATTCTCGAGTCCGACAGGTCTGCCTCCCGGTCGCGCGACCCGGGCTCCCGATGGACACTGGGTGCGTTCACGAGCGGCCAGGTGCGGGCGGCGGCCGTTCGCTACGTGACTGCACGAGTCGGCGCGACGGAGGAGCGGACCATGACCGGACCATCCTCCGCCGAACTCCGCTCCGCGAGCCGCGCACGGGACCTATTGGTGGTTTGGCCGTGGTGAAATCGGCGGCTCCGGGATCCTCCGATGCCCGGTCCGGCGCCCCGACGGCGCGCCCGACGGGCAACCCGGCCAGTGCAGTCTACGGAACCGTGTTAGCCGGATCGCTGATTGCCGTCGAGGGCTCCCGCGACGACGTCGATGTGAAGCGATTAGTCATCGTGGTTGTGGCTACCCAGTGCGTGTATTGGTTGGCCCACGTGTATGCCGAACTCGTCGGCCGGCGTATCGGTACCCGACAGCGGCCTTTCCGCGGTGAAATCCGGGAACTGCTACGTGACGACTGGCCGCTGGTGGCCGCTTCCTTCGGTCCGCTGATTGCCATCGTCCTCACGCGCGCCGGGGGAGCCGATGCCGACACCGCCGTGCGCGTGGGACTGTGGGTCAACGCCGTGGTACTTGCGGGTTGGGCGGTATTCGCTGGACGCCGTGCCAAGCTTCACCTCGCCGAGCTGGTGCTCTACGTGGCTGTCAGTTTTGCCTTCGGCGTCGCCCTCGTGCTGCTCAAGGTTCTGCTGCACTGACAATGACGGTGATGAAGGGCCGCCGCGAACAGCGCGTCCGGGATGCGCTGCTGCTACCAGGTGCCGGCGTTGCTGCCGCGCGACGGCACGTTCCCGTGACCCCAGGAGGCCGTCGGTGCCGCTGAATCTCACGTACAAGATTCTCCAGTCGCGCCTCGCGGCCGGTGATCTCGTCGCCGGCGCGGACATCACCGTCCGCGTCGATCAGGTCCTCGTCGAGGACGCCACCGGGACGATGACCGGCATGCAGTTCGAGATGCTCGGCGCGCGTGAGATCGCGGTCCCGCTGGCCGTCCTGTACGTCGACCACAACGTCATCCAGATCGACGACCGCAACATGCAGGACCATCGGTACCTGCGGTCCTTCGCCGACCGATACGGCGTGCGCTTCTCCCCACCGGGCCACGGCATCTCCCACTACATCCACCTCGAGCACTTCGGCCGCCCGGGGGAGGTGCTCGTCGGCGCCGACTCCCACACCACGATGGCGGGAGCGCTCGGCATGCTCGCCACCGGCGTGGGCGGGCTCGAGGCAGCCGTCGCGCTGGCCGGCTACGGGTTCGAGCTGCGTTGTCCGCGGGTCGTCGGTGTCGAGCTCACCGGGCGTCTCGGCAGATCGGTGGAGGCGAAGGACATCATCCTCGAGCTCCTGCGCCGCTACGGTGTCCGCGGCGGCCGGGGCGCGGTGTTCGAGTTCTTCGGCGACGGCCTCGACGACCTGTCCACCACTGGACGGGCGACGATCTGCAACATGGTGGTCGAGACCGGAGCAACCACCGGGATCTTCCCCTCGGACGAGCAGACCCGCCGGTGGCTCGCCGACCACGACCGCGAGGCGGACTTCCAGGCGCTGTCGGCGGACCCGGGCGCCTCCTACGACGCCGTCGAGCACATCGAGTCCCGGTCAGGGAGATCGCCGGCATCGAGGTCGTGCAGGTCTGCGTCGGGTCGTCGGTGAACAGTTCGTACGAGGACCTCGCCACGGTGGCCGCCGCCCTGCGTGGGCAGTCCGTGTACCCCGGCGTCCAGCTCACGGTGACGCCGGGCTCACGGGAGATTCTCGACACGATCGTGCGCTCCGGCGTGTACGCCGACCTACTCGCCGCCGGCGCACGCATGCTCGAGCCGATCTGCGGACCGTGCATCGGGATCGGCCAGGCGCCGATCAAGGGCCGGCCCTCGCTGCGGACCTTCAACCGCAACTTCCCCGGTCGCAGCGGTACCGCCGAGGACCGGGTGTACCTGTGCTCCCCGTCGACGGCCGCCGCGTCGGCGCTGACGGGCGCCATCACCGATCCACGAACCGTCGACTGGCCGCCGCTGCGCTCCGCCGTGCCGCCCGACCCGACGATCGGGCGCCGCCACATCGCCGCTGTTCTGCCCGAGTCCCAGCGGCAGGCGGTGGTCATCGAGCGAGGCGACAACATCATCCAGCCACCCGTGCCGCAGCCGCCCCCGGAGGACCTGGACGCGCGGGTACTCATCGTTGTCGGCGACGACATCTCCACTGGTGACATGGCACCCGACGGCGCTATCGGGATGGCCGTGTGGTCCAACATCGCCGAATGCGCCACGTTCATGTTCCGCCGCCTCGATCCGGAGTTCCACGACCGTGCGCTGTCCTGGGGCGGCGGTCTGATCATCGGTGGCCACAACTACGGCCAGGGCTCCTCCCGCGAGCACGCGGCCCTGGCACCACTGCACCTCGGCGTACGAGCGGTCATCGCGCGCAGCTACGCCCGGATCCATCGCCGCAACCTCATCGGCGTGGGAATTCTCCCCCTCGTCTTCGTTGACGAGGCCGCGTGGTCGGCCGCCGAGATCGGCCAGCGCTGGCGGCTCCCCGGCGTCGCCGCCGCGCTCGACGCGACCACCGACACGCTGACGGCCGAGGTGGAGGGCGTCGGCCGGATCGAGTTGGCGCTGAACGTATCGCCCGCCGAGCGGGAGATTTTGCGAGCCGGCGGCCTGCTCGCGCAGATCCGCGCGGGGGGTCGAAGCCCTGTCACCTACTCCGCCGTCAGCTGACCGCAGCCGGGGCAGATGCGTAGCGTCGGGTTCCTCGGGTTGCGGTGGCCTTCGGCTAGACCCGCCGCCTGACGTGCAGCAGGTATTCCTTACGGCTGAGCGGATTGTGGTCCGTCCGCGGCCGGGTCGGGATCGCGTCGCGAACCGGTTCGTAGTGGTCGAAGGCGAATTCCAGCATGCCTTCGCCGCGAGTCAGCCCTCGCAGTTGTTGCTGCAGCTCATGCACCCGGGCCGCCGGGATCTCACCTTCCAGCGTGCACGTCGAACCCCGCATCGCCGGTGTTCGCGGAACCGCACGCAGCCGCGCCAGCACCGGCAAAATCGGTCCGATCGTGTCTGCTGGGACCTCGAGGTGGAAGCGGTGGATCGGCTCGCACACGATTGTGCCGGCCTGCTTCAGCGCGCTCATCAGCACCAGTGGCGTCAAAAGGCGGAAGTCCCTCGCTGTGCTCGCCGGGGACACGTAGCCGGACTGCGTCATGGTGACGGTGCAGTCAGTGACCCGCCATCCGTGGAGGCCCTGGTGCAGTGTTTCCTGCACCGTGTCCTCGACTGCCTGCCGGAAGTCCTCGACTGCCTTGTACACATAGAGGGGAATCGACTCGACCTTGACCTCCAGCCTGAATCCCACGCCGGAATCGATGGCGGCCGGATCGACGCGCAGCCCGACCGTGGCGAGGAATGGGTTGGGCGCCTTACCGAGTATCTCGACGGCCGCACCGGTGCCGATCGGCCGTTCGATGCAGATCGTCGTCGTTTCGCGGAAGTCGACGTCGATGTTGAAATCGGTCGCCAGGGTTTCCTGGATGACCTCCTTCTGCACCTCACCGTAGAGCGAGAGGAACAGCTCTTGCCGGATGTCGTCCTGTCGTAGGTTGATCAGCGGGTCCTGCTCAGCGAGCTGGGCGAGCGCAACGTGCAGCGCACCCTTTTCTCCGGGGCGGCGCGGAGCGACGACTGTTTCCAGTGTCGGCGGGGCAAAATGGTGACACTCCGACGCCGTTCGCGGTACGCCGATCGTGTCGCCGATCTGGACATCGGCAAGGCCCCACAGTTTTCCGATCTCTCCTGCGGCGACCGACGCGCGCTTGACGGCCGACCCGCGATCGAAAACACGGACCGCGGTGACCTTCTGCTCGTCATCCCCACGGAACCGCAGCCGATCCCGCGTTCGGACGATTCCCGAAAACAAACGTACGTAGGCGATCTTCTCCCCGGCCAAACCCCGTTCGACCTTGAACACGGTGCCTGAAACAGGTCCGTCGACGTCGCCTTCGACCGCAGGCAGCAACTCTGTGATACCGGCGATCAGCGCATCCACGCCCGCACCCGTAGTCGCCGAGCCGAAGAACACCGGATGCACCAGCGCCTGCTTGGTCTGCGCGGCAAGCTCGTCGCGGAGTCGGTGGTAGGGAACCGTCGTCTCGTCGTCGACGTATGTGGCCAGGATCGCATCGTCGTGGCCGGCGAGCAGATCGACCAGCGCGGCGGTGAAGACACCATCCGCCGCGCCGCACAGTGTGAAATCAGCGCTGCGTGCGCCGAGGTCGCGCACCGATCCCATCGCGATGATGGCCGGCGTCAGTTTCTCGGAGATGCCCTGCAGGACGCCTTCATCCTGCGCGCCGCCGCGGTCGATCTTGTTTACGAAGATGAGGGTGGGAATCTGCAGCCGCTGGAGCGTCCGCATCAACACGCGGGTCTGCGCCTGGACACCTTCAACGGCGGAGACCACCAGGACGGCACCGTCGAGCACGCTCAACACCCGTTCCACCTCGGCGATGAAATCGGGGTGGCCGGGCGTGTCGATCAGGTTGACCGTGACGTCATCGATGACGAACGACACGACGGCGGACTTGATCGTGATGCCGCGCTGCCGTTCCAGCGCCAGGAAATCGGTCTGAGTGTTGCCGTCATCGACGCTGCCGATCTCGTCGATGACACCGGCGGCGTGGAGCAGCCGCTCGGTCAGGCTCGTCTTACCGGCGTCTACATGCGCCAAAATCCCCAAGTTCAACATTCTCACTAGGCGTCATGTCCTCAAGATAGGTAGCAATTCCCTTGGGGGTGGACATGAACGCCGTCCTCATCTCCGTCTCCTTCGTCCCTGGTCGATCCGGCAGTTGT
>WNGK01007607.1_pt1 | contig 11335 bp, 9 predicted proteins | sample 5400601 | NCBI WGS metagenome assembly WNGK01 (sample SAMN13153376, study PRJNA577476) | soil metagenome | isolation source: 60 cm soil or saprolite under Garry oak tree replicate 1 | place: USA:California | collected 2016-06-15
TGTAACAGTCGTATCTCTTTATCCGGGACTCGTCAGGACGGAAAAGGTGATGCAAGCCGCGGCCTGGCTCGATCTCAGCAACTCTGAATCGCCGGAGTTCATTGGACGTGCCGTGACGGCGCTTGCTTCCGACCCGGATGTTATGCGGCACACTGGAGCCGTCTGCATCGCAGCTCGCTTGGCCATCGAGTACGGATTCACCGATATTGATGGTAAGAAGCCGCGACCACTGACCATCGCTGATGTCTAATCGCTTCCTGCAAAGTGATGCGTCTCTCGTGAAAGAACCCGGCTGCCGTTCGCTGGCGATCTGACTAAAGATAACAAACAGACAGCCAGACAATCATTCACCGGCACAACTACTTGGCGGCCGTGATTTTGAGTCCGCTGAAGTAACCTTCTGTGCCTGGTCCAATCCAGAGGGCCACTCCGCCCGAAGAATCTCCGAGTTTCAGATCACTCACAATGAGACAGGGCTGGCTGGTGCCATTCACATACAGCCGGGCCTTGGTCCCTTCGACAGTGATGCGGTAGTGGGTCCACGCCCCCGGCTCCAGGTCCACGTAACTCTCATACTTTCCCGGCGCCTGCTTGCGAGACTCTGCGAAATCGAAATCTGGGTATGCGCCGTACTGCGTGGAATGATTTCGGCGGACCTGGTCGTCTGCGCGTCCGTTGGTCGGACGCAGGTAGATGTACTCGAACCGGTCGTTCTGCAGGCGGAAGGCGATTCCAATAAAGCCTCGTGCTGCGCTGGCGGTGCCCTCAGCGGGACGTCCCGCGAGTTCTACCTCGATTTCTCCATTATGAAACGCGGCGTCTTTTACCATCGCATAGGCTTCACCGTTGGCGACCATGCCGTCTTCGGTGATCTTTACCGCCCTCTTGCCGAGGTAGTCCACGGATTCCAGTTTCACTTTGTGCGGAGTCAGTTGACTCACTGTTTGGGCGCACGCCAGGGATGCAGAGGCGACAGGAACCAGGAGGGCTAGGTTACAAGCTGACTTCCTCAATGAAAGTTTCATGATTCTTCCTTATCTTTGTGATACCGCGGGACAATTGTTGGATCGATGCTTCGAGGTTTTGGGACCCTGGAGCGTGCCATCCCCTGGCTAATTCGCTAATTCCATTCAGCACCACGATTCTAGATCAGCAGAACTTTTCCCGACTCCGAGGCCGTGCCCAGCCGGATTAACGCTTGGGTGGGGACGATCGGCCCGGGCGACCCAAATCTGATGCGGGCATACGCCGCGGTCACGACAGGGAAATAAGGCTCATCATAACGATCAGGAATACAAAATACCTCAAAACGGGGCGGTATTCCGGAAAAGCCATTGCCGACTATTCCCGGAAAAGCTGGCGAGATGCCGGCATTCCGGTACCAATAATCCCGCTTGAGATCAGTATTGTTGGCCACGCCTCCACGTCCCGTCATATCATCGATTTTCCAGCGCGGGAGGGATTCATGAGCCTCTGGTTCCAGGATTCTCGCTACGCGTTTCGCATGCTTCGCAAGAACGGCGTGCTGACTCTGGTGATCGTGGCCTCTCTGGCCATCGGCATCGGCGCTCCGGCATGGCGCGCCATCAAGCTCGATCCAAACTCTTCCCTTAAGGGCGGCGGCCGCAGCGGGCAGGCCGATGGAGGTCTTTATCTGAGACGGCACCGTCTGCGTGGCTTGCTCATCGTCTCCGAACTCGCCATTTCGCTCGTTCGGCTCATCGGTGCCGGGTTGCTGATCCGCAGCGTCATCCGCCTGCAGAACGTACCTCCGGGATTCACCGCGGACCACGTGCTCACCATGCAGATCCTCGCCAACGACCCCCGGTACCACGACGAAAAAGTGCTCGCCGCCTTCTACCGTGATATTGAAGCCCGCATGGCCCACTTGCCGGGCGTCGTCGCCGAAGGTGCGGTTTCGGCGCTCCCGCTCACTGGAACCGTGCGTTGGGGAGGAATTCACGTGGAGGGATACACACCGCCGCCAGGCCAGGAGTTGCAGGTCGATATTCGCACCGCAAGCACGGACTATTTCCGCGCCATGCAGATCTCTCTGGTCGCGGGCCGCTTCTTCTCCGATAACGACCGCCTGGATACGCCAAAGGTCGTCATCATCGACGAGAATTTCGCAAAGCGCTTCTGGCCGCATAACGATGCCATCGGGAAACACCTCTGGTTCGATCCCAAAAAAACCATCACCATCGTCGGCGTCGTCGCCGCGGTCAAACAATATGGCCTCGATACGGACGGCAAAATCGCGACATACTTCCCCTTGCAGCAAGGGCTGGACCGGGGCATGTTCCTGGTAGCCCGCGCCACCTCTCATGAAGCAGCGCTCGGCACGGCTATCGTCAGCGAAATCCACACAGTCGATCGTTCCGTCGTCGTGTATGGAATCCGGACCGTGCAGGACCGTCTGCATGATTCGATGGCGCGCCAACGCTTCTCCAGCACCATGCTTGGTGCGTTCGCGGCGTTCGCGTTGCTGCTCGCAGCCGTGGGCCTATACGGCGTCCTGTCGTTTCTGGCCACGCAGAGCACCCGCGACATCGGCATTCTCGTCGCCCTGGGTGCGCGGCGCAAAAATATCCTCACTCTTGTCGTCCGGCAGGGTATGCAATTGACGTTGATCGGCATCTTCGCAGGACTGTTAGGCGCGGTCGCCCTGACACGCGTAATCGCCAGCCTGTTGTTCGACGTGACCACGACCGACGCCGCGACATTTCTGGCAGTTCCCGCTTTGTTAGCTGTTGTGGCATTCGCCGCCACGGTCGTCCCAGCCTGGCGGGCGAGCAAGGTAGACCCCATGGTAGCCCTGCGCGACGAATAGCCAAGTCGCCGGGTCATGCACCCCCCAAGCGGTGTTTTCCCGACCCGGCCGCGGAATAATTTTGGGCCTTCCTAAAATCCTTGCCACAAGCCGACGTTGCATTACTAATCCGCCTCGATTCCTGCCCTTTGACCTTTCTACAGAGATCAAGGCCGGAGGTCCCGGATGCTCTGCCAGCCGAACATTGGCTCGGATGTTCACTGAGTAGTTAACGAAGGGTGGGCGGTGACTCTACCGCGATCTGAATGTTCGAAGTCGATTGGTGCTTCTACTCAAAAAACTCTGCATGGGTTCGAAAGATGGCATCAAGCCAGAATTTCCCCGCAGACTTATCGCGCTTTACCCAATACGCCAAAATCCAACTTGGCCATGCTTATAGCGCCATCGAGCCGAGCAGTGCACGAAGAGCCGCCTTCCAAAAGTGCAGACGAGTTCCCTCATCCGCGACGATTCTGAAACCGAAGATGCACGAGCCAGGAGTTGGCTTGCCAAACCGCCACGAAAATGCAAAGTAAGTCGGCGCAACCACGAACAAAAGGAGGAGAACAGAGGCGAAAGCATAAAGCCAGTCGCCTGGCTGCTGTTCCTGGCGTTCAACGAGCCAATCGAAAGCGCCTGTGCGTCGATACTCGGATAGGATGGCAGCCAAACCTATGAAGGCTGTCGGAATGACCATCGCCCAAACGAAATCGACCATACCTGCAGCCCATCGGCGAAACAAGTATGGCATTCGTTGTAGGCTCGCGACGACCCTGCTGCAGAGGAGCGATAAATAGAGGCCAACGCCAACAATGGCGAAGCCGAGAGCCCATGGTGCGGAACCGGCTTGATACGAGTACCGTCCTTTGGACCAATCAGCATTGATCCCTATTGTCTCGTCGGAGCGGAGAGCCAGAGCAATGATCAAAAGAGCGCAATATCCAAGCAGGAACCAGCGGAAATCTTTTGCTTTCATCTCGCCAATATGTTACTCGGATGCCGAATCAAGTGTTCAATCCCGCTTTGGGTAGTGTGGTGGCTACTCTGACCTTTGACAAGTGTTCGCCCCACGAAGAAGCCCGTGCGACGGCACATGTGATTCGGCTCACGTCTACCTCCGGTTGCGCGGTCAACCGCCCCGAGCCCGTAATTACGCTCGCCGAGAATCAGAGGCGCTCAATGAAAGAGGCACGTCACTGAGGCCGACCCTTCGTTCGCCCCATTTCGCTAAGCAGCAGGACAAGACGGGCGAAGGCTTGATCGCGGGCGGTCTTGTTGCCAGGGTTGGTATTGCCCAATTCTCCGGCGACACGCATGAATCCGTGATCCGCACCCTCGTAAGTGACGGGATCATAGAACTTGCCGGCCGCTTTCATTGCGTCGGCTGTCGCGGGCACGGTGCCATTCACTGCATCGTCCTTTCCTCCGTAGAATCCGTAGACGGACGCCGTAATGGTCGTGACGTCCGCCCGGCCGGTACCATAGAACACGAACACTGCGCTCAGGTCTTTGCGGCGTGGCAAACGCGAAGGATTTCCATCCACCCCATGAGAATCCGACGACAGCCATATTGCCGCTGGTATCGGGTAGTTTCTTGCCGTAATCAACTGCGGCATCCAGATCAGCCAACTTACCCTCGGGATCGAGGTCTTTGACCGCGTTCACTCGCTCACCCTCGCGAGGGAAATCGCTGAAGCCGCCGCCGTGAGGTCCGTGACCACTGAGAAAGTCGGGCGCGACAACGACGAAGCCTTTACCAGCGAGGTCATCAGCCATCCCCCTGGCCCAGTTGCTGAGGCCATAGACCTCGTGGACCAAGACCACAACTGATGGCTTGTATCGAGGTTTAGTAAGGTACGTCGACGAGTGTGTGAATCGTGCGGCCATTGTGCGTGAGGGTGATGTAATTGCGATGGTGCCGTAATTCGAGCCGCCACACGAACAATGAGATGGCGGCGACTATTACCGTCGCACCAGCCCAAATAATTCTCCGACGCCTTCTCTTTTGCTTAATTTGGGGGCGTGCAATATCCATGACCGGATAACTTAGCATTTACCGCGCCAAAATGAAATAGGACAAGAAGCATTTTGTAATGGCTACGTTGCCGTCTGCTTGACCGCCGCACTATATTCCTTAACCTGGCCGAGGCCACCCTTCTCTTTCGTGGCCGGGAATACCGTGATGGGAAACGAAGTAGAAAACCAAGATTCTTCCTTCCAGGAACCCCGGCCATGTAGCGAGCCAAGTAGTCCAGCGCCTGCAGAGTTATGGCAACGCGCTGATCTGCCTGATAGCCTTCCGTGTTTGCCTGTAACGCCGTGAGCCCCTCAAGACCCGCGAGGCTCATCCACATAGCGGCCAATCTCTCCTTGTCCTCAAGATCATCCCACTTGTCCTGAAGTGATCGTGTCACGGACGTATCCGCTTCCGGCGATACGGCCATTCTTCTTGTCATTCAGCGCAAATGAGTGCTTTGCCCTGATTGCGACACTCAACCTTGGATCGCTGGGTGCCTAATTTGGCTAATCGCACGGGATGCCGAAAAAAGAAGCGCCAAGGGGACGGAATAGGATGCAGTTTGCAGGGCGCGCCTGAAAGTCCGAACACTGTCATCTTGACGATCGAGAGGAGTTCGTGTAACCTCCCGATTATCTACAGGAGCGAAGTCGAGTGGGCCAACGAGACGTTGTGCAAGGCACCCTGGAAATGCTGATTCTCAAAACATTGGCGCTGGAGCCGAGGCACGGCTACGGGGTAGCGCTGCGAATCGAGCAGGTGAGCCAGGGCGTCTTTCGCGTCAACCCCGGGTCGCTGCTGCCCGCGCTGGCACGTATGGAACGCGCCGGGCACGTGAAGAGTGAGTGGCGTGTAAGCGAAAATAACAGGCGGGCCAAGTACTACATGCTGACTGCGCGCGGGCGCAAGGCGCTGGCTGCCGAGGCGGAGACGTGGAACCGCCAGGTCTCCGCGATCTCGCGCATCATGGGAGCCTGAGCGGATTCACCAAGGGAGCGAAGATGGGACTGCTTGGCAATGTCGCACAGGGAATTCGTTCGCTCTTTCGCAGACAGGCGTTGGAGCGCGAGATGGATGATGAGTTGCGCGAGTTTATCGACGCGTCCATTGCTGAAAAGGTGAGGCGCGGCATGCCGGCTAAACAGGCCGCTCATGCGGCGCGCGTGGAGATGGGAAGCGCCAATGCAGTGAAGCATCACATCCGCTCTGCCACATGGGAGTCGAGAATGGAAATCTTTTTGCGCGATCTGAAACATTGCGTCCGCGGATTGTTGCGCAGCCCCGGATTCACGCTGATTGCGGTGCTGTCGCTGGCACTCGGCATCGGCGCGAACACGGCGATCTTCACGCTCATCAAGCAAGTTCTTCTACAGAACCTCCCCGTGCGCGATCCGCAGCAGCTGGTCACGGTCGGCAAGTCCACAGGCGGAGGCATTCTCGGCGGCATCGATCTCGGTACCGCCGACATGTTCACCTATGATTTCGCGCGGCAGATGGAAGCTAATCCCGGCCCATTCCAGGGCTTCGCCGCCTACACCAGCTTTTCGCCCAGGGTGAGCGTGCGCGTTTCGAGTTCTGCCGCGGCCCTTCAGATTCCGGCCAGCCCGGTCTCGGGCAATTTCTTCAATGTGCTGGGCGCCGCACCACTCATGGGGCGAACCATTGCGCCGTTCGACGCGGCCACTCCGCACAGCAATGCGGTTGCCGTGATCAGCCATCATTTCTGGCAGCAGTCGCTCTCATCGGATCCCGCGATGATCGGCAAAACCATTTCCATCAATACCACCCCGTTCACGGTGATCGGTGTGATGCCGGATGCGTTCCACGGCATCACGCAGGAACTTGAGCCGCCCGACATTTGGGTTCCGGTCACCATGGTGCAGGAGATCTTTCTGCAGCCAGGTTTCCTTGAGCCACGCTCTTACTATTTTCTGCACATGGTTGCACGGCGAAGTCCACAATCGTCGCTTGCCGCTGACCAGGCATGGCTCGATCGACAGATCCGCGATTATGTTCACGCCGGCGAAGGCACCTCGATTGCGCCTGCGCGCCAGCAAGAGATCGAGCGGATAACTGTTCGTCTTGCCTCTGCGGCACACGGAGTTTCGCGGCTTCGCTCTCAATACGGCGACTCGCTCACGATCCTGATGGCGATCGTAGCCGTCGTTCTGCTTATCGCGTGTGCCAACCTTGCTAATTTCCTGCTGGCTCGCGCCATCGCGCGGCAACGCGAAACAGCCACGCGTCTCGCGCTCGGATCGAGCCGTGGACGCATCATCCGGCAGAGCTTGCTGGAGGCGCTGTTGCTTTCGCTTTCAGGCGGCCTGCTCGGACTTGGTCTGGCTTTTACAGCCACGCGTGCTCTCATCGCCTTTGTTGCGCGGGGCGCAACGTATGTTCCGCTCGATGCCTCGCCGGACTCTGCCATCCTCTTGTTCACGCTCGGCGTGTCGATCTTCGCGGGTTTGCTTTTCGGTCTGGCTCCGGCATTGCACGTGGCTCGCGCCTCGGCGATGCCGGCCATGAACGCCACTTCCCGGACCGCCGCAAGCGGCGGTGGACGTACCAGCCGCTGGTGGCCCCAAGCGCTGGTTACCGCGCAAATCATGTTTTGCCTTCTGCTGCTGGTGGGAGCCGGACTGTTTCTGCGCACGCTCCGCAATCTCCAAAACCAGGACTTCGGCTTCGAGCGCACGCACCTGTTGGTTGCCGATTTTGCTCCCGACCTGGCAGGCTACAGGCCGGCGCAGATTCCCGCCCTGAATCAACGCATATTGGAGCGCTTGTCGGCGATCCCGGGCGTTCGTTCTGCGGCTCTCGCGGGATCGCCGCCCATCAGTTTCGGCACGTGGAATTCGTCCATCTCCCTCTCCGGATACACACCGGGCCCAAAGGAGGACATGGGATCGGTACTCAACCGCGTTTCGGGCCAGTACTTTGAAACCGTGGGAATCTCGATCGTCGCCGGTCGGCCGATTACCCCCGCCGACACCGCCAACAGCTTGAGAGTAGCTGTAGTAAACGAGACCATCGCACACAAATTCTTCCCAAATGGAGATGCGGTCGGGCATACGGTGAAGATCGGCATCGATACGGTCGAGGGCCCATGGCAGATCGTAGGCATTGCGCGCGACACCAAGTCCGGCAACCTGCGCGAAGATCCCTATCGCATGGTGTATCTGCCGGTCGCGCAGATCCTCGGCAAGCACGGCGAGGGCATTCAGGACAGCTTTGCCGATGCCATTCTTCTGCGCACGGCAGGCGACCCGGCGTCGACGCTCAATGAGCTTCGGAGCGCGATTGCGGGCATCGACCCCAATCTGCCCATCCTCCAGGTCCGCACCATGCACGATCATCTGGAGACATTCACGAGCCAGGAGACGCTGGTTTCGCGGCTCACCGCCATCTTCGCTTCTCTGGCGGTACTACTTGCGGCCATCGGACTGTACGGCGTGATGAGCTTCAACGTGGTGCGCCGCAGCAACGAGATCGGCATCCGCATCGCTCTTGGCGCAACGGGCAGCGGCGTGCAATGGATGGTGCTGCGCGAGTCGCTGGCGTTGCTCGCAGCAGGCCTCGTGCTTGGTATTCCCGTCGCTCTGGCGGCGGCCGGTCTAATTCGCGCACAGCTTTACCAGATGAGCCCGTTCGATCCCATCATCTTCATTGGGGCAACGGCCGGGATTGCGGCAGTCACCGTGCTATCGGCGTGGATCCCCGCACGCCGCGCCGCTGCCGTCGATCCTATGACTGCGCTGCGATGTGAATGACTGCGGAAGCTAAACCAGCGTCTAATATCGCCTGGTTCTCTCCTGCTCCTCTTTCCAAATGGCGACTTCAGGCCAAGACGCTCATTCAGCCGGAATGCTGGCTCGGTTTGATGCTAGGCGATTTTGCGTCAATCGGCGGACAAATAAGAATTGCGGCCTTCTATCCCACCCTTGACATTCGACAGGAAGGCGGGTAAAGCTATTGTCGAATGTCGAGGGAAGCGATGCTGCAATCAACGGACCTTCTGCAAGGAACGCTGGATCTGCTCATCCTTCAGTCGCTCGCGCTTGAGCCAATGCATGGATGGGGTGTTGCGCAGCGGATCCAACAGCTGTCAAAAGACGTCTTGCTGGTCGGGCAGGGTTCTCTTTATCCGGCGCTTTACCGCCTTGAACATAAAGGGTGGATCCGATCGGAATGGAGGATCACCGAGAATAACCGGCGCGCGAAGTTTTATCGTCTTACCCCAAAGGGCAAAGGGCAACTGCAAGCGGAACTGGCCACCTGGGATCGCTTGTCTTCGGCGATCGCGTCTGTACTTGGCCGGGTCGCAGAGGCGTCCTCATGATCTCCGAACTCTTGACGCGCGTTCGCTTCCTGATTCTTCGCAAAAAGCGCGGCGAATTCAATGAAGAAGTCGAGTTTCATCTCGAACAGGCAATCGAATCTAGAATAGCGGCTGGATTAGGTCCTACCGAAGCGCGCCGCCAGGCGCTGATCGAGTTTGGGGGGATCGGGCCCACGCGGGACCAATGCGAACGGCAGCGTCCCGGCTGGTGGATAGGCACGGTGCTGCAGGACCTGCGTTATGCTCTGCGTGGGTTTCGACGCAATCCACTTTTTACGATCAGTGTCCTGGTCACGGTTGCGCTCGGCATCGGTGCGACGACCGCCGTCTTCAGCGTTGTGGACCGCATCTTGTTCCGGCCTTTGCCCTATGCAGATCCCAATCGAATTGTCTCGCTGGGATTCGTGCACTCGCTGGAGCGGCAGGAGTTCGTGATGGGCCGCTTCTATGTGGAATGGCAGAAGGATCAGACGCCTTTCTCGGCTCTCGCGGCCCAGAGCACGATGGTTCACAATTGCGACCTGGTCGAAGATAATCCGGCGCAACTGGGCTGCATATCATTCCAGGCGAGCTTTCTTCCCTTGTTCGGAATCTCTCCGGTTCTCGGCCGCAACTTTCTGCCGGAAGAAGATCGTCCCAACGGACCGCGCGTGGTGATGATTTCTTATGGGCTGTGGAAGGGGCACTACAACAGCGATCCTCACATCTTGGGCCGGATGATCAACGTGGACGGCGATCCCGCACGCATTGTGGGCGTGCTGCCCAGGGATTTTCAGTTTCCTACGCTGGAAGCGGCGGACATCGTCTCTCCTTTTGCATTCAATCCTGCAATTCAACAGACAGTCAATGGGGGTTTCGGCTACCCAGAGCGTGTATTTGCGCGCCTCAAACCCGGTGTCAGCGTGGCGCAGGCGTATGCACAGATGCAACCTCTGTTCAATGGCGACCTCAAGTGGTTCCCCCTTTCGGCGAAGAACGAAGTTCGCCTTAGCGTCCGGACGCTGCGCGACAAAGAAACGCAGGATGTGCGTCCGGTCGCGTGGGTTCTTTTCGGATTTGTTCTTGCCGTTTTGCTGATCGCGTGCGCCAATGTGGCCGGATTGATGATGGCACGCGGAGCCGGGCGGCAACGGGAGCTCGCGGTGCGCGCGGCGATCGGCGCCAGCAGTGGCCGGCTCATCCGCCAGGCACTCACTGAAGCTCTGTTGCTCTCACTTGCAGGAGGCCTTTCCGGACTCGCGATGGCGCAAGCACTGCTCATGGTGTTTGTCCGCCTCGCCCCAACGGGAATTCTCTTCATCGGCAAGGCCCATCTCGATTTGCGCATTGCGGTGTTTGCGGCTTTGGTCTCGTGCCTCTGCGGCGTGGTCTTCGGGCTGGCCGCAGCGCTGCAAAGGCCTGGATTGGCCGCGCTGAACGCAAAGGCATCGATGTCGCACAGTCATGCCTTTCTGCGCCGCAGCCTGGTCACAGCACAGATCGCCGTCAGCATCATTCTGCTGTCCGGCGCGGTGTTGTTGCTGCGCAGTTTTGCGAAAATTGAAGCGCAGAATCTCGGGATCGAAACCGGCGGAGTCCTGACCATGAAAGTGGCGCTTCCCTGGTGGCGCTACAACACCCCCCAGAAGGTAATGGACTTTTATCTTCGTCTTGAATCATCTCTGCGGCGGCTGCCCGGCACGTTTGCGGTGGGAATGGCTGATTCCATTCCTCCAGGAGGATCGCAAGACTTCCGGTACTCCGATCTTGTGGTGGAAGGCAAGCCGCCGACGCCTCCCGGGACCGGCGGAACGGTTGTAGGCCGATTCGTCACGCCCGACTATTTTCGTGCGCTCAATATTCCCATTGTTCGCGGCCGGAATTTTACCGAACAGGATCGCACCGGAAGCCGGCACGAAGTGATCCTGAGCCGGTTTTTAGCTGCGCGGCTGCTTCCAAACGAGGATCCCATTGGAAAGCGACTCGAACCGGACGGACCCCACAACGCCATAGTCGTCGGTGTGGCAAACAACGTAAAGAACAATGGGCTTACCGAACAAAGTGATCCGGAGATGTACACGCTTCGCCGGAGCGTGCCCGACGACTGGAGCGGAAACAGATTGATTGTCATCATCCATTCGGTGATGCCGGTTTCTACGATCGAACCGTGGATCAGGTCGGAGATTGCTTC
>WNGK01028581.1_pt1 | contig 11335 bp, 10 predicted proteins | sample 5400601 | NCBI WGS metagenome assembly WNGK01 (sample SAMN13153376, study PRJNA577476) | soil metagenome | isolation source: 60 cm soil or saprolite under Garry oak tree replicate 1 | place: USA:California | collected 2016-06-15
CTCTTCTTGGTCGGGATCGTGGTGTTGCGGTCGATCAGCCGGGTGAACACGCCGCCCAGCGTCTCGATGCCGAGCGAGAGCGGCGTCACGTCGAGCAGCAGCACGTCCTTGACGTCGCCTTGCAGCACGCCGGCCTGGATCGCGGCGCCGACCGCAACAACCTCGTCGGGGTTGACCCCCTTGTGCGGCTCCTTGCCGAACAGCTGCTTCACGACCTCCTGGACCTTCGGCATGCGTGTCATGCCGCCGACCAGGACCACTTCGTTGATCTCGGCGGCAGAGAGACCGGCGTCCTTCAATGCCTGCCGGCACGGCTCGACCGTCTTCTGCACCAGGTCGTCGACCAGGGCCTCGAATTTGGCGCGGGTGAGCTTCATCGTCAGATGCTTCGGACCGGAAGCATCCGCAGTGATGAACGGCAGGTTGATTTCGGTCTGAGTGGTGGACGAGAGCTCGATCTTCGCCTTCTCCGCAGACTCCTTGAGCCGCTGCAGCGCGAGCTTATCGCGGCGCAGATCGATGCCCTGTTCCTTCTGGAACTCGTCGGCGAGATAATTGACCAGGCGCATGTCGAAGTCTTCGCCGCCCAGGAAGGTATCGCCGTTCGTGGACTTCACCTCGAACACGCCGTCGCCGATCTCGAGAATGGAAATATCGAAGGTGCCGCCGCCGAGGTCGTAGACCGCGATCGTGCCCGACTTCTGCTTGTCGAGCCCATAGGCGAGCGCCGCCGCGGTCGGCTCATTGATGATGCGCAGGACTGCGAGCCCCGAGATCTTGCCGGCGTCCTTGGTCGCCTGGCGTTGCGCGTCGTTGAAATAGGCGGGGACGGTGATGACGGCCTGCTCGACCTTCTGTCCGAGATAGGCCTCCGCCGTCTCCTTCATCTTCTGCAGGACGAAGGCGGAGATCTGCGAGGGCGAGTAGCTCTTGCCGTCGGCCTCGACCCAGGCGTCGCCGTTCGAGGCGCGCACGATCTTGTAGGGGACGAGCTTCTTGTCCTTCTCGACCATCGGGTCGTCGTAGCGCCGGCCGATCAGGCGCTTGACCGCGAAGATGGTGCGCTCGGGATTGGTGACCGCCTGGCGCTTGGCCGGCTGGCCGACCAGCCGCTCGCCATCATCGGTAAAGGCGACGATCGAGGGCGTGGTGCGCATGCCTTCCGAGTTTTCGATGACCTTCGGCGTCTTGCCTTCCATCACGGCAACGCACGAATTGGTCGTGCCGAGATCGATGCCGATGACCTTGCCCATGCTGTAAGTCCTCTCTTCTGCGGCAGGTCGGCCGGGCCCCTATGGCACCCGCGCGGAGGGATCCACGATCGACCGTAGATTCCTCATCCGACCCCCTTGAAATGACACGTTAAACGCCGCCCTGGGGCGTCCTGGCTCATATAGGAGGACTGTCGTGAGCCGCAAGACAGCGGAGTCTGAATCCAAGCCAGCGTCACGTCCTGCGTCGGCAGGACCGTTAACGGGCGGCATCACCATGGGATCGGAGGGCGCGCCTATTGGCCAACGCCGACGGAACGGCCGGGCGTCACCTCGAAGGCGAAGTGGAAGGCGGGCAGGTCCTCGCCGGGATGGTCGTCTGCATAGGTGAGCTGGGGGATGCGGAAGTTGTTCGGCCGCGTCTCGACCCCCTTGTAGATGCCCGGATAGAGATCGATGAAATGCCAGCCCGGCTCGCCGGTGGCATGCATGATCAACTCGACATCGCCCTGGCTGTTGAAGGCGCAGGCATAGCCGATATAGCTGTTGTCGTAGACGAGGTGGACGATATTGGCGGTTTCGGTCCAGCCGACGCCCTTGAGGTGAATCCGAAACTCGGTGCCGACGGGTCCGCGGCCGACATTCATCGGCAGCGCGGTCGCCTTGATCCAATAGACACCGGCCTTCTTCTTGCCGCCGCCCATGTCCACCCACAGGCCGTGCGAGCCGCCGAGATCGTCCGGCACCTTGAACTGGAATTCCGCGCGTCCGGAGCCGTCCGCCTTGGCTTCGGCGACGACATGGGACCCTTCCTCCCAGCCCGCCCCGGTCATCCGGTTGCCGACCACCCGGGTCCAATTGAGCTGATAGGTCTTGCCCGGCTCGAAACCCTCCCCGCGCACGACCGCAGGCTCCTGGATGCCTGAAAATGCCGGCGTGGCGACGAGCTCGCCTTGCGCAGGCAGCATCCGCACGGTCTTCTGCGCCTGCTGCTCGGGCGGCGGCGGCAGCACTGGCGCACCCGGCGTGACCGTGAACGGAATCGCCCAGCGCGGCCGATCGGGCTCGGGGTTCTGCTGCATGTTGCGGTAGGGGAAGGTGAGCTCCCCGTGCAGCACTTCCAGGATATGGACGCCGGGCCGCCCGGTCGCAGGGATCGTGAAGGTCGCCGAGCCGCCGGTCGTCACCGAGGACATCCAGCCGGTGAAATTGTTGTCGTACAGAAGATTCCACGAATTGAAGAGCGACCGCCAGCCGATTCCCTTGACCTCGACCTTGATCGGCGTGCCCACCGGGCCGCTCTTCGGCGAGACATCGATCGTCATGTCGATGGAGAAACCCGCCTGCGTGAACATGCGGTCCGGCTGCTGCAGCACGATGTCGTGCACGAAGCCGAAATCCTCGGGCGTGACGAAATTCGCGCTCAGACGTCCGGACTGGTCGCTCTTGACCTTGGCGATCTCGTAGGCGACCGGCATATAGTCGCGGCCGTGATATTCGCCGTTGGCGACCTTCCAGCTCCCCTTGACCGTGCGCCAGACGAGCTGGAATTCCCGATTGGGCGGCAGCCGATCCGCTGTCACGGTGAGCGCAGTGCCGACCGGACCATTCTCCGGCGAAACATTCAGCCGTCCGACAAAGCCGTCTCGGGGTTCAGCGATCGCCACTTCCGGGCCGAGCGCAGAGGCGAGGGGCGCCGCGACCGACTGCGCCGAGGATACGAGCGCGAGCGCTAATAGCGCACACCCCAGGCCGGCCAGCCGGCCGCTGCAAATCACCATGAACACCCTCTTTGCGATTACCGGGCCGTCGCCGCCATTGCCGGCTCGCCCGCGATCACAGTGAGCTGGGTCGAGGGCCGAGTGAACGGCTCCCAAGTCTGGACGCTGCCGTCCGCCAAAGTGGCATGGACCTTGTAGCCCAAAGACCCGGTCGGGAAGTCGGCCGGGATGGTCCAGAAGAAGGACCAGAAGTGGTCGGTTGCCTGACCCTGCGGCGGATGCCGGGGTCGCCGGACGCTTGCAGCACGCGAATGCGCCAAGCGACCGCTTCCTTGCGCTTGAACTGGTTCGCGAGGACGCAGAATGGCCCCTGTTGTCCCGGGAGGGCGTGACGGACGATGTCTCCTTCGAAGAACAGCTTCCTGTTTTGCTGCTGCGCCTGCGCGCTGGTAGCAAAACCAAGAACCGCAACGGACAACGCAATGGTAGAGCATGTCAGGATTTTCATTTGGGCGCCCTCTCCGATCGAGGATGCCACACGGCACCCCTCGTCATGGCTGATCATACGGTAGTCCACGGCCTGTTGAAAAGAGGGCTGATGGGTCCACCCCCTTGGCCCCCTTCCGAAGTTTACGGCGGCGATATGCCCCACTCCGCAACTTGCAGGCTACTGTGCCGGCGCCGGCGGCGGGGGCGTGTATTCTGCGATGCCTGGGAGCACCACGACCCAGGATCTGAATTCTCTGAGCGGCTCCCAGGTTTGCGTATTGCCCTGCATATCCGTGGCGGTCACCTTGTAGCCCAAGGTTCCGGTCGGGTAGGTCTCCGGTATCATCCACGCCGCGGTCCAGAAATAGTCCGTTGCGGCGCGCGGCGGGTGACCGCCGTACCTGGCGTTGAACTTCTGGCCGTCGGTCAGCTCGACCACGATGCTCTTGATACTTTTTTCGTCCAGCGGCTGCCCCGCGACGTTGCGCACGCGGATGCGGAAGACCACGTTTTCCTTGCGCTTGAACTGACTGTTGAGAACGCAGATCGGGCCGGTTGCGCCAAGCGCAGTATTGCCGCGCACGATGTCGCCTTCTAAGAACAGTTTCTGCGCCTCCTGGGCCAAAGCCGCAGGGGGAAATGCCACGACAGCGGCGAACAATGCGAGTGCCGAGAATTTCAGGATTTTCATGGGAGCCCCTTCGGATCACAGGATGCCGCGCGGCACCCGTCACTTCCATCATATATCCGCCGGCGAATATTTGAAGAGGCTTGAACCGGGTCTCGACCCATCGCCCCTCTTGCACCCACGGCCCGGAAGGACCGCCGAACGCAGATGTTGGAACGACCATCGCCCAGTCACGCGACCGACCTGAGCGGCCTTCGCATCCTGCCCGGCTATCTCGATCGCGCGGGCCAGGAAAGATTGCTGGCCGCCGTTCGCGAAGTGATCCGCGACGCGCCGATCTATACGCCGCGCATGCCCAGGAGCGGCAACCCCATGTCGGTGCGCATGACCAATTGCGGGCCGCTCGGCTGGGTGACCGACGAGCGCGGCTACCGCTATCAGCCGACCCACCCGGAGACGGGGGAGCCCTGGCCGCCGATCCCGGACCTTCTGCTGGCGGCCTGGCACGAGCTCGCGCGCTATCCGCACCCGCCGGAGGCCTGCCTGGTCAATGTCTATGGTCACCAGGCGGAGCGACCCGACCCGCTCGTTGCGGCTTTGCTCCGGCGATGCGGTGGTGCTCGGCGGCGAGGCGAGGCTCGCCTTCCATGGCATCGACCGGATCATCCCCGGCACCTCGACGCTCTTGCCGGAAGGCGGCCGCATCAATCTGACCCTGCGGCGGGTGACCAGCAGTGGCCTTCTTGAGGCGAGCGTCGATGTCATCGACCGCCAAATAGGGCATCCAGCTCTCCGGTACGCCCTCGAAATCCGGACTGCTCAAGGGAAAAATTCCGGCAACGGGCGTGTCACCCACCTTGGCGATCCAATAGGTGTCATTCGGCATCGGCATGGCATCGAAGGTCCAGCCGATGGTGTCGGCGTAGAACTTCTTCGCCTTCTCGGCATCGCGCGTCATCAGCTCGTTCCAATGAAAGTGCCCATGCGACCACATCGCTGTTCTCCTGACTGTCATTGCATATATGCTCGTATATGCTAGCGCAGCTCTGGCGCACGATCACGCCTTTGCCATGACCACGCGTCTCGCGTTTGCCGCATTTTCCGTCGCTCGATCGGTCTCGACATGATCATGGCCTCGGTCTGCCGGCTTCTCCTTCTGCTTGCGCTGGCGGAGCTCGCACAGGCCGCGCCTGCGCAGGCCGCCGACGTGGTCTTCCCGGCCGGCTCGCGGATCGGGCTGGCGCCGCCTCCGGGCGTCACCGCGAGCCGAAGCTTCCTTGGCTTCGAGGACTCCGAAAGGAACGTCGCCATCATCATCCTCTCGCTCCCCGCCGAAGCCTTTGCGCAGATCGAGAAGTCGACCGCGGCCGATGCGCTCAAGCGCCAGGGCGTGACGATCGAGAAGCGCGAACCGCTGGCGCTGCCGATCGGCAAGGCCTTCCTGGTGATCGGCCGCCAGGAGGTCGAGCGGATGAAGCTGCGCAAGTGGATCGCGGTCGCCGCCGCGCCCGATCTCACCGCGCTCGTCACCGTGCAGGTGCCGGACGATGCCCGACGGGCCTATCCCGACGCCGCCATCCGCGCCGCGCTCGCGAGCCTCGCCGTTCGCGCCACGGTTCCGGTCGAAGAACAGCTCGGCCTGCTGCCTTTTCGCGTCGGCGAGTTCGCCAATTTCCGCGTCGGCGGGGTGCTGGCCGGGCGAGCGGTCATCCTCACCGATGCGGCGAGCGATGCCTCCGGCCCCAGAGTCGATCCCCATATCGTAGTCGCGGTCGCGCCCGGCGGCCCGACACAGGCCGCCGACACCTTCGCGCGCGAGCTGTTCCTGACCATCCCGAACCTCAGGGAGGTGTGCATCGACACCTCGGAGTCGCTGCGGATCGGCGGCCAGCAGGGCCACCAGATCCTGGCCACCGGCAAAGACCCTGCCGGCACCACCGACATCACGATCGTGCAGTGGCTGCGCTTCGGCGGCGGCGCCTATCTGCACTTGATCGGTGTCGCGCCCAGTGCCGCCTGGACCCCGGCCTATGCCCGCTTCCGCGCCGTGCGCGACAGCATCGAGGCGCGCTGAGGGCGTGCTCTCAACTCTCCCGGTTGCGTCGACCGGATCCGCCCGCAAGCGGGGAGGGCTCAGTTACTTCCAGAACTCCCGCGAGGCGATGCGGGCGCCTTCGGCCAGCGCCGCAAACTTCGCCCAGACGACGTCGGGATCGACCGCGGCCTGGCCGACCCAGGTGCCGTAGCCGCAATCGCTGCCAGCGATGACGTTCTCGCGACCCACGAGTCGCGCATAGCGCCCTATGCGCTGCGCGATGAGCTCGGGATGCTCGATGAAGTTCGATTTCGATTCGATCACCCCGGGGATGAGGAGCTTGCGCTCGGGCAGCTTCACGCGCTCGAACAGCGCCCATTCGTGGCCGTGGCGCGGGTTCGCGGCCTCGAACGAGATCGCGCTCGGCCGCGCCAGAAAAACGATGTCGATGATGTCGGCGAGCGGCACGTCGCAGTGGTGCGGGCCCTCGTAATTGCCCCAGCACAGGTGCATCCGCAATTGCTCCGGGGGAATCCCGGCGAGCGCATGGTTGAGCGCCTCGACATGCAGACGGGCGCGCTTGCGGAAATCCTCGAGGCCGAGATCCGCGTACTGGATGTGGCGCCCCATGGCGAGGTCGGGGCAGTCGATCTGCAGGACCAGACCCGCCTGCGCGACCGTCTCGTATTCGTGCCGCATCGCCTCCGCGATCGCGAACAGATAGGCCTCGTGGCCCGGGTAATGGTCGTTGCGGAAGAAGAGCGAGACCACGCCGGGGGACGCCGCGCTCATGAAGGCATCGGTCCGGTTTGCGACGGCGAGCGCCTCCTGGAGATTGGCCACGTCATCGGTCGCGGCCTCTCGATCCCGCACCTCGATCGGCCCATTGCAGGCCGGCGTCTTGCGGCGCGAGCGGCCAGGATCGCCAAAGACCCGCCGGGCAAGATTGGGGAAGGCGGCGAGGTCCTGGTAGACGAAGGTGTTGCCGCTGCCGCCGAAGCCCGCGAGCCGGTCCTTGACGTAGGTGGCGTAGCTCGGCTTCGACATTTCGCCGTCGTTGACGATGTCGATGCCGGCGTCCGCCTGCTTCTTCACCATCTCGGCGACCGCCGCGCGCACGCGCGCCGCCAGCGCCTCGCGCTCGACCGGCACGCCCTCCTCCTTCGCATGCATCATGCGGGTGAGATCGTCGGGCCGCGGCAGGCTGCCGGTATGCGTGATCAGGAAGCGTTCGGTGCTGCGCATGATCAGTTGTCAGTCATCAGTAAGCGTCGTCTGATGACTGATCACTGATGACTGACCACTGGAGCCTAGGCCGCGCCTGACGGGTCCGGCGGAATGATGCCGAGATTGTCGTTCGCGGGCTCATCGGCCGCGCCGGCCTTGGGCCCGCCCTTGGCGACCGCCACCAGCGCGGGGCGCAGCATCCGCTCGCCGATCATGTAGCCCGCCTGCACCACTTGCGCGACGGTGCCCGCGGGCAGCGCTGGATCGGCCACCTCGTACATGGCCTGATGCAGATTGGGGTCGAATTTCTCGCCTTGCGGCTCGAATTTCTTGACCCCGTGCTTTTCCAGCACTTTGAGCAGCTCGCGCTCGGTCAGCTCGACGCCGTCGAGCAGGGCCTTGACGCCGGCGTCGGCCTTCTCGCGCAGCTCAGCATCGAGCGCCGCGAGCGCGCGGTCCATGTTGTCGGCGACCGCCAGGATGTCGCGCGCGAAGGAGGCAATCCCATAGAGACGCGCATCGACGACCTCGCGCTCCGTCCGCCGGCGCAAATTCTCCATCTCGGCAAGCGCGCGCAACAGCCTGTCCTTGAGCTCGGCGACCTCGCGGGGAGCCTCCGCGGCCGGATCGACCTGCGCTGCGGATGCGGCTCCGGCTGCCGTGTTGGGAGCGGCGGCCTCGTCCGGCTGAGCGCCCGGGTTGGCGGGGCGAGCGGTCGTATCCGTCATCATATTGTTCCCGTTCACGATTTCGTTCGGCTCGCCCCGCATATCAGCGTTCGAGGCACAAAAATCAAGCCAGCAGCGGAAACCTCACCCGCCAATGAGCTTGCTCACCACCTTGGCGGTGTAATCCACCATCGGAATGACCCGCGCATAGTTGAGCCTGGTCGGACCGATGACGCCGATGACGCCAATGATGCGGCCGGCACCGTCGCGATAGGGGGCGACGATCGTCGAGGAGCCCGACAGCGAGAACAGCTTGTTCTCCGAGCCGATGAAGATGCGCGCGCCCTCGGCGCGCTCGGCCCGGCCGAGGAGATCGATCACCCCGCGCTTGGTCTCGAGGTCGTCGAAGAGGAGCCGCACCCGCTCGAGGTCCTCCAAGGCCTTGAGATCGTCGAGCAGATTGGCGTGGCCGCGCACGATCAGCTTGCGGTCGTCGCTGTCGCCGCCGGACCAGCTCGCGAGCCCGGCCGCGACGATCTTCTGGGTGAGCTGGTCGAGGGCGGCTTTCCCTGCCTCGATCGCCTTCTCGATCTCGGCCTTGGCCTCGGCGAGCGTTCGCCCGCGCACATGCGCATTGAGGAAGTTCGAGGCCTCGGTGAGGGTCGAGGTCGGCAGGCCCGCGGGCACATTGATGATCCGGTTCTCGACCTGTCCGTCGTCCGCCACCAGCACCACCAGCGCGCGCTCGGGCTCAAGCCGCACGAATTCGATATGCTTGAGCCGCACATTCGATTTCGCGGTCAGCACCACGCCGGCAGCGTGGGTGAGGCCGGACAGCATGCCCGAGGCCTCGTTGAGCACCGCCTCCAGGGACTTGCCTGACGCGGCGACCTTCGCCTCCATGGCGCGCCGGTCGGCCTCGCCGAGATCGCCGATCTCCATCAGCGCATCGACGAAGAAGCGCAAGCCCAGCTCGGTCGGCAGCCGGCCGGCCGAGGTGTGCGGCGCGTAGACGAGGCCGAGCTGCTCGAGGTCCGACATCACGTTGCGCACCGAGGCGGGCGACAGCGGGGTCGTGATCAGGCGGGAGATGTTGCGCGAACCCACGGGCTCGCCGGTCGCGAGATAGCTCTCGACGATCTGCCGAAAGATTTCGCGCGAGCGCTCGTTGAGCTGGGCGAGGCTCACCTGGGTCGCGCCGATCGGGACGTCGTGGGACATCACTTATCCTTCATCGTGTCCTTCATCGTGCGCCGCTCGATCTCCAACAGCTGCTCGAGCCCGCAGGTCGCCTGCGCCGCCTTCATCTCCCTCTCGGCGCCGCCGGCGCCGAGGAACGGATCGAGCTTGTCCTGCGCCAGACATTCGTAGGACTGGCGCACCGCCTTGTACATCGCGGCGAAGGCGGTGCCGGAGGAGGCGGCGAGGCGGTAGCCGAACGAGGCGCCGTCGCGCTGCGAGAGCGCGAAACTGCCGAAGCCGTCGGGCGGCGCGAACATCATCAGCGGCGGCGGCAGGCGCTCGCCCACGATCCGCAGCTCTTCGGCGCTGCGGGTGTAGCAGAACAGCATGTCGGCGCCGGCCTGGTGGAAGGCTTCCGACCTGCGCAGCGCCTCGTCGAGGCCGCCGGCGCGGCGGGCATTGGTGCGGGCGATGATCACGAGGTCGGGGTCGGTGCGGGCGGCGAGCGCCTCCTTGAGCTTCGCGAGCATGAATTCGGTCGGAACCAGGTGATCGATCCCGATGTGATGCTCGACCCGGCGCGGCAGGAGCTGGTCCTCGATCTCGATCGCCGCAAAACCCGCCGCCTGCGCGAGCGCGACCGTGCGGTGCACATGCACCGGATCGCCCCAGCCGCCGCCGGCATCGAGCACGATCGGCAGCTTGCAGGCCGCGCGCATGTCGACCGCCACCTCGGCAAGTTCGGGCAGGGTCAGGTTCGCCTCGGTGACGCACTTCACCCAGCCGAGCGTGCCGCCGCTGAGATAGACCGCCTTGAATCCGGCCTCTTCCGCCATCCGCGCCATGATCGGGTTGAACACGACCGGCGCGACGACGAGGTCGTCTCCCCCGATCAGGTCTTTGAGCTTCTGCAATCGATGCTCCCTCTCTACTATTGCGAGCCGGCGGCCGGTCCGACGCCGCAATGCATTGTCGGCATCAGCATGGGGAAAGTGGTGGCAAAGCTCAAGATCATGTGCGCACGCTCGATGCATCACGCAATCGGGCGACTCGCCGACGAATTTTCCCGCGCGAGCGGCCATGAGCTCGACCTCGGCTTCGGGACCGTGGGAGCGCTGCAGGCGCGCCTTGACGCGGGCGAGGCCGCCGACGTCGTGATCACCTCGATCCCCGCCATGGACCGCCTGCACCAGCACGGCGCGCTCGCCCCCGGGGGCCGCATCGAGCTTGCGACCACCCGCATCGGCGTCGCGGTGCGCGAGGGCGCGAGCGCGCCCGACATCTCCACGCCGGAAGCGTTCAAGCAGGCGTTGATCGCCTCCCGCGGGATTGCGTTCAGCGATGCCGCCGTCGGCGGCTCGGCCGGCGTGTATCTCGCGCGCCTGTTCGTGGACTTGGGCCTCGCCGACATGATCAGGCACAAGGGCATGCCGCAAGCAACCGGCGGCGAAGTCGCCACCCGCGTGGCCAACGGCGAGGCCGACATCGGCATGACCCTGATCGCCGAGATCGTGCCGATCAAGGGCGCCCGCGTCGCGGGGCCGCTGCCGCCCCCATTGGGCAACGACACCACCTATGGCGCCGCCGTGACCGCGACCTGCCGTGAGCCCGAGGCCGCGCTCGCATTCATCAGGGCGCTGGCGCGCCCGGCCGCCCGCGATGTGTGGAGAGCCGCCGGCTTCGAGCCCCCGGGCAAAGGGTGACGGCGCTCCCGTGATCGAACAGGAGACGATTCTTCACTCCCCGGTCGCGCCGCTCGCCCGGATCGGCTCAGCCCATTTCTTGATCTCGCTCTCGACGAAACTGGCGAGATAGGCAGGGGTTCGCCGTTCCGGCGCGACCATCTGGAGACCGAGGCCGGCGAGCTTTTCGCGCGCGGCGGGGTTGTCCATCACTTTGACCATCGCGGCATTGAGCTTGCCGACGAGCTCCGCCGGCGTGCCCTTGGGCAGGAAGACCGCGTTCCAAGTATAGGCGTCGAAGTCGTGCAGGCCCTGTTCATGCGCGGTCGGCAGATCGGGCAGCACCGGCGACCGCTCGCGGCCGAGCGTCGCAATCGCCTTCACCTGCTTTGCCTCGATCGGCGCCACCGCGGTCGAGAGCACGTTGCAGAGGTAATCGATCCGGCCCCCCATCAGGTCGATGAGCGCAGGTCCGCCGCCGCGATAGGGGAC
>WNGK01007611.1_pt1 | contig 11331 bp, 8 predicted proteins | sample 5400601 | NCBI WGS metagenome assembly WNGK01 (sample SAMN13153376, study PRJNA577476) | soil metagenome | isolation source: 60 cm soil or saprolite under Garry oak tree replicate 1 | place: USA:California | collected 2016-06-15
GCCCCGTCGTGCCGCTCGTATAGACCAGCAGCGCCGGATCGGTGGCGCGCGTGGCCAGCGCGGTGAAACGGTCGGACCCTTTCGCCAGCACCTCTTCCCAGTCGTCGATCGCCGACTCGCGCGCGCCGGCGACCCCGATGACGTGAGCCAGGCACGGCAGCTTGTTGCGGATCGCGACGAGATTGGGAAGCGAAGCGGGATCGCAGATCGCGACCCTGGTTTCGGAATTCGCCAGCCGGTATTCCAAAGCATCGGGCCCGAACAGGAACGACAGCGGCACGGCGATTGCCCCGAGTTGGTAGCAGGCGATGTGCGCGATCGCGGTTTCCGGCCGTTGCGGAAGCAGGATCGCGACCTTGTCTCCGGGAGCCACGCCTCGCGCCACGAGCGCGTTGGACAAGCGGTTCGCGCGCTCCTGCAGGTCGCGAAAGGTGTAGGCGGCCGTGGCGCCGGTTTCATCCTCCCAAAGCATCGCCAGCCGTCCGGGCTCGTCCGCATAGCGTCCACAGACCGCGTGGGCGATATTGAACTCCGCCGGCACGCGCCAACGATGAGCGGCACAGATCTCCCGATAGCGGTCGGCTGGCATCGAAGGGGGACGGGGGGTGGCTAGGGCGAGGTGCCGGCGGGCGTCTGCGCTGCCGCGAGCGGTTCCACCGTCGCCCACACCCAGTCCGAATGTTGCTCGAGCACGCGGCCGAAGCCGATGCGTTGCGAAGTCTCGCCGACGTTCATCTGCAGGCGCTTTCCAGGTTGATATTCACCGGGAGGCACGACCAGCGTTTGCACGACCGCCTCGCCCTCACGCTTGTTGAGGGACAGAAAGAGGCCGTTGAAGCGGCGGCTGTTCACCGTCGGTACCTCTCCGTCGACCGAGTAATCGCCCTCGCCACGCCGCGTCTCCGCGAGCTCGACCCCGGTGAGATTGTTGGCGATCATCTGCAAACCGATCTCGGCGCGCTCGGTCGTGAGGCGTTTCATCCGGCGCACGATTCCCAGGGTCCAGCGCCCATGTGCATCGGACTGGGGGCGGATCGCTGCGAGCGTACCCAACGTTACCGCGTTGATCACGCTCATCGGCGCAATCAGCCGGAAACCGGTCTGCGAGACGTCCCGGATGTTCCACGAACCACCCGGCGCGGTGTAGTTGGCGAGCCGTCTTTGAGCCATCTCGTTGATGCGCGCGGTCTCGTTGCGCATGCGTCCGAAGGTGGCGATCTCGATCGTATCGCCGAACGTGCTCGGTCCCCGCTTGCGATCGATGAACGATGTCATCTCGTCGTCGCGGAAGAACCCGGAGATCTTGGTGAAGCCGATGATCGCATCGACGCTGCCCTCGGCGTTGGTTCGCTCGCCGCGGCGAGCGAACGGCTTGAATTCCGGGTCGACCTGCGAAGCGAGCTTGGACAGCAGATTGAGCTGGTCGGCGCGACGCGGTGTGCGGTCGGACAGCGGGTTGTTGCGGACCTTCTGATCGAGCATCACTACGTTCTGCATCAGCACGGCGTGCAGCGCGCGCGTGTCGAGGAACAGTACCCTGCCTTCGAGCGGCTGTGGCCCACGCCGCTTGAGGCCGGCCTTCGAGCTGAGATCGACATGAAAGCTGGTTGCTGTCGAGGCTTCGATGTTCAGGTGCAACGGCGCACACCATTCGGAGAGCTGGTCCGCAACCCACTCGAGGTGGCGCGGCGTGAGGTTGCCGGAGTTCATGAGTTGCAGTACGAGCACGCGCAGGTATTCGTGCTCGATCGTGGTCACCGCTCCGTCCGGCAGCACCGCGACGGGATGCCTTTCGATCTGCGCCGAGCAGGCCATCTGGAACAACGAGTGCAGATCGGTCCATTTCGCCGGAATCCACTGCTCATAGCGGAACAGGCGGATCTTCGCGTCGAGGCCCTGGTGGATGATTTGACGAGCGATCAGCTCGGGCAGCAACGATTGCCATTTCTGACTCTGGGCATGGGCGCTGACTTCGCGCGCGAAAGCCTGATAGCAGAGAAGGAATCCCTGCGTCAGGTCGAACAGCGCCTGCCACAGCTGGTTCTCGATCCGCGACGAGCGATTGCCGTGCTCGAGATATTGAGCGGTGAGATTCTTGCGCAGCGGGTCGGTGTGCAGGTCGACCTGGAACACCGCCTCGAGGCGCGCCGGTGTGCGCTTCGCCTCGCGCTCGGTAAGCGGGCCAAGCGCCGAGAGCACGCCGGCGTGCATGGCCAGCGGGTCATTGGCCGGAAATCCGACGAGCCAGCGCTCGGCGCTCCTGGCGTCGGCCAGCGGGTCCTTGAGTGTTTTGCCGAATCCAAACATCGGGAGGGGCGCGAGCCGGCACGCTGCTTGCAAAGAACCGATCGTCATCCGCGATCAGACCAAGCACGAACGGGCGATTGCGCCGGAAGTCCTTGTTCCGAAAGCGAGATGATGGGCCAAAGCTCAGGTCGGGGCAATACGAACCGGCAAATGGCCCATGCGGCTGACGCACCGCGGCGAGACTTGCCGCAAATGTGTCAAGCTGAAACGGACAATGGATTTCTCTATACTTGTGGCACACAGAATCGGAAGGGGACGTTCATGGGCATCCTGATCAAGGCGCCAACGCGCCGTCGCGATAACGACCCGCCGCTGATCTCAGCGGCGGCCAGCGTCGACACCCGCGCCGCCTTGCACATCCGCGAGGTCGTGCGGATCACCGGCTTGCGGCGCGAGCAGCTCTACATGTGGCAGCGGCGGTATGGCTTTCCCGATCCGTCGCGCGACGCTTTCGGCGATCGCGTCTATCCTCCGGACCAGGTCGCGCGCCTCAAATTGATCAAGCAACTGTTGTCGGAGGGTTGGCGGGCAGGAGCTGTGGTGCCGCTTGCCGACTCCGCGTTGCAGTCGATGCTGGGTATTGCGATCGAGGATCCCGTGCCCCTGCCGGCGGAAATCGAGACCGCCGTCAAGCTGCTCGGCGAGCATCGCGTGGGCGAGCTCCAGAACCATCTATCGAAGCTTCTCGTCGGGCAGGGCCTGCGCCGGTTCCTCGAGCAGACGCTCATTCCCCTCAATGAAGCGGTGCACGAGCGCGTCGTGCGCGGCGAGATGCAGAACTTCCAGGAGCTGCGCTTTGCGGACCTCGCGCAGCGCTTGTTACGCGACGTCACAAGGCTGGTGCGCCCGACACGCGATGCGCGGCAGATCCTGCTCGCCACCCCCCCGAACGATCCCAATCAACTTGGCCTGGCGATCCTCGAGCTGCTGCTGTTCACCGAAGGGGTGAACTGCCTGACCTTGGGCGCCGGCGTTCCGGCACAGGAAATCGGTGGCGCGTCGCGCGCGTATCGTGTCTGTCTCGCCATCCTGCTGTTCGATCGCGGAATTTCGGGCAAGATCGCCGGGCAGGAGATTCGCTCGCTGCGTACCGAGTTGTCGGAGGAACTGCCGCTGATCGTCAGCGGGCGAGCGGTGAATCTGCTGGCGAAGCCGATCGCGAGCGTGCGCACCGCGGCCGATTTCAGTTCGGTCATGGCGGCGATGCGCGAGCTCGGGGTCGTGGCCGGAAATGGGACCGGAGCCGCGCAGCGTGCCTGACGCGCTTCCCCAACACCTTGGCGCGGCTGCTAGCAACCTGACCTGATTCTCGGCCTTCGCGAACCTGCGACTCTGCTGAGGGGCGTGGCCGGCCCTCAGCTCCCGCGGGCGTAACGCTCCATCCATTCCGCAGTGGCCGCCGCGTCGGCGTAGTCTTCAGCACGCAACGCTGCGATCACGCGGTCGCGGTCCTCGGCGCTGCGGTTCTGCGACAGCTTGAGCTTGCCATCGATGCGCTCGATGGTGAGGCGGAACCCGACGATCGCGTCGAGCATGGCGTCGAGAGAACGTCCTTCGAGCTGCAGCCGCCACGGCTGCGCGCGTCCGCCCTCATAGCGTCGGATCATCCTGTCGAGCAGGGCGCGCGTTTCGGCCGCATCGGCCATGACCTCGACGCGCCCATGCACGTGCGCGATCGCGTAGTTCCAGGTCGGCACCGCAGTCGCCGGCTCGGCATACCACGACGGCGAGACGTAGGCGTGCGGCCCTTGGAAAATCGCGATCGACGCGTTCGCTTCGAAATGTCGCCAATGCGGGTTGGCGCGGGCCATGTGGCCGAGCAAGATTCCCTTCGGCTCACGCTCGGCGTGATACTCCAGCGGCAGATGGCTGATGAAAGGCTCAGGGTTCCCAGGCGTCATGAGCGTGGCGAACGGATAGTCGCGGACCAAATGCGCGACCGCTGCGCCGTCATCCACCGCGAATGCGCGCGGAGTGTAGATGCTCATCACTGGACCACTGTTGCAGGGATGGCGAACAGCGCACGCGCTTCCCCGGGGTCGAACTCGTAGCGGCGGTTGCAGAACTCGCAGTCGACCGCGACCGAGCCATGTTCGGCGAGAATGCTCTCCAGCTCGGTGCTTCCCAGGAGCCTCAACGCGGCCGCGACGCGCGGCCGCGAGCACGAACAGCCGAATCGAGGCGAGCGGGGGCGAAACGCACGCACGTCGTCGTCGGGGAAGAGCGCCTGGAGCAGCTGGTGGGCGTCCATAGCGTCGAACGCTCCCGGCGCCGCATCGATCGACCTGCTGGCTCGGCACCAGGTTGCCGCGTCGATGGCCTCCGAGCCGGGCATGCGCTGCAAGAGCAGCCCGCAGGCGCGGCTGCCGGCGGCACGAAGCCAGAAGCGGCTCTGAATCTGCTCGGACTTGTCGAGGTAATGCTCGAGCAGCGCCGCGACCGATCCGCCCTCGAGCGCGACCACGCCCTGGTACAGCGGCCCGCCATCCCTGGGGTCGAGCGTGAGCACCATCCGGCTCCCGCGCCCGCCCTGCAGGGTATCGCCAGCGAGATCGGCGAGCCGCGCATCATCGCGCACTTCGCCCTCCCACTGCGCGGTCGCGCGCAGCGAGAGCGCCGCGTCGCATTCCACGACCAGCAGCCGCAGAGCTCCTGCGCCATGCAGTTGCAGGATCAGGCTACCTTCGAACTTGAGCGAGCTGGCGAGCAGGCAAACCGCCGCCAGTGTTTCGCCGAGCAGTCGCTGGAGGCCCGGAGGATAGGAGTGACAGGCGAGGATGTCGCGACACGCGGCATCGAGGCTGACGATCGCACCGCGGACCGCCGCGCGTTCGAGCACGAACGGGATCAGGCTGTCCTCGAAGCGAGGGCCCACCGCCTGCGATCTCCACTCGCCGATCACGGCGCTAGTATCCGGTTCCGTAGGTTCCGACGATAAAGGAGCGAGCGGAATCGGTCGTCAGGCAAGGCGCGAGGTCGACAGCGTAGCTCGGGCTATGGTGAGCCCGAGCTACGCAGCATGGGCGGCCCTCAGCGGCCAATGAGCGCCGCGAACGATCAAGTGAATTTACGGAATGGGACACTAAATGCCATTCAACGGCGTGGTGTACATCGTCATCGGCAGCCCCGAGTTCTTGTCGAAGGTTGCTCCGGCTTCTACTCCGGCCTTGGCGATCGCGGTCGCGCTGCGCAGACGACCATAAAGCGACAGCATCGCGCCCAACGCGAATTCGCGGCCGGAGCCGACAGCCCAGAACTGCGTGTACTCGAACACCTCGCGCATCGAGTACACACCGAAGATCCCGTTGCCATTGGCGATCAGCGCCGTGATCTGCGTCGATTCGTAGGGATCATCCTCCTCCTCCTTCGGATTGAGGAAGTGCTGATCCTTGAGGATGGGATGAAGCTTGCGGAAGGTCTCGAAGATCGCGGGTTTGCTGCCGAAATCGAGCTCCTTGTGCTGGGCCAGCAGGCTCTCGAACACGAGCTGATGCGCGGCGCTGCCGCACAAGCCGACGTAAGTGTCACGGTAGCGCACGATCTTGTCGTAGATGCGGTCGAAATTCGCGGACAGGCGAGTGTCGCCGAACGTCGTCAGCGAATCGGCGGCGATGGCGACTTCGTTGTTCTTGCGGACGACGACGAGGGTGGTCATGGCAGCCGGAGAAAGCAAGTGCGCGCCATCCCGTGCCGGAATCGCCGGGCGTCGCGCCGATTGGACTGACCCGATTATACCGCGGACGGACCGCTCATCGGGGCGACGGCAGCATGGTGACAGGCGGGAGGTCCGCCGGAGTCCACATCCGATGCGCCCAGGACCAGAATTCGCCGAGCGACGCGGGCCGCGCGGGCAGCTCGCGCTGGCCGAGGAAGCTCCACACCTGCAGGAGAGCTGGCAATGGGTCGATCGGCAGCGGCGCGGCTCCGGTCTGCTTGGAAAGTTTTTCGCCGCTCGCCAGAATCGCGACGGGGTGGTGCAGGTACGAAGGTGTCGCCAAGCCGAGCCGGCGCTGCAACCAGATCTGGCGCGGTGTCGAGGCGAGCAGATCGGCGCCGCGCACGACGTGAGTGATGTTCTGTGCTGCGTCGTCGACGACGACCGCAAGCTGATAGGCGAACAAGCCGTCGGCGCGCTTGATGATGAAATCGCCGATCTCTCGCTCGAGCCGCTGCTCGTGCCATCCCTGGAGACGATCGCGAAACCCGATCGCTTCGTCGGTCACCCTCAGTCGCCATGCCTTGGCCTCGCGTCCGGACGCGGCGCCGCTGCGACACGTTCCGGGATAGACGCGTTCGCCGCCGGCGCCGAGTCGCCCGGCTTCGATCTCCCTGCGGGTGCAGGTGCAGGCGAAGGCTTCTCCGTACCCGACGAGGCGCTCGACCGCCTCCTGGTAGAGCGCGCCGCGATGGCTTTGGCGGACGACCTCGCCGTCCCACTCGAAACCGTACGCTTCGAGCGTGGCGAGAATTGCCGTTGCTGCGTGATCGCGGCTGCGCGGCTCGTCGACATCCTCGATCCGCACCAGCCACCCGCCGCCGGAGGCGCGCGCATCGCAATAGCTTGCGAGCGCAGCAATGAGTGAGCCGAAATGCAGGGTGCCGGTCGGCGAGGGCGCGAAGCGGCCGCGGTACACCGGACCCTCGATGCGTCACCTTGCCTGAACGGCGTTGACGCCGAGACGCGAGGCTTCAGCGCCGCCGCCGCCCGCCGACGATGGATGCCAGGTCCAGTACCGCTGCATCAGCGCGAGCACGGCATTCGGATACTCGGCCCGGCCCAGACTCCCGTTGTAGCGGCCGAGCGCGCGGTAGAGATCGCCGTTCTCCCGGTCGAGGTAATAGCGCAGGATCGTGCAGCCGTAACGCAGATTGGTGCGCAAGTTGAAAAGGTCGTGGTCCGAGTTGCCGATCTGCAGCACCCAGAACGGCATCACCTGCATGTAACCGCGCGCCTGCGCACTCGACATTGCGTACTTGCGGAAATTGCTCTCGTGCTGGATCAGTCCGAGCACGAGCTGCGGATCGAGCCCGGCGCGCGATGCTTCGTACTGCACGGTGACGAGAAAATCGCGGCGCGTTGGCCAGTCGGAAATTTTGGCAGCGAGCCGCGAGGACATATCGGCGAGCCAGGACAAGCCTTCGACGTCGTTCGCGAACACCAGGTGTGGAGCCGGATAGTCGCTGACCGAGCGGTGCAGAGAATTCTGGACGTTGGCGGAGAGCTCTTCTTCGACCTGCGCTCCGGCGCGCGCGGCCGGCGGCACGATCACCAGCATCGCCGCCAGCCCGAGGCGCACCAGCCGCGGAAGCGCCACACCGATGCGCGGGGCGCGCTTGAACATCCTCATGCCAAGCGCCTAGGCATGCCTGCCGCGCAAGTGCGTCACACTCTCCGCCAGCGGTATCGCGCTCGCGGTGCTTTCGCGTCGGCCCTGATATTCCACATTGCCCTCCTTGAGTCCGCGCTCGCCGACCGTGATCCGGTGCGGAATGCCGATCAACTCGAGATCCGCGAACATGACGCCGGGTCGCTCGCCCCGATCGTCGAGCAGCACCTCGACCCCTGCGGCCTCGAGCTCGTCGTGGAGGCGATCGGCCGCGGTGCGGACCGCATCGCTGCGCTCATATCCAATGGCTGCTATCGCGACGCTGAACGGAGCCAGCGATTCAGGCCAGATAATGCCACGCTCGTCGTTGTTCTGCTCGATCGCGGCGGCGACGATACGCGTCACGCCGATTCCGTAGCAGCCCATCTCCATGACCCGCGATTGACCGGCGGCATCGAGAAAAGTTGCACCCATCGCCTGCGAGTACAGCGTCCCCAGCGCGAAAACATGACCGACCTCGATGCCGCGCACGATTTCCAGTACGCCTTTGCCATCCGGCGACCGATCTCCGGCCACGACATTGCGCAGGTCGGCGACCTGATCGGGTTCGCGGCAGTCGCGTCCGAAATTCGCGCCCCGCAAGTGATAATCAGCTTCATTCGCGCCGCAGACGAAATCGCTCATCAGGGCGACGGTCCGGTCGACGATCAATGGCATGTCGACGGGCATCCCGACCGGCCCGAGATAGCCGGGCGGGCTCCCCATGGCGTCTAGGATCTCGGCGTCGCTCGCCCAGCGAAAACCGGAGAGCCCCGGCGCCTTGCCCGCCTTGACTTCGTTAAGCGTGTGATCGCCGCGAATGAGCAGCATGTGCACCTTGCCGCCAGCGTTGAGCATGATGCATTTCACCGTGCGTCCCAGCGGAAGATTCAGCAACTCCGCGACCTCGCCGCACGTCGACAGCCCCGGAGTGGCCACCTTCTGCAGCGGTTCGGCCGGCGCAGCGCGATGTGCCACAGGCTGCACTGCCTCGGCAAGCTCGACATTGGCGGCATAGTCCGAGGTCGGACACCAGGCAATCGCATCCTCGCCCGAATCGGCGAGCACCTGGAACTCGTGCGATGCCGAGCCGCCGATCTGCCCGGTATCGGCCGCGACAGGCCGAAACTTCAGTCCCAGTCGGGTGAAGATCCGCACGTAGGCGTCGTACATCACCTGGTAGGACTTGAGCATTCCCGCCTTGTCGGCGTCGAAGGAGTATGCGTCCTTCATGATGAACTCGCGCGAGCGCATGACGCCGAAGCGCGGACGGACCTCGTCGCGGAACTTGTTCTGGATATGATAGAAGTTGACCGGCAGCTGCTTGTAGCTCTTCAATTCCCTGCGCGCGATGTCCGTGATCACTTCTTCCGAAGTCGGCTGAATCACGAAGTCGCGCTGATGGCGGTCCTTGATGCGCAACAGGTCGGGACCGTACTTGTCCCAGCGTCCGGATTCCTGCCACAGCTCGCCCGGCTGTACGACCGGCATCAGCAACTCGATCGCGCCGGCGCGATTCATCTCCTCGCGCACGACCGCCTCGACCTTGCGCAGCACCCGCAATCCCAGAGGCATCCAGGTGTAAATCCCGGCGGCCAGCCGCTTGATCATGCCGGCGCGGAGCATCAGGCGATGGCTGGCGAGTTCGGCCTCGGCAGGCGCCTCCTTGAGCGTCGAGAGGAAAAAGCGGGACAAGCGCATTAGGGAACCTCTGAATAAGCCCCGCGTGGCCGCGACGGAGGCTTTCCGGGATGAGATGCGCGAAGCGACGCGACGCCTGTGGCAGGCCCCACGGGCGAGCGGCGCGACAAAGCAGATCGCCCGGAAAGCCCCGTCCCTTCGGGTTTCGGCGCAATGGCACTCATCTGCGTTGTTGCGCGGCTTGCGAATAAGCCAAGCTATTCGCTGCGCCCTCAGTTGGCAAATGAGGCCTAGCATCTGAGACCATTGCGCCTGAAACGCGGCTCATGTGGGACTTGTTCAGAGGTTCCTGGAAGCTTTGTTTTGCAAAGCCTTGATTTTAGCCCAATTTGCGTCTCTGGATCGGGATTGACCGCAACGGCAGGGGGGCGCGATTGCGGCGCTCCACGACCTCCGCGCGCTCGAGCAGCGGCTTCGCTTCGGTGTCGTGGCCCAGCGCAATGAGGGTATCCGCCCATCCGCGATACGCGGGCGGATAGGCTCCGTCGACACGGACGGCGACGGCGAAGCGCGCCGGCGCTTCGCGGGTCCGCCCGAGGCCCCGCAGGGCGTGTGCCCAGCCGACGTGCGCCTGCGGGTAGAACGGGTCGATGGCTACCGCGCGCTCGTAGTGGGCGAGAGCGAGCTCGAATTCGCCGAGCGCGAGCAGCGCGTCGGCCTTGCCATATGCGGCGTCGCCCGCGCCGGGAGCATTGGCAAGCGCAGCCTCGAAGTTCGACACCGCGCCTCGCGCATCGCCGGCGGCCAGCCGTGCGAATCCCATCGCCTTGAGAGCTTCCTCCGTCTCGCCCGTGCGCTCGATCTCATCGAGCGCGGCGGCAAGCGCCTTCTCGGGTCGACCGAGCGCCGCGTAGACCATCGCCAGCGGCGGCGACCAGAACACGTCCCGTGCGCCAAGCGCCATGGCACGCTCGGAGGCTGTAGCCGCCTGCTCGAGGCGGTGCAGCCCGAACAGAACGTGACCCCAGGCACTCCAGGCGCGCGAGTTCTCCGGACCGAGCGCCAGCGCGCGTCGTGCCAGCCCCATGGCCTGACTGTGTCGATGGAGCAGCGAAGCATTGATCGCGTTGTTGGCGACCAGATTCGCGGTCCGTGCCGGAATCTCGAGCGCGCGCACGCGGTGCGCGCGCGCCTCGTCGAAGCGCCCGAGCAGATCGAGCGCGTTGGCCCAGTTCTGATGAATGAACGGAAGCTGCGGACCCGCGGCCGCCGCGTCGCGGAAGCGTTCGATCGCCTGCAATAGCTGGCGTTGCCGCATCAGGCATATGCCTTGCATGTTGAGCGCCCACGGCCGCTCGACCGCGTCGGAATGCCGGAGCATGTGCTCCAGCGTGGCAAGCGTCCGCGTGAACTCCGGGGGCTGTTCGCGGGTTTCCTGCGCAAAGTAGTGGTGCGCGAGGATCCATGGGTCGATGAGGCGCAGCACATCCTCGGCGCCCGCAGCGAGCAGGTTGCCAATATCGAGGTTGCGGTGCACGCCGACGATCGACACGCTGCGTTGATCGCGTCGGCGCAGCGTGAGCTCGTAGGATTCGCCCTCGCAGGTGATCTCCCCGCCGATGTGCGACTCCGGGATGCGCACCAGCCGATGGATGTAGCGGACGATCGCCTGTAATGAAAACCGTCCCGGGACCTGCAGGTCGACCAGCGCCGCGGTCGACTCTATGCCCCGCAGCTCCTTGAGCGTCGGCGCCTTGCGCTGCATGGCGAGCAGCGCATCGAGCAGCCGCTCCGCGACGACCACGGGCGAGTAGCCGCGAGTGTCCAGCGCTCTCGGCACGTCGATCGGGTCGAGGAACACCGCATTGCGTCGAAGCTCGCGCACGATCGCATACACCAGGACGGCGAGTGCCGCGATCAGCAAGATCGAGAGCAAGATCGTAAACAGCGCGGACAGGTTCTGCGCAAGCCACGGCAGCACGCCCTGGCCGTCGGTGCCGAAGCCGAACATGAGCGG
>WNGK01007613.1_pt1 | contig 11331 bp, 8 predicted proteins | sample 5400601 | NCBI WGS metagenome assembly WNGK01 (sample SAMN13153376, study PRJNA577476) | soil metagenome | isolation source: 60 cm soil or saprolite under Garry oak tree replicate 1 | place: USA:California | collected 2016-06-15
TACAATTGTTTGGTCCCCGTGCGTTATGACCACCGCCAACAAGATTACTATTGTCCGGATTTTGATGATCCCGGCTTTCGTCGCGATGGCGATCTATTACGGCGAGAGCGTCAAACGCGGCCAACCACTGGAATGGCAGCGTTTTGCCGCAATCACCATTTTTATTCTGGCTGCCGTAAGCGACGGCTTGGACGGATACGTTGCGCGACACTACAATCAGCGCAGTTCGCTCGGAGTCATTCTCGATCCAATTGCCGATAAAGGCTTGTTGCTCAGCGCCATCATTACCTTAAGCATTAGCAACTGGAGCGAGCTCGACCCCGATTACGGCAGCTTTCCGACCTGGTTCCCCGTCCTTGTGATTTCGCGTGACGCGATTCTTTTCGTTGGCGCAGGCGTGTTGTATTTGCTGATTGGAAAAGTCCACGTGAAGCCGAACTGGACCGGAAAGGTAGCGACCGTTTTGCAGATGTTCGCGATCGGATGGGTCATGCTGCAACTGCGGCTGCTTCCCCTGCTCTACGTTGTAATTGCGGCCGGCTTTTTCACCGCAGTCTCCGGAATCGTTTATGTGACAGACGGCGTTCGGCAATTGCAGGCTGCAGGCCACGCCCATCCGGCGAAGTCGTAGATGCGTCTGCTGCGGTGAACGATACGAACACACCGCCGAATGTCGCAATTGTCGGTCGCCCGAACGTAGGCAAGTCCGCGCTGTTCAATCGCCTGGTCGGTCGAAAGATCGCTATTGTTCATGATCAAGCGGGAATCACACGCGACCGGATTTCTGCAATTTGCAATCGCGGCGCACGCCCATTCACAGTGTGGGATACCGGCGGAATCTTCGGCGTCGGCGAACGCGAGCTGAGCGCCCAAGTACGCCTCGCCGCAGAAGAAGCGCTGCGCGAGAGCGATCTTGTACTGTTCGTTGTCGATGCAAAAGAAGGCTTGTCGCCGGTCGATGAAGACTTGGCGGGCACACTGCGCAAATCGCAAAAACCGGTCGTGCTCGTAATTAATAAGGTTGATCACGAGAAGCACGAGCCGCTGGCGGCAGAATTCGATTCGTTAGGTCTCGAGCCGAGCGTTTCGATCAGTGCAGAACATGATCGCGGAATCTCGAAGTTGTTAACAGAAATCGAGCGGCGTCTCCCCTCGCCGGCTGCTCCGGCCGACATCAAACATCAGACTTCAAACTTCGAACCTCCATTGGCAGTGGCGATCGTCGGTCGACCAAACGTTGGTAAATCTTCTCTCATTAATTCCGTCGTTCGCGGCGAGCGCGCGATTGTCAGCGAACTGCCCGGAACAACGCGCGACGCCGTTGACATTCTGTACGAGCGCGATGGGCGAAAGTTCATTTTCATCGACACAGCGGGAATTCGACGGCGCGGAAAACATTCGAGTTCGGTCGAGGTTTTCAGCGTTATGCGCGCAGAGCGCAGCATTCGCCGCGCGGATCTATGTATCCTCATGGTGGATCTCACGATGGGCGTAACAGCGCAGGACAAACGGATCGCGGGATTGATTCAACAGGCGCGGAAACCAGCGATCGTTGTGTTGAACAAATGGGATCTAGTGAGACCGAGACGCAGAGAAAAAGAGGCGGTAAGGCAGCTTGCCGAAGAAACGCGTGCGAGAATTTTCTTCCTTGCATATGCGCCGGTGCTGACCGTGTCGGCGCTGACTAAAGAAAATGTCGAGAAGTTGTTTGCATCGATAGAGACAATCCAGCGGGCAGCTCAGCAACGCATTGGCACCGGAATCCTGAACCGATTGCTGCGACAGGCGTTTCAAGCCAATCCGCCGCCGTTGGTGAGAGGCAAACGCTTGAAATTATTTTATGCAGTGCAAACAAGGAGCGGCAAACAAGATCCGGTAATGGAGGCCGGAGCTCCAGCGACGCCACAACGGCCGCATCCAATCCAAATGTTGAAACGGGGTCGCGGGAGCTCGCCCCTCCAGGCACCGGAATTTGTCCTCTTCGTAAATGATCCTCGCTTGACGAATGAAACATATCGTCGCTATCTCGAAACTCGCATTCGCAAAGCAGAGCCGTATCTCGGACTGCCAATAATGATAAGCCTGCGTCCCCGCGCGAAAAGTGTCGCCGGAACCTTGCGTGTTCGAGCGAAATAGGCGCACACATTTGCTCGTGGCACCTGACAATCAATTACTCCGGTTTTTGCCGATACAGAACATCATTCCGCGCGATCCACGCCAGCATCGGCATCGCCACGGCGGCTAAAGCGAGAAGCAAAATCGCTCGGTACCGCGGTTTGTGGAGAACTGACATTGGTCCTTCAACTTTTAGCACGTTTCTTCAGTGCCACAGGAGGTTACATCGGGAACCTTGAATCATTTCGGCGCCGCGAGAGATTGGTGTTCTTGCACGAATGGCCTGTGAGCACGTTTGATCGAACATTCTCCAATCGTTGCGTGTCTCACCAGACCGTATGAAATCGACGCAGGAAATTACGCAGGAAGTGCGGGAGCTGGGCCAATGGATTCCGGCGCTCCGCCAGCAAGTGGGACACGTTGTGGTGGGCCAGAAGTATTTGGTGGATCGGCTTCTATTGGGTCTCCTCGCCAATGGCCATCTCCTGCTCGAGGGCGTTCCTGGGCTGGCCAAGACGCTCACCGTGAAAACAATGGCTGCATGCATCCAAACCGGCTTTCAGCGACTGCAATTTACGCCAGACCTTCTGCCGGCAGATTTAATAGGCACACTCATCTACAATCCGCGCACCGGGGAGTTCACGACCAAGCTTGGTCCGATCTTTTCTAATTTGATCCTGGCCGACGAAATCAATCGCGCACCGGCCAAAGTTCAGAGCGCATTGCTGGAGGCGATGCAGGAACGGCAGGTCACGATCGGCGAAAAAACATATCCTCTTTCCGATCCATTCCTGGTTTTGGCGACACAAAACCCGATAGAGCAGGAAGGAACTTACCAATTGCCCGAAGCGCAGCTGGATCGCTTCATGTTCAAATTGCACATCGGTTATCCGCAGAAATCCGAGGAGCGAAACATTCTCGATTTGATGGCGACCTCCGCACCGGATTTGCGAGTGGACCCTGTGATTGATCCGAGTCAAATCATCGCGGCGCGCAACGTAGTTAACAGCATTTACATCGACGACCGCGTGAAGGATTACATCGTCGATGTTGTGTGGGCGACGCGAGAGCCGGCGGCGTACAATCTGCGTCTGGAAGGTCTGATTCGATACGGCGCGTCGCCGCGTGCGACCATCTATCTTGCGCTCGGCGCGCGGGCGCACGCGTTCCTGAACGGTCGCGGTTACGTTACCCCGCAGGACGTGAAAAGCATCGGCCCCGATGTGTTACGGCATCGCATCATAATAAGTTACGAAGCCGAGGCGGAAGCGGTCACCAGTGAGACAATTATCGAGCGGATATTCGCGGGGCTGCCTGTTCCTTGATTCGACGTAGCTGTGGACGCCCCTGAGATTCTCAAAAAGATCCGTACGCTCGAGATCAGGACGCGCGGTTTGGTCGAGACGGCGTTCGCCGGGGATTACCACAGTGTTTTCAAAGGACGCGGCATGAATTTTGAAGATGTACGCGAATATCAGCCGGGCGATGAGATCCGTGCAATCGATTGGAACGTCACAGCGCGAATGGGCACCGCGTTCGTGAAAAAATTCACAGAGGAACGCGAGCTGACAGTGATGCTGGTCGTGGATGTCAGTGCCTCAGGAAATTTTGGGAGCACAACGCAATCCAAGCGCGAGCTGGCCGCGGAAGTTGCCTGTTTGCTCGCCTTCAGCGCGATCAGGAACAACGACAAGGTTGGCCTGATCCTTTTCACCGATCGCGTCGAACTTTTTATTCCACCGAAAAAAGGCCGGTCTCACACGCTCCGGCTAATCCGCGAGATTCTTTTTTTCCAACCGCAGGGCCGCGGGACGGACCCGGCGCTGGCGCTTGATTACCTGAATAAGATCGTCACGCGGCGCGCTGTCGTTTTTTTCATCTCAGATTTTCAGACGCCTGATTTCTCACGGGCGCTCGCAGTGAGTGGGCAGCGGCACGATTTCGTCGCAATCCACATTCACGATGAGCGAGAAAAACTTTTGCCGAACATCGGAATCATCATGCTGGAAGACGCGGAGACGGGTGAGCAACTCGAAATCAATACCAGCGAGCGTGGAACGCGTACGCGCTTTGCGCAGCTCGCGGATGAAAGGGCCGCCGAGCTCGCACGAATACTTCGTCGAAACAACATTGACGCGATCTCACTGAAAACGAACGAAGATTATCTCCCGGCGCTGCGATCCTTCTTCAAACAACGCGAACGCCGGATTGGCGTTCGGTAAAGGCAAGCGGAAGAAGTAATGGAGTACCGAGGTAATACGAGATGAATTCGCGTTATTTCCCATCGCTCCAGCACTGTTTGACTCCGGCCCTTTTGGTATTAGGCGCCGAAAAGTTCCACGACATTGCGCCGCCGGTGGATTATTCATTGATTCCTCCGTGGTTGGTTTTTGTGATTGTCTTTGCGGCGCTGTCGCTTGTTGGCGTGATCTTGTGGCTGTTCGCGAAGCGCCGCAAACCACCCGCGCCGCCGAAATTACCGCGGGATATCGCGCTCGAAGAGCTCGAACGAATTAGCAGCGAAATTGAAAGGATGAGCCCATATCTGTTCAGCATCCGTGTGTCTGATATTTTGCGAAAATACGTGACGCAGCAGCACGGCCTGCCGGCAACCCGACAAACTTCCATAGAATTTCTGACTGCCCTTGCAAAAGCAGCATCTTTCTCCAGTGAGGAAAAATCATTGCTCGAAGATTTTTTGAATCGGTGTGACCTGATTAAGTTCGCACGATACGAAGCGACAACTTCGGATAGCGAATTGCTACTGCAAGAAGCGATCCGTTTCGTGAAGGGAGGACAACTTGCGACTGTTTGATTGGTGGCCCGCGAATAGCGCATTGACCTTTGCGCACCCGTGGCTGCTTCTCTTACTGCTGGCGATCCCGTTGCTGGCGTATCTGCGTGGCAAACGCGGCCCAGCTGCGGCGTTGACTTATTCGTCAACAGCGAGTCTCCGGGCAATTGGAAAACAAAGCGCCGCGCGTGCGGGTAAGATTCTGCGAACGTTATTGCTCGCTTCGCTTGCGATTTTAGTTGTTGGGCTTGCGCGCCCGCAGCTCGGCAAGAGTCTTACTCAGATCGAGGCGAGTGGGATCGACATCATGCTCGTACTTGATGTCTCCGGGTCGATGCTGACAAAAGACTTCACGATTGGCGGACAAGAAGCGACACGAGTAGATGCGATCCGCGAAGTCACACGCAAATTTATCGAAGAGCGGCCGAACGATCGAATCGGCATCATTGCGTTCGCCGGTCGGCCGTACGTCGTGAGCCCGATGACGCTAGACCACGATTGGCTTTTGCAAAATCTGGATCGAGTCCGAATCGGCCTCGTCGAAGATGGCACCGCGATTGGATCGGCGATGGCCGCCGCCGCCAATCGGCTCAATGACAAACGTTCCAAGAGTCGGGTGCTGGTATTATTAACTGACGGCGAAAATAATGCGGGCAAAGTTCCGCCAAACACTGCCGCCGAAGCAGTCAAAGCATTAAAGATTCACTTCTACGCTATTGGGGCCGGCATCAACGGAATTGCACCGGCGCCGATCTTCACTAGTCGAGGGCCGTTAACGGATGCTCTGGGCAATGTTCTGTACGAAAATCAACGCGTAGAGTTTAACGAAACTGGACTGAAGGAGGTTGCAAAAATCGCGGACGGGAAATTTTTTCGGGCGACTGACACAAAGTCGCTCGAACAGATCTACGACGACATCGACAAGCTGGAAAAATCCACGGTCAGCGTAAAGAAGTATCAGCAATACCGTGATCTATTTCCATTATGTCTCATGAGCGGATGTGGGTTGCTGCTGGCGCAGATTTTGTTATCCCAAACAATGTGGAAAAAGTTGCCGTGACCGTTCCTATTTAACGACTTAGCGATTCAACGATTTGATGATTTCATGACCTTTGGTGCACCACAATGGCTTTGGGGATTGTTGCTCATCCCGCTGCTGGTTGCGCTCTTTGTCCGTGCCGAGCGGCGTGGGCTGAGGCGACTGCAAGAGTTCGTTTCGGCTCGTTTGCTGTCGCAGCTTGCCGGGACGGTGAATCGGCCGCGGCGCATTATAAAGTTTGCTCTCCAGTTGCTTGGACTTTTCCTGGCCATTGTCAGTCTCGCGCAACCGCGCTGGGGCTATACTTTTGAGGATGTAAAGCGCAAAGGGCTCGATTTGCTGATTGCGGTGGACACATCGCGGAGCATGCTTTCCAACGACGTTCAGCCCAATCGCCTCGAACGTGTCAAGCTTGCGGTGCAGGATTTAATCAATGAACTCCAAGGCGATCGTGTCGGTCTCATCGCCTTTGCCGGGCGCGCTTTTTTGCAAGCCCCACTTACGATTGATTACGATGCTGTAGTTGAGGCCATCAATGATCTGGACACGAAATCGATTCCCGAGGGCGGCACCAATATTTCCAGTGCCATTGCTCTCGCAATGCAGAGCTTCGGCAAAAGCGCAACAGGGAATCGCGCGCTCATCATCTTTACCGACGGCGAGGAACTGAGCGGCGATGCGATAAAGACGGCGAAAGAAGCAGCCGATGCGGGCGTGCGAATTTTCACCGTGGGCGTCGGAACACCGCAGGGCTCGCTAATTCCGGTTACGGGTGACGATGGCCAAACAGCCTTCGTGAAGGACTCGGCCGGTCAAGTCGTTAAATCAAAACTGGACGACAAACGCTTGGGCGAAATCGCGCAAGCCACGGGCGGATTTTATGTTCATTTGGAAAACGGGCCCCGCACGATGCGGCAAATTCAAAGTGAAGGACTGACAAAGATGCAAGCTGCTGAAATGGATGTGCGTCTGTCGCGCCGTTCTATTGAGCGTTACGAATGGCCGCTGGGCGCGGCATTAATTGCTCTGGCGTTATCGATGCTTGTTTCCGAGCGGAAACGCGTGCGGGTACGGCGCTCCGTCCCTGCGCCGGCGCACGACGCTACGCACACCGCTGCAGGCGGACCTATCTCAACTGCAGGCGCAACCGCCGCTTTGCTAATGTTACTTTCTTCATTCGCGTTTGCTGCGGCGCCGGGAATCGACGCATATCGCCAGGGTAAATTCGAAGACGCGTACAGCCAGTTTCAGCAGACGTTGAAATCGCATCCAGAAACGTCCGCCCAGGACAAGCTCCAGTTCGATTCTGGCACGGCCGCTTACAAATTAAAGGATTACAGTAAAGCGCTGGAATCATTCAGTCAGGCATTGCTTACGCGTGATACTGGATTGCAGGGCAAGGGCCATTACAATCTTGGCAATACGCTTTATCAGCGGGGCGAAAACGAGAAAACTGACGATAAGAAGCTCAGCGATTGGACGAACGCGCTCGACCATTATGAACAAACGCTCAAACTGGACCCGCAAAACAAGGAGGCCAAGGACAACTACGATTACGTTAAAAAGAAAATCGAGGAGCTAAAAAACAAGAAATCGCAACAGCAGCCCTCCCCCTCTCCGTCGCCGCCGCAAAAGGACAAACAGAAACAGCAAAAAAATCAAGATCAGCAGCAGCAGAAACAGTCGCAACAGAATCAACAGAAACAGCAACAGCAAGACCAGAAGCAGGATCAGCAGCAACAGCGGGATCAACAGGATCAGCAGCAGCAGCAGCAGAACCAGCAACAACAGCAGCAAGGTCAGCAAGACAAAAAAGATCAGCAGCAGCAATCGCAAGATCGACAGCCACAAGACCAATCGAGCGGCGACAAACAGCAGGCGCAGGAAAAGCAAAACGACCAGGCTCAGGCGAAGAACGAGCCACAAAAGAAACAGCAGCAACAGCCCAGCGAGAGCCCTTCTCCGTCGCCAGGCGCGGAAAAGCAGCAGGCCAACCAGCCTTCACCGTCGCCTGGGGAACGCCAAGCTGAAGAATCACCGACCCCAGGGGAAGGAGAAAATGAGTCCCCCTCGCCCTCGCCGGGAGAAGGAGAGGACGAAAATGCGACACCATCTGTTACTCCGGGAGAATCTCCCCAAAAGAAACTCGCCGGAGATGTGAAAGGGGCAGGAGAAGACAAATCGCAGCAGTCACCGGACAAAAACGCGCAGATTGCGGAGACCGAAGCGGAAAAAGAGGGTCAGATGAGCGAACGCCAGGCTCTCGCGTTGCTTGAATCGATGAAAGATGAAGAGGCGCGAGTCCAACTTGATGAACGCAAAGTAAGGCGTCGTGTCTATAACGACTGGTGACTGGAAATTTAAGGTTTGATGTTCGAGGTTTGATTGAAAATGGGACGCGCATTTCTGATTGGGACAGTCGCTGCGATTCTCGCCGCTAGCTCCACGTTTGCCGATTCTCCGAATGTCACGGCAGTGTTAAGCAATTCGGAGGTCGCTGTCGGCGAAACGGTTGAGCTACAGATTAAGGTAACTGGCCCCGGAGATGCGAGACCGCCGGAAGAAATTTCGATCGATGGCTTGGAGATTCACGCCACCGGCACATCGCGACAGTTCGAAATACACAATTTTACAACTAATTCGAGCGTCACTTACAATTACACAGTCCTGCCGCTTCAAGCAGGCAGATTCACCATTCCGCCGCAAACAGTCCGTGCCGGCGGAAAGTTGTTAAAGACCCCGGAATTGATTTTAAATGTTGCAGACTCCGCAGGCCGTTCCTCTGGCGCGCGGCCGAGTCGTGGCGCCCAAAGCCAGCCGGTCAGCGCACGCGACCTGCTTTTTGCCGAATTGATTGTGCCGAAGAAGGTTGCGTACGTCGGCGAGATTGTTCCTGTTCAGATCCGGATGGGATTCGACCCACGCATTCGTCCTAGACTTATCGAGCCACCTGAAATCACCGGACAAGGTTTTACCGCCCAGAAATTACAACAATCCGGACAAACTACGGAAACGCTCAATGGCAGACCTTATGATGTGGTCACATATAAGACCGCAATCGCTGCGGCGCGCGCCGGAAAATTCGAGATTGGACCGGTCACGGCGAAGGCACAAGTCATAGTCCCTCGAGCACGAAGTGCGCCGCGATCCCGTGGGCGCTCGCCGTTCGACCTGTTCGATCTCGATGATCCGTTCTCTGATCCATTCTTCAGTAATCCCTTCGCCAAAATGGGTGAGCGCCGCGAGGTAGAGATCAAGAGCGAGCCCGTTGCGCTGGAAGTAAAACCGTTGCCACCGAATGCGCCGCCGAGTTTTTCGGGCGCAATTGGGAATTTTGCAATGACAACGGACGCAAAACCCAAAAGTGTGCAGGTAGGCGATCCGATCACCGTCACAACCACAATTTCGGGCCGTGGCAACTTTGACCGCGTGAATGCGCCAGTGGTGGAAGACGAACGGGGCTGGCACAAGTATCCGCCGTCCTCGAAGTTCAAGCAGGACGACGAGGTCGGTATCAGTGGTACAAAAACTTTTGACACGGTGTTTTCGCCCAATGAGAAAAAGCAAACTGTGCCAGTGCTAGCATTTTCGTATTTCGATCCAGCGAAAGAGCAATATGTGGCACTCCGCAGCGAACCGGTTGCAATTAGTGTACAGGGCGGAGTGGCTGCGGCGAATGTACCCTCGGCTCAGCCGGGGTCACCGACTCCGGCTACAGCAAGTCGCGCCGGTTCCGCGACTCAGCCTACAACAAAACCGCAGGATATTTTGTATCAGCTGACCGATCGGCCAGCAACGGCAGAATCATTCGCGCCGCTCTACACGCGCCCGATTTTTTGGACGGCGCAGTTGGTCCCGTTCCTCGCCCTGATCGCGTTCGTGGGTTGGAAAATTCGTCAGACAAGAATCGGTAACCGCGAGGCGCGGCACATCGCTGCGCTGCAGCACGAAGCGGCTGAGCTAATGCACAAATTGCGTCGTAACGCCGCATCACCGCGAGAATATTATGCCGAAGCTTCCAGAGTCGTTCGCGTAAAAACTGCATTGGCGTCACGCAGCGGCGGGATTGATCCGAACGCAGTGGACGCAGAAACTGCGGCTGACACTTTCAAACTGAACAGCGACTCGCGCGACCAGCTGCGGCGTCTATTCGAGCAAAGCGACGAATGGCAATACAGCGGAGCACATAACGGCGGGACAACGATCTCGCCGGAAAATCGCCGCGAAGTCCTGGGGTTGATTGAGAATTTAAAATGAAGGCACGCGCATTCCAGATTGCTTTTCTTTTTTGCGCGCTCGCGACCTCCTCAGTATTGGGTCAAGCAGATGTCGAATTTGCGAAGGCAAACCAGGAATACGCCCAAGGTCATTTCAAGGAAGCGATCTCTGGCTACGAGACACTGGTTCGCGCCGGGCAATGGAGTGCGAATGTGTTTTATGATCTCGGCAACGCCTACTTCCGCACGGGCGATTTTGGACGCGCGATTTTGAATTACGAACGCGCGCTCGTCCTGGAGCCGCATCATCCCGAGGCCACGGCCAATTTGCAGATCGCGCGCGACGAAGCGCATGCGCTTGAGCTGCAACCAGGCCGGCTTGAACGTTATTTGGAATTTGCGAGCGTAAATCAGTACACCGTCACTGCAGCCGTTGCTTTTTGGATCGCAGCTTTTTGTTTAGCAGTGTTAGTTTTCACCCGTCGCCGGTCGCGTGCGACGCTCACCTTGCTGCTTGTGATGCTTCTAATCTCTGCCGGAGGGATCGTTGCGACTTGGCAACTTGAGCGCGGCAGTGAAGGCAGCGCGCTTGCTGTTGTGACAGGCAAAGATGTCCAAGCGCGGCTCGCGACCGCCGACACAGCCAACAGCGTTTTGGCATTGCCTCCCGGAAGCGAAGTCAAAATTGTCAGTACGCGCGGTGACTGGATCTACGCAGCGCTACCAAACAACCTGCGCGGTTGGATTCCAGCAAAGAACGCCGAGGAAGTACGGCTATAGTCGGTTTCTGTAGGGCGTCTGTGCCAGACGCCAGAGTACGCGTAACCAACAGATAGGCGTCTGACACAGACGCCCTACAACGCTGCGCTTGGCTGAGATTTGCGCGATCGGAAATTGCCGCTAGAGAAATTATATGGACCCCGAGATGGAGATCGGCACCGACGAGAAGGCCCTCCATATTAATTTGGATTCGGCGAAGTATGGCACCTTCGCCGAAATTGGCGCGGGCCAGGAGGTAGCACGCAGATTCTTTCGTGTGGGCGGCGCGGCCGGCACAATCGCCAAGACCATGTCTGCCTATGACATGACGTTCAGCGACACAATTTACGGACCGGCCGACCGCTACGTTAGCCGTGTGCGACTCCAGACAATGCTGGATCATGAAT
>WNGK01030730.1_pt1 | contig 11331 bp, 9 predicted proteins | sample 5400601 | NCBI WGS metagenome assembly WNGK01 (sample SAMN13153376, study PRJNA577476) | soil metagenome | isolation source: 60 cm soil or saprolite under Garry oak tree replicate 1 | place: USA:California | collected 2016-06-15
TTCGATCAGGGGCTTGACGACGGGGATGTCCTTCTTCACATAGGAAATCTTGCCGGCATCGACCTCGTCCTGCGCGATGCGGCAGGCCTTGTTGGACTGACTGGCGACGAGGGCCTGGGAGCCACTCTGCAACTGGCGGGCACGACGTGCGGCCACAAGAACCTTGCGGTAGTTCGAGTCGAACTGAGTCTCAATCTTCATCGGAGTCCTCATCAAAGTTCAATTGCTGCTGGCCCGAAGGATTGTTAATCCCGAAGGCCTCAAGCACGGGTTTTAGCCTTTCTTGCGAATTTGTCTGGCGACATGCCGCGGCGACTTCCAACACGCGGCGCGAGCGATACGCGATCGGCTCGCTGTTGCGATAGTATCTCTCGGCAAGCACGATGGCTTCAAGCTGTGCCACCGCCCTGTCGAGGATGTCGTTGACCAGAATATAGCTGTAATCGCGGTAATTCTCAATCTCCTTGCTGGCTTCGCTGAGTCGGCGGTAGAGCTCGGACTCGTTGACCTGGCCCTCGGCGCGGCTGCGATTGCGCAGGCGGGTGCGCAGGACCTTGGGGTTGGGCGGCAGCACGAAGATGCTCACGGCTTCGGGCATGGTGCGGCGCACCTGGGCGGCGCCTTGCACGTCGATATCGAGCAGCAGATCGTGGCCCTGTTTGCGGGCGTCTTCGAGCGAGTGGCGGGCGGTGCCGTAGTAGTTGCCGAAGACCTCTGCATGCTCCAGGAACATTCCCTCCGCATCCATGCGCTCGAACTCGGCGCGAGTTGTGAAATAGTATTCGCGGCCATGCTCCTCTGACCCGCGAGGAGCGCGCGTGGTCCATGAAATCGAGAAGTCCACTCCGCTGACTTGTTTGCGAAGCTCGCTGACCAGGGTACTTTTGCCTGAGCCCGAAGGCGCCGAAATGATGAAGAGAATTCCTGCCACGATTGTCCTTGCTTGTTCGGAATCATTGCTTCTATCGTAATCTGCGCCGCCGGGCGCGGAAATATCGGCGAAATGGGGTTCAGTGGAGGAGATAGGCGAATCTAAATCGTTGCGGCGGCGGGCAGGATGTCTTCGACATCGACCCATTGGGTGGGATAGTTGCCGGTGTAGCAGGCCACGCAATAACCGTTGTGCTCGCCTCCGTCGCAGGATTTGAGCATGCCATCGAGGGAGAGATAGGCGAGCGAGTCAGCCTCGATGAACTTTCGAATCTCTTCGACTGACTTATTGGCGGCGATCAGGTCGCGCTTGCTGGGTGTGTCAACGCCATAGAAGCAAGGCGAGATGGTGGGCGGGCAGCTGATGCGCAGATGCACTTCCGTGGCTCCTGCGCCGCGCACCATGCGCACGATTTTTCTGCTGGTGGTTCCGCGAATGATGGAGTCGTCGATGAGGATGACGCGCTTGCCTTCAAGCAGATTGCGTACCGGGTTGAGTTTGAGCCGCACACCGAAGTCGCGCACGCGCTGCTCGGGCTCAATGAATGTGCGGCCCACGTAGTGGTTGCGGATGAGGCCGAAGCGGAAAGGGAGCATCGCCTCTTCTGCATATCCAAGCGCGGCAGTGACGCCGGAGTCGGGAACGGGGACTACGACGTCGGCGGGAACACCAGATTCGCGGGCGAGCTGACGACCCATCTGGTCGCGGCTCTCCTGAACCCAGCGACCGAAGACGCGGCTGTCAGGGCGCGCGAAATAAACATGCTCGAAGATGCAGCTCGACTGCGGTATCCCGGTTGAATATTGACGGCTGGTCACGCCGTCTTCGGTGACCATCACCAGTTCGCCGGGCAGCACGTCGCGCTCATAGGTCGCGCGGAGCAGGTCAAAGGCACAGCTCTCCGAGGCGAAAACAATGGTGTCGGGACCATCGGGATTCTTGATACGGCCCATCGACAACGGCCGGAAGCCGCGAGGATCTCGAGCGGCAAAGATGCGGTCGCGGGTCATCATCACTATGGAAAAAGCACCTTCGACCTGGCTGAGTGAATCGGCAATGGCATCGACAAGCGTGCCGGCCCGGGAGTGCGCGATGAGCTGGACGATGATCTCGGAGTCAGAGGTGGTCTGGAAATAAGCGCCGTCGCGCTCGAGACGCGCGCGCACGTTGCCGAGGTTAACGAGATTGCCGTTGTGGGCAATGGCGATGAGGCCTTTGGTCGAATCCACACGGATTGGCTGCGCGTTGAGGAGTGCCGAGTCGCCAGTGGTGGAGTAGCGCGTGTGGCCGATGGCCATCTGGCCGGGGAGCTTGGCGAGCACGTCGTCGGTGAAGATTTCTGACACCAGGCCCATGCCTTTGATGTTGGCGAGGTGCTGGCCGTCGGCGGTGGCGATACCGGCGGACTCCTGTCCGCGATGCTGGAGCGCGTAGAGGCCGAGGTAGGCCTGGCGGGCGGCATCGGGATGCCCGTGGATGGCGACTACTCCGCATTCTTCGCGCAGTTTGGGGTCATCCCCTAAGTCAGCACTCTTAGAAGCAGGTGCTTCGACTTGCTCAGGGGGACAACCTTTACTGGTGGTGCGAAAAGATTCTGAAAGATCCGCGATCCCAACTACGCCCTGAAAGAGCAACCGGCTCATGCCGACACCTCGTCGTGGAGTGTAGCCTCAAGCGCGGAGGCCCAGGGCTTGCGAAGGTCAGTTAGGGCTGCAGAGATAAAGGTATTGCGGTAGACGGAAACTTCGAGACGGTTGCCGCCCGTCGTTCCAATGCGCGCCGCGTACAAGCTGTACTCGTCTGCCAGCTCTTCGATAGCTGAAACCCGGCTGGGATCGGCCGTGACGAGCACGGTGGAAGCAGGCTCCGCAAAAAGTCCGAAGAGCGGGTGAACCATCAGCGATTGGTCCTGCTCGACGGTTGCGCCGATCTGATTGGCAAACGCTGCCTGCGCAAGAGCAACGGCGATTCCGCCGTCGGAGATGTCGCGCGCGGAATGCACGAGTTGACGGTCGGCCAATACCTGCAAGAGTGTCTGCAGGTCGGCTTCGGCATCGAGATCGAGTGGGGGCGGCTGGCCCCAGATTCCGCCGAGAACTACCTTTGCGTATTCCGAGGAGCCGAAGCAAATGAGTTCAGGGCTTGCGGAGGCATCGGCCTGCGGTGCGTCTTCAGCGATAACCACGGGCTCGTCGCCGAGCACCCCGGGAGCCACAGTGGATTGCGCTTCGGTTGGCTCGGGGCGGAAGGGCACGTGGAGATCGGGGTTGGGCTCTTCGCCGGAAGGAATCGGCCACAGAAGCATGATGGCATCGCCTGCCTTTTGAAAGTCCGCCGGCACTGCCTTGGTGACGTCATCGAGAATGCCCACGATTCCGAGCACGGGCGTAGGGTAGATGCCTTCGCCGCGGGTCTCGTTGTAGAGGGAGACATTGCCGCCGGTGATGGGAGTGCCAAGGGCGGTGCAGGCTTCGCCGATGCCGTCGATTGCGGCGGAAAGCTGCGCCATGATTTCGGGCTTTTCAGGATTGCCGAAGTTGAGACAGTTGGTCGCCGCTACAGGCAACGCGCCGGTCATGGCTACCTTGCGGGCAGCTTCTGCGACGGCATGCTTCGCACCGAGTTTGGGATCGAGATATGCCCAGCGGCCATTGCCGTCGAGAGCCATGGAGAGGCCGCGCTCGTGTCCCGGCGTGCCTGTGCCCTTGATGCGCATCACGCCCGCTTCGCCGCCCGGCCCCAGCACGGTATTGGTTTGCACCATGGTGTCGTACTGCTCGTGAACCCACCGTTTGGAACATACGTTGGCGCTGGCCAGGAGCTTTTTGAGATCCGCCGCGAAGTCTCGGTCTTCGGCGAGTCTGTTCTGTACATCGTCGGAAGGCTCATGGGGAATGGGAGCATTCCAGGTGCCCACCGGGCGATGATAAAGCGGGGCGTCATCAGTGAGCGACTGGTTGGGAATGTCGGCAACCAGCACGCCATGATGGCGAATGCGCAGCCGCGGCTCCGGCTCCACTGTGCCGACGATGACAGCGTCAAGGCCCCACTTTTCAAAGACGCGCAGCACTTCGGCCTCGCGACCCTTCTCGGCCACGAGCAACATCCTCTCCTGACTCTCAGAGAGCATGATTTCGTAGGAGGTCATGCCTGTTTCGCGTTGCGGAACGAGATCGAGTTCGACGTCGAGACCCACACCGCCGCGCGCGCCCATCTCGCAGGTGGAACAGGTAAGTCCGGCCGCGCCCATGTCCTGAATGCCGACGATGGCGCCGGTCTTCATTGCTTCAAGGCAGGCCTCCAGAAGCAGCTTTTCCATGAAGGGATCGCCGACCTGAACATTGGGGCGCTTGGCCTCGGTGCCCGCGTGGAACTCTTCGCTTGCCATCGTGGCGCCGTGAATGCCGTCTCGGCCGGTCTTTGCACCCACATAAATGACGGGATTGCCGGTTCCAGCGGCCTTGCCGTAGAAGATTTCGTCTTTGCGGACCATTCCGAGCGCAAACGCATTCACCAGCGGGTTGCCGCTGTAGCTCGGCTCAAACTTGGTTTCTCCGCCGAGATTGGGCACGCCAAAGCAGTTGCCGTAGCCGGCGATGCCACTGACTACGCCCTCGACGATGGAGTGATTCTTCGCGATGAATTCCGGGTCAATCCCGGGCTCGGGTGAAATGGGGCCGAAGCGCAGCGAATCCATCACCGCCAGGGGGCGCGCCCCCATGGTGAAAATATCGCGCAGAATGCCGCCAACGCCGGTCGCAGCACCCTGAAATGGCTCGATGTAACTGGGATGATTGTGGCTCTCAATTTTGAACGCGCAGGCCCAGCCATCGCCCACGTCGATGATGCCGGCATTTTCTCCCGGTCCCTGTACGACCCGGTCGCTCTTGGTAGGCAGGCGCTTGAGGTGGACGCGGCTCGACTTGTAAGAGCAATGCTCGCTCCACATGACGCTGTAAATGCCGAGTTCTGTTAGAGATGGGACACGTCCAAGCGCCGCGAGGATGCGGTTGTACTCATCCGGAGTGATGCTGTGCTGCGCCAGCAGCTCCGGAGTTACCGCAACCGGCTCGGGAACGACTGCAGAGGAGGCGGTGGTCATCACGATTGCCTCCATTGTCGCATGCTATTCACATTCAGGAGTCGAGAAGATCGATGTGGAAACCAGCAGCCCGCTGTAAGTTGGGAGCAGTTTGCCCGTCATGAACGGGTCGGCCCTGCGATGGAATCGCTGTGCCGCCCCAAGTGATCGGTTGTAGCGCTGCACGCAGGCCCTATGCGATACTTTGAGTTGCCCACCCACCCGAGGCCGGGATGGCGGAACTGGCAGACGCAGCGGACTCAAAATCCGAATCCGCCGGCCCTTGCGGTCATGGGGGTTCGACCCCCCCTCCCGGCACCAACAAAACAAACAAGTTAAGCCACTTTTGCCCGCTTCGTGCGAGTGGCTGTTTTTGGCTGGTGGCTGTTCTGGTGGCTGTTGGGCTTCTCAGTGGCTATTGCCGTGATCCGGTCAAGCACGGATAGCTTGTGGTCCGGTGAGAGGTGGGCATAGCGGGCGGACATGGTGATGGTTTTGTGTCCGGCTAGTTCCTGAATCTCTTTGATGGTTGCCCCGGCCATTGCCAGCCATGAGCAGAACGTATGCCGGTTGCAATGCCAAACGTATCCCGTAATCTTCGCCGCTGCCAAGCAGGGCACGAACCATGACCGGGTGTCGAAGCGTTCCAGCTTTCGTTTTGTCGGGTCTCTGTGATCTTCCCGAGGGAATATCCTATCGGCTGGTTTCTGTCCGGGGTGCCGTACCGATTCGATAGCAGCCAAGGCATCCGCGTTGAGGTGGATAGTGCGGGCCGTGCCGTTCTTTGTCTGTGTGAGGTCGATTGCGCGGCGGGACTCATCAAACTGTGACCACGTTGCGGAATACTGCTCCGTGAGGCGCATTCCGGTATTCACGGAGACAACGAACTCGGGTAGGTGAGTGGGAAACAGCTTGCGGATTACGTCACAGACGCGGTTGTATTCGTCCCTGCTCAGGTACCGGATGCGGCCCGCCGATTCACGCCGCTTGCTAAACAGCCGCGCCGGGTTGCCGGATACCTTTTCATTCCTCATGCCTTGCCTGTAGCAAAGCGAGATGAATGCCTTGTAGCGGTTGGATGTGGCAGGGGTCTTGAATCTCGATTCCAGCCAATCGGCAATCTCTTGCGGGGTCACTTCCGATGCTGCCCGGTCACCAAGGTCCGTGCGAACGATTTCAGCCTTGGACACATAGTTGCGCCGGTCCTTGTGATTTTCAGTGGCTTTCAGCGCAAGGTCTATCAGGTCACTGACTGTAACCCGCTTGGTGTTCCGAAGCACGGGGAGTTTGCGCCCTGCCAGGGCATCAGCCTTGCGCGTCTGGTACAGCTTGATTGCGTCTCCCTTGCGGCCAACCTTTTCCCTGTGACGCTGCCCGTTCGCGTAATAGTTGACCCACCAAACACCGCTGCCCGTTGGATGTTCGTAGACTCCCCTTACTGTCTTTTCTTGGCTCTTCATGCCCTGCCTCTTTCTGATGGCTGTGAATCGGATTTAAGAATATCACAGGTCCGATAAAACAGCCACCACGGGACAGTTTTCTAGGCTGCTCTGCCCACGTCTTTTGGTGAATCGTAGTGGTTGGCTTGAGCAAACCGAGAAAGCGAAGCATGGGGAATGAGCACCTTCTTACCAATGCGGCGCGTCTCCAGTTGCCTGCCCGCTATCAGGTAGTCAAGGGACCGCACAGAAATGGAGAGCTGGCGGGCTGCTTCCTTGCGGTCGTACAAGAGTCTAGCTTCCATACCTATGTGATTTTTGGGCTGATGCCTTTGAGCACATTGCACTTACCCCCAAGGTGAAATTCCGATCTCGACATGCCTTCAGGGGTTCCGTCCGGTCCCATAAAAACTTTCGCCCAATGTGAGGGACTCGGGACGTTTCGCCGCTACTCTGAAAATAGAGAGAGGGATTGATTCAATCTCGGGAATGTGTTTGAAAAGTGGGACCGCTGTGTGGACGTGGAGCTGCCTGGATTGCTCAGACGGCGCAAGGCTGAGGCGGCACAGTTCTTGGCCGCATAAAAAACTTTGCCCAAAGTTATCCACTCGGGATTTTTACTCGGTACTCTCAAACTAGATGAGGAACGAGACGGCGCAACGCTGAGGAGTCACAGTTTTTGGCTGCATAAAAACTTTGCAGGACATAGCCCTCTTGGGCTTTTTGCTCGGTACTCTCGAACTAGATGGGGAAACGGGACGCACTCAAGGGACGCAAAAAAACTTAGGCAGAAGTGGCGGACTCTCAGACGTTTCTTCGTACTCTGAAAATAGAGACGCAGAAGGCGAAGGCCCATTGTAAGGCTGACTGCGCTGCTCAGAAAGGTGAGGCTGCATGTACGACATGGAGCAGTTGGCTAGCGCACAGAGCGCCGTTTTCGTCATCTCCAACCCGGACGGGAGTGACTGCGAATTCCTCAACCTTCGGCAAAAGGCATCCATCTCTGAGCTGGAGGCACTACGGGCACGATGGGCCGGACGGGACTTGCACAGCGCGGGCGTTGCGTTTCTCGCACACGGAATACCGCGCCTTGTTCTCAAGGAAGCGCCTTCCGATTTCATGACAGTGGTCCGGCTCACGGCTGCCTATGCGCGATACGTGGACATGATCGCAAATGACCGCACGGAGCAACTACGTGCTGATGACAGCGTGATGTGGTGCGAGCTGCTCTATGCGCTCCAGGACACGCGCTCTCTCACATAACAAGTTTGCGGCGCTAATCAGCGTCGTGGGTGGTGTCAACGCGTCCGATGCCGCCCAAATTTTCACAAGTGCCGCACAGCTAAAAAGGGCTGTGTCCCTCACGTTGGCTGCCTCAGTACGGGGACGGGAGACGTGTGCGCACCGATGGCGAAAGCCGGGAAGTGTGAAACACAAACACTAAACCAGCCGGGGTAAAAAGGCCCCGCTTGGCCGCAAGAGGCGCATCAGTTCGGTGCGTTGACTTCGGATGAGCGGGACCGGCGCAAGCCGAGAATTTCATCCAAAGGAACTCAAAATGAAACTTCAAGAACTGTTGCTGGAAAAGAAAGACCTGATGACACGCCAAGAAAACCTGATTGCCGTATGCCGGGAATCGGGACGGCAGAGCCTAAACGCGGATGAGCGCACCGAATATCAGGCCGCGTACTCACGTTTGTTTGAGTTGGAGGGAAACATCACGAGGGCACAGGGAGAGAATTCGCTCACCCGCAATCTGAAGGGCAACTTTGCCCAACTGGTTACTGGCGGCAGTTCTGCACACACGGCGGCCCCGCGCGGTCAGACGCAGATGTCCACGGAGTACAGTGAAGCGTTTCTTGCTTTCCTCCGTTCGGGCGGCAAGCAAACGGCTAGTGCCTTGAGCGAAGGCTTTGACCCGATGTTCGGCGGCTTTGCTCTGCCATCGTTGCCGGGGATGTCCTCCGCTCTCTATGAGGGCAGCGGCGCAGCGGGTGGTTTTGCTACCACGGCCCCAACTGATCCCAACATCATTCCGCTGGCAGTGCCGGACCTTGGTGTCCGTTCGTTGGCAAGGGCAATTCCAACGGCCAATGACATCAAACTCCCGAGTCAATCCACGTTCGGGGCAGCCGGAATCAAGGCCGAAAGCGGGGCATCAACCAACACGTTCGTAGAGAGCAATCCAGCACTGGCACAGTTGACGCTCTCCGCGTTCATGATGGGCTTGACGCACACCGTCTCTTGGGAACTGTTACAGGATGTCGGCATGTTCCAAGAGTTTGGCGTGCGTGACCTCTTGAATGCAGTCTCCATTGCTGAGGACGGCTTCTTTGTCACTGGCACCGGCACCAATCAGCCACAGGGTTTGATTGGCAACACCGGCACCGGAACGGCAGCGCCGTATCTTTGGGAAACGACCGGCGCTTATTTGCTCAATGCCACGGACGATATTCTTGGCACGCTCAAAGGGTCGTACTTCCCCAATGCAGCGTGGCTCATGAGCCGTGCAACTGCCGTGGCAATTCGGAAGGCGCAGAGACAGGCCAACCTTTTTGCAGCCTCTTGGACTCGTGAGAACGGACGCGACATGCTTCACGGATTCCCCGTGAGCTACAGCGCGGCCATGCCAGCAATTCCCACGGCAACAAGCGCGGGCGTTGTGCCGATCTTGTTCGGCTCGTTCCAAGACGGTTATGTCATCGGTGACCGTGGCGGCGCGGGCACATTCGTCAAAATCCTTGACCAACCGCTTGCCACGGCGGGCCAAACCATTCTGCTTGGATACAAGCGCGTGGACGGTCGTGTCCGGCGCTCGGAGGCAATCCAGGCCATCACCATTTCACACAGCTAACCAAGAACGGCGCGGTGTCAATCCACTGCTAGTGTGCCCGCACGCTGCGCCACCTCTCAACCAAGGGGTCATCTGAGTGGGAAGACTAGACCGGCCTTCAGCGTGCCGGTCATAGAAATCGCTGGAGAACGGGGCCGTTCGCTCTCAGGGGAGAAAGCGAACGGCCTCAATCCTTTTACACCGCGAAAACCATGATCTTGTGGTGCGTGCGCGGGGCACTGTGAGTGAAGAATGGAGGCAGTCAAGTGCAAGGAATGACCATCAAGGACAAACGAATTTTGCGACGAGTGGATGACGTTTGCACCGCACTCAACACCACGCGGGCAGAGGTGCTGTACGCCTTGATACGCGGCATTGTTGCGGAGTGTTTGCCCCGTGCGTCCGCGCCCACAGTTGAGCCGAAAGCGCATGAAGGCGAAACGCGGGTGGCAAGAGCTGAGGCAGCCATCATGAGAGTAATGCGTGAGAGACGCCTTGAGACTGTGCGGCTTCTCAAGCAAGCCACCAACTCCAATCGTTATGCCGTGGTTGATTGGGACAAGGCGCTTACGGCGCTCATCAAGGCTGGAGAGCTGAGGGTTGATGTGAGCGCACAGGGCAAGAAGACGGTCACTTGGTTGAAAGGTGCCTAAATGGTGGTATCGGTTTGTACCTGGAGGGTGCAGGAGGGGTGCTGGAGATTCGCAAGAGCACCCAAGCCATTGATTCCATGCACCTTACATCAGAAATAGGCGGGTGCTGGAGATTTTTGCGCCTATAGGAGGGGAGAGAATGTCGGTAAGTGTAATAGAATGAATAATATATATATTAAATATATTTTTTATCCCTCTAAGGCGGATATTCACCAGCACCCCTAGAGGGCGGCAACGGGCCTTTGACCTGGACCGGCAGACCGGGCCGTCACAGTGGCAGCGTGCTGTGAAGCAAGCCGCACTAACAGCAATTCGTGTGTGGGCCTTCGGGTGATTCGCGTATGTTGTTGAAAGCACAAGGCATGGGGGTACCATAAAATCTTGCCGGGGATGCCCGAAAAGAGCGCCGCAATCCTCAAATTTACATATACAGTCAATTAATGGAAAATAGTAGATTTTGCTGCGATTCTACTGTTTTACGTATTCTTTGAGCGAATCCCTTTAGCGCGTCCCGTTAGAGAATCCCCTTAATAAGTTCATTCTAAAAGACTTGTTGACTTCATGTCCGCCCCGGCTTACCATTTAATCTAGCCTGTGGAGGGCCGCAACCGTGGCATACATGAAGTACACCGCATCCGCAATCATCGAAGTCCCGGACCACAAGAACCTGCTTGCCGCCTGGAGGCTCCACGGCGGCCCCGGCACGCTCGTTGGGCGCTTCATCGTGGGCAAGCCGCTCACGGCCTCACAGCTCAGCCGCTTGCCGGAGGCGCTCAAGGCGCGGCTATACAGCCCGGATGATTCCGTTGACTTCCTGGAGCGGCTCTACGGCTTGGATGACCCACGCCCCTGATGCGGCGAGCGTGCTGCAAACTAGACTAAAATTTCTGTCAGAGATGAAAGACAATCTGGCAGCCATCAAACCAGCGGGCAAGCCGTCCGCGCTCGTGGACACCCGCGTTGTGTATTGCGGGGACAACCTGGAGCAGCTCAAGAAGCTGCCGGATGGTTGCGTTGACCTTGTGTACATTGACCCGCCGTTCAATTCCAATCGCAACTACGAGGTATTTTGGGGCGAGACACGGGAGACACGGGCCTTCGATGACCGCCATGAATCCACGCAAGCGTACATCGAATTCATGCGCCCGCGTTGTGTGGAGCTGGCGCGTGTTCTGAAAAAGACTGGCAGCTTTTACTATCACTGCGATTGGCACGCAAGCCATTACGTCAAGGTCATGCTTGACCAGATTCTTGGTGAGCAAAACTTCGTCAACGAGATTGTGTGGAAGCGGCAGACTTCGCACAATGACGCCAAGCAGGGCAGCAAGCACTTTGGACGCCTCCATGACGTGCTGCTCTTCTACTGTGGCGGCAGTAGTGAGTACACATGGAAT
>WNGK01008126.1_pt1 | contig 11330 bp, 4 predicted proteins | sample 5400601 | NCBI WGS metagenome assembly WNGK01 (sample SAMN13153376, study PRJNA577476) | soil metagenome | isolation source: 60 cm soil or saprolite under Garry oak tree replicate 1 | place: USA:California | collected 2016-06-15
CGTTGGCGTCGGTGTAGAAATCCGCGAGCGAGTTGTAGACATAGATGCTTTGTGCTCCATCGAAGAACACATTCTTCGAATGATACTTTTCGACGCTTACGCCGAGTGTGACGGAATGCTTCGGGAGGTACAGCGTGAAGTTGTCCTGCAGCTGATAGCTGTGGTAATACAACTGGTTGTCTGGCGTGAACGGCTCGAATCCAAAAGTCGTGTAGTTCGGCTGGTTCGGCCCGGAAAGGATCTCCACCTCCGGGAACCACGGCCCCTTGATGTTCTTCCGGCTCTCGTTGCTCGTGTTGTAGCCCAGTATCAGGTTATTGGACTTGTTGCTGCCCAACGAGGAGTTCCACTCCCCCACGATGGAGCGAATGTTTTCCAGAATCGCGTAGTTCGAGTTTGCGAAGTTCAGCGAATTCCGTGTGCTCCGGCGGTTGCCTAGCCCATCCGAGCCCGAATTGGAAATCAAAACGGGAGTCTCGGAGTTCAGGAGGTTATAGCGGAGGCTCAGCTTGTTGCGGTCGTTGATGTTGTAGTCGAGCCGCGTGATGAATCGCGTGGACGGCGTCTTGAAATCGTAGTCCTGATAGGGTCCCGTCTCATAATTGAAGTTCGTCCGGAGATAAGTGCTCAACGCGTCGAGGTCTGAAGCCAACACGCGCGTGATGTTGGCTCCCGTATCGGCCGGCACCCCGTCCCAAGCGGTGAACGTCGTGCCGGGGGCGGTCTGGCGGTCGTCCTCGAAGCTGCTGAAGAAGAAGAGCTTGTTTCGGATTATTGGTCCACCGAGCGAGATGCCGACGTCGCGGTACTGGAAGGTGCCAGGATTGAACTTGTTCGGCCCCGCCTGCGTCCCGACGAAATCGTTGCTGCGTGTGTTGTAGAACACCGAGCCCGTGAAGTCGTTGCCGCCGCTCTTCGTGACCATATTCACGCCCGCGCCCACGAAATTGCCCTGCCGCACGTCATACGGCGCGATGTTCACCTGCACCTGTTCGAGCGCGTCGAGCGAAACCGGCGTCACGCCCGTACGGTCGCCCGGCTGGCCTGCCAACCCGAACGAATTATTGAAGTAAGATCCGTCGATGGTCATGTTGTTCAGCCGGTTGTCCTGCCCGGCGAACGAGAACCCAAACGACATCGGGCTGTATTGCGGCGTCAGCCGCAGCAGGTCCTCCACTCGGCGGCTGATCGTCGGCAGATGCGAGAGCTGGTCCGCCGACACCGTCGTCGCTGCGCCGGTCCGCCCGGCGCTGAACACGGCGCCGGTCGTTGTCACGACCGTGATCGGATCGAGCTGCACGCTCGCCTGCGCGAGCCGGAACGTGAGATCGCTCGTCACGCCCAGCGTCACGGTCACGCCGTTCTGGACTTCCTGACGATAGCCAACCCGTCCCGCGCTGACCCGATACGGTCCACCCACGCGCATCCCGGGGATCGTGAATCGGCCGTCCGCGCGCGTCAGCGCGGCGTACGTCGTGCCCGACGGTCCGTGGACCGCCACGACGCGCGCACCTTCGAGTGGTCCGCCGCTCGAATCGTTCACGATGCCGGCGATCGCGCCGGTGGTGACACCCTGCGCGAGGCCCGGGGCTACAGCGAACAGCGAAAGAGTCGCCGCTGCCATGACGGCGCGGCCAATGCCCACGATCCAACGCATGGATGGACCTCTCCTGAGAGGGAACGGACGCGGGTGACTGGTGCCCATCGAGACCGGGAGAAAGTGGTCCCGATCAGAAACCGCGTCAAGTTCGTTTCCCCCTCTCCAGAATGGAGAGGGGGACAGGGGGTGAGGACTAGGTGGGTGCTTTCCGGAGCAGATACACGGCACAGGCCGCGACGAGAAGATTCGGCGTCCACGCCGCGAGCATCGGCGGCAACACGCCGCCCGCGCCGACCGCTTTGGCGAGCTGAAACATCAGCAGCACGATGAATGTCGTCGCGAGACTGGCGGCGACTCCCCACGCCGCGCCGCTCTTCGGAGTCGAAATCGCGAGCGGCGCGCCGAACAGCGCGATCAGCAAACAGATGAACGGAATCGCGATCTTCAGCGCGAGCTCGACTTGCAGCTTCTTCGCGTTCGAGCCGCTGCGCGTCAACGCGTCGATGTAGCGCCGCAGCTCACCGTAGCGCATCTCGTCGGGCGCCTTCGGCTCGGCGAGCAAGTCCACCGGACGCTCCCGCAGCGTGCGCGAACGCAGCGAATCGAACTCGAAGGCGGTCTCGCCCCCAGGCTGATTTTCGGCGAGATAGCGCAATGTCCCGCGGTGCAGGGTCCAGCGCGGGCGACGCGCGGCCGGCCCGGTGTCACTGTACACCGCGCGCTGCGCCGCCAGGACGATCGTCGGATAGGCGGCGCCCGTCCCCTCGCGCTCCAGCATCAGATCGGTCATCTCCCGCGTCTTGAGCTCGAGGGCGCGAATCGCGTACACCCAGCCGCGATCCGCCCGGTACACGAAGTTGTAGCGCGAGGTGGTGGAGCGAATCGCCTTTTCGCCCAGCATCTCGAGGCGCCGCGAGGTCGAGACCGGCGCGATCTCGGCCAGCACCAGCCCCGCCACGAACGCCGCGCCCGCGGCGGCGAACAGCGGGAGCACGAGCCGGTGGAAGGAGATCCCCGAAGCCTTCGCGGCGGTGAGCTCTGAATGGCGGCCGAGCGAGCCGACCGTGAACACGGTCGCAAACAGCACCGCAACCGGCAGGATGAGAAACATCTTTTCGGGAAAATCGAAGACGTACGACAGTGCGACGACGGCGGGCTTGATGCCACGGCCGAGATAGGTGTCGAGCTTGTCGGTCAGATCGATCACGATGACCAAGATCGGGAAGCCGAGCAGCGTGATGAGGAGCACTCGACTCCATTCACTGAGCAGGTAGCGGTCGAGGGTACTGAACCGCGCGAGCGTACTAGATCGCATTCCGGAGCTTCCCGACCCAGCCGAACAGCGTCTCCTTCACTTCCTCCCAGTCGCCGCCGTGCGCGGTGCTCCCCGCGTGCCGCGCAGTCCAGAGCAGCGGAATCGAGACGATCAGGAAAATGAGATTCGGGGTCCACATCGCGAAGAAGGGCGGGACGATCAGCCGGTCACCGAGTTCTTCACCGCCAATGAGACCGACGTAATACACCGAGAAGACCGCCAGGCTGGTGCCGATCACGAGCCCGACGCCGCCACGCGGGTAGCGAATGGCGAGCGGCACGCCAAGCAGCGCGAAAATGATGCAGGCGGCGGAGATCGCGAGCTTCTTCTGAATCTCGACCTCGTAGATCGCCGCCCGTTGCCGCGCCGCGCGCAGGCGCTGGGCGTATGCCGCCGGCGTCGTCACCTCCTGGGCGACCACACCCGGCGGCAGCCCGGTGGTGCCAGTCTCGGCGGCGTGGGCGGTACCGGGGCCACCCAGGACACGCTGGATCGCCCCCAGCGCTTTGCAGTACAGGCTCGGGTACGGTGCGGTCGTATCCGCGACCGCCGGCCGGAGCGGTGCGAGGCGCGCGACGCGGCGGAGCTCGCCGGCGACGGAGTTGATCGCCTCACTCCGCACGTGCCCCAGATCCAGGTGCGCGCGCGCGACGACGCCCTGCATGGCGCAGATACCCATCTCGCGGTCACTGCGAAACTCGTCGTTTTTCGTCGTCTCGAATGTGTTGCTGACGCCTTCGACCTTGATGCGATTGACCGTGTAGAACGTGCGATTGAAGTGCTCCGGATCGGTGCGCTTGATCTCGTGCACCTCACCGTCGCGCAGCGTCAGATAGAGGTCGGTGCCGCCGCCGGTATAGGCCATCCGTCCCGAATCAGCCATGATGATGCGGCGCCGGTCGGGATCCTGCAGATCGTAGATCGTCACATCGTTCAGCGTGTTCGCGGCGGGGTCGATGCGGGCGGCGCGGAGGAAGAATTGCCCGGGCACGACCTCGTTGATCACCTGTTCCTTCAGCTGAAACGTCGGCTTCTTGCGCTGGATGTCGACGAGGAGCGTCCGCAGCGTGTGATTGGAGCGCGGGAGGACCTGGTCATTCCAGAACAGCGAGATCATGGTCATCACGGCGGCGCCGCCCAGGACGGGCGCGAGGATCCGGCCGATGCTGATGCCGTTCGCTTTCATCGCGGTGACTTCGTTGTCGGCGGCGAGATGGCTGAACGTGTACATCACCGCCACGAGCACCGCCATGGGCAGCGTCATCGCGACGATGAACGGAATGGAGAGCGCGAAGACTTCGAAGATCACGCCCCACGGCAGGCCCTTGCCGACGAAGTTGCCGAACTGTTTCGCGACCTGATTGACGAGCATCGCGAACGTGAGGGCTGCGATCGCGTAGCCGAGCGGAGGGAGATGTTGCCGCAGGATGTAACGGCTGAGGATGCGCACGGTTGGTCGCGCCATTATATTCGGAACCCCAAGTCTCTACAAGGGATGCGGCGTCTTGCCCAGCTAGTTGGACTCGCCCTCACGCTCGTCGTACCCCGGGTTCACGCGCAGGCTCCTGTGTACACGTTCGGCGTGCCGCCGCTCGTCACGCCGCGCAATCCCGCGTTAGCGCCCGGCGGCCGATTAGGCGCGCGCGTCCCGCCCGCGCTCGTAGCGCGCGCCTGGGTCGAGCAGGTACTGGCACGACGACTGCCGCTGTTCGGTCCGGGTCCATCGCTCGTCGCTGTCGCTCCGCCGTCACAACCTCCACAACTTCCACAACCTCCAGCTCCTCCACCGCCGGCTGAGCTGGGCATGAACCTCAACCTGCGCTTCGAACTTAAAGCGGATCAGTTCCGCAACCTGCGCTGCACGTCACAGGAGCAGCAGGCGACGTTCTCGGGATGCAGCGCCGGATTTCCGACGATCACGCCGAATCCGCAATATGCGATCCGCACCGGCGGGATCGTGGGCCAGCGGCTGCACGTCGACGTGGATTTCGACAGCCAACGGGAGTTCGATGCCAACAACAACCTGCACGTCTGGTACGAGGGGCTCGAGGACGAGATCCTGCGCCGCGTCGAAGCGGGCAATGTGACGTTCCAGGCGCCGCCGTCGCGCTTCATCACGGCGGCGATCCCGGCGAACAATTTCGGGGTGCAGGCGATCGCGCAGATCGGTCCCCTCGAGCTCCGCGGCATCGTCGCGCAGCAAAAAGGCAACATCGTGAAGGACCGGTTCTACACGGTCGGCGACGTGACGAGCCAGCCGCTCGATCGCGAGGCACGCGATCTCGACTACGAGGCGGGGCGATTCTTCTTCGTCATCGATCCCGCCGCGCTCCCGGGCTATCCCGCCGTCGACATCCTGCAGCTCGATCAACTCTTGCGGCCCGACTCCCTGACCGTCGGCGCCCTGCGCGTGTATCGCCGCCGCGCCATCGCGCCGACGTCGAGCGGCAACCAGAACGCGGGCGGCGTCCGTGCCGTCGCCTGTGGGCCCGGGATCACCGCCATCGATTGCAGTGCGCAGCGCGAGGGCCCGTTCGAGTGGGAGGTGTTGCAGGAGGGCAGGGACTTCTACGTCGATCCGACGGGGACGTGGTTCGCGCTCGCCAACCGGCTCGACCAGAGCGACTACCTCGCCGTCTCCTACATCACCGCGAGCCGGCTCGATTCGATCGGCACATTCCCGGTCGACGCGCGCAGCGATACCGCGGTGGTGGACACGCTCCGGCTCGTGTACGACCCGAAGCCGGCGGTGAACGCGTCGTCGCCGTCGTTCCGCTTCGAGATTCGCAACGCCTACCGCGTCGGGGGACGGGAGATCGATCGCACCAGTGTCGCGCTGACACTCAGCGTGAACCAACGGGAGCGCGGCGCGAGGGGCGATACCTATCTCGAGCGGCTCGGCGTGGCGCTGGCAAACGATCCGACCCAGTTCGATCAGTACAATCGCCTGTTTCCACGGATCCGCGATCCCAATCAGGGAGATCCGGTGCGGGATCTCTTCATCGTGTTTCCGCACCTCGCGCCCTTCGCCGACTCGAGCAAGCTCACGGCGACGGAGCGCAACGACTCGCTGTATCGCACGCCCCGCGCCTACCTCTCCACGCAAGGACCGCCGTCGGTTTTCGCGCTGCGTCTGCATGCCGCCGCAACCTCGTCGCCCGACCGTTCGATACTGTCGCTGAACAGCTTCCAGATCCGGGAAGGCAGCGAGCGGATCTACGTGGGGAACCGGCTGCTCACGCGCGAGACCGACTACGCCATCGATTACACGACGGGCCAGGTGCAATTCAAGAATCCCGACGCGCTGTTTCAGGGATTGGCTGGTGCGGGGGCGGGGGCGGGGGGCGCCCAGGTGCGCGCCCAATTCGAAGAACGCGCCGCGTTCTCGCTCGCGCCCACCACCACGTACGGGCTTTCCGCTCGCTACGATCTCGGAGCCACCGGGCAGCTGAACCTCCTCGGCATCTTCCAGCGCGAGCAAAGCACGTTTACGCGGCCGCCACTCGGGTTCGAGCCGGCGGCGGGCTTCATCGGCGGCATCTCGACGCAGCTGCGATTTCAACCTGACTGGATGACGCGGTTCATGAACGCGCTCCCGGGCGTCCGGACGACCGTTCCGTCGGCCCTCAGCATCAACGGGGAGCTGGCCATCTCGAAGCCGTCACCGAATCGATTTGGCCAGGCCTATCTCGAGGAATTCGAAGGGTCGGCGGCACGCTCAATCAATCTCACCGACAACACCTGGCATTGGGGCAGCATCCCGACGTCCGTGAGGGGCATCGAGCCGCTCGGATTCACGGCGTTCGATCCGAGCCAGGCCGCATTTCTCACGTGGCAGAGCCTGCCCTACGTGGTGAGCAACAATCAATTGGTCCCACGGCAATTCCTGCCGCAGCAGATCGATCCCACATTGCGCTTCACCGGCCAGGCACAGGTCGCCGAGCCCGTGCTGTGGCTGATGCTGAAGCCCGACAGCGTGCTGGGGCTCGCCAATCCGGCCGGCGTTCCCAACTGGACGAGACCGTCGCAGAACGGGCCGCGCTGGCGTTCGATCACGCAAGTGTTGTCGGCCACGGGTGTCGATCTCTCCCGCGTCGAGTTCTTGGAATTCTGGGTGTGGGAGGACGCGCCGCGCACCGCCCACGCCAATGGCACCACCCTGCTGTTCGACTTTGGCGGCGTGTTCGAGGACGCGCTCGCATTCGTGCCGGATTCGTTCACGGTGAGTCCGACAGGCGATACGACCTATAGCGGTGTGCGACGCGCGGGCGCCGGCCGGCTCGACTCCGAGCGCGACCCGCGGACCCAGACGTGGAGCGCCACCCTGAACGACGAGGGAATCCTGTCCGACCGCGTGGTCGACGGCATTGTCGACGCCACTCGCGGCGTGGTGGTGGATACGCTGCCGCTCTGCTCGGCCACGCGGAACGGCCAATTTATCCCCTTTGTGTTCGGCGATATTCGGTCGCGCTGCGGGCGCCACAACGGCGCGGTGGACACCGAAGACCAGGACGGTGACTTCGCGCTCGACTCGACGAGCGGCGTCCGCACTGCGGAGAGCTTCGTGCGCTACGTGTTTCCGATCGGGGACGACCGCTATTTCGTCCGCAATGGCGGCACGGAGACGGATGGTGCGGGGTGGCGTCTCTACCGGATCCCGTTTCGCACCGACACCCTGCAGATCGGCAACCCGACTCTGCGGCAGGTGCAGTCACTGCGGATTACCGTGGTGGCGCCGGCGCCGAGTGGGTCCGAGGTCGACTTACCGTTCGCGCTCTCACGCGTGCGGTTGGTCGGCAGCACCTGGGTGAAGCGCGCCGACACCCCAATCCTGGGCATCGGCGGCGAGCTCGGCACCGGCGCCGGAGAGGTCGTGGCCTCGGTCGTGAGCACGGAGAATCAGGACCTCGGCTACACGCCGCCGCCCGGCGTCGTGGACGAAGCGGCCCAGAAGAATGCCAGCTTTCAGATCGGCGCGACCGAAATCAACGAGCACTCGATGCGCCTGCTCGCCAGCGGACTCGGCGTGGGCGAGCGCGCCGAAGCCTATTTGCGCTTCACGACTGAAGGGGACAAGAACTTTCTCAAGTACCGCACCCTGCGCGTCTGGGCGCGCGGGCGTGGCGTGGGTTGGGAGGACGGAGACCTCGAGTTCTTCATCAAGGCAGGGAAGGACCAGGACAATTTCTACATGTATCACACGCCCGCGAAGACGACGTCGTGGGAGCCTCAGGTCGTGGTCCAATTCGAGCGCTGGCTCGCGCTGCGCGCGCGCATCGAGCAGGCATGGCTATCGGGCGATAGCGCCCACGTGTACCCCGGCTGTCCTGACTCCACGCTCGTGCGGCGCGACAGCGCGTTCGTGATGTGCGACGGGCCGTACATCGCGCACATCCGCGATCCCGGCAGCGCACCGCCGAACCTGGCGCGCGTGCAGGAAATCGCGGCAGGGATGTGGCGCGTCCAGACCGTAGCCGTCATCGACCAGGCCGAGTTGTGGATTGACGACATCCGCCTCGGCGACGTCGTTCAGGAGACCGGCGCGGCCGGCGCCGTCGACATCGCGCTCGCCGCCGCCGACGTGGCCGATCTCGCGCTCAGCCTGTCGCGCCGGGACGGGCAATTCCGGCAGCTCACGGACGATCCCTCATACTCGACCGACAACGCCGCCAGCTTCAGCGGCACGGTGCGGATGGACCGCTTTCTTCCCGAGCGCTGGGGTCTCTCGATTCCGGTGACGTTTCAGCGGACGCTGGCCGGCAGTGAGCCATTCTACGTGAGCGGCACCGACATTCGCGCCGATGCATTGCAGGGTCTCCGCACGCCGCACACCGGCGCGTCGAGTTACGCGTTCGCGGCGCGGCGAGTGCGGCACGCGAGCGGTGGACTGGGGCGCTGGTTGCTCGATCCGCTGTCGGTGACCGGCTCGTACGCGAGTGGCGATGCGCGGACATCGCTGTCGCGCGCCAGCTCGTCGAACTACGTCTTTACGCTCGACTACACGGCGTCGCCCGGTGCCGCGCTGGTCAACGTCGCGGGGCTCGCGCTGCGGCTCAATCCGTCCCGGATCCACTTCCGTTCGGGTCTGATCGGGAGCGATGCGGAGCGGTTCACGTTTCTCGTGCCGATCGCGCAGCCAGGCGACACGGCGCCGCCTGCGATCTCACGAACGCGCCTGTGGCAGAACTCCGGCGGCGTGCAGCTCACGCCCATCGGCGGCGTCCAGCTCGGCGTCGACGCCGTGTCGACCCGCGATCTGCGCGATTACGGCGACTCGACGACGATGGGTCGAGTGATTCGCCAGCAGCGCTCCTCGCTGTTCGGCGGCGATATCGGTGTGGAGACGCAGCGGCTGCTCGCGACGTCCCTCGCGCTCACGCCGCGCGTGGCGGGAGGGTGGATCCGGCCGCGCGCCACCGTCGGATCGTCGTTCGGTTTTACGCGCGACCCGAACGCCCGCCAGCCGTTACGTGCGGATGGCGATACCACCGGCGCGTTTCGCGTGCCGGCGGCCTTCAGCAACGCGCGCCGGTTCGAGACCGGCGCGCAGCTCGATGCGCGTCGCCTGGGGCAGGCGATCTTCGGCGACTCCGCGGGGCTAGCGGCGTGGCTCGGTCGCATCACGAGCCTAGACGTGACCTACAGCGAACAGCAGGGGTCGACGTTCAGCCGAGCGACGGACGCGCCGGATGCGGGCTATCAACTGGCGCTGGGTGGATTCGATGGCTTCCGGCAGGTCAACGGATTACTCGCCACCTCGGCGATACAAACCCGGACTCTCTCGACCGGTGGGGCGGCGATCCTGCCCCTCGGCATGCGCGCCAATGTCACCTATCGGTTGACGCGCGGAATCGTCTGGACTCTGCGGACCGACGAGCAGGTGCCGATTGGCACGCGCACGCGGGATTGGCCGAACGGGTCGATCAGCTGGTCCGTCTCACCCTCTCGGGAGCTGGTGGGGAGGATACTGACGAACATCAATGCCCGCCTTGGCTACCGCCGTTCGTTATCGCTGAACGAGCAGCCGACCTTTGCGACGCCAGGGATTACGGGGATCAACAGCACGGTCGAGAAAGCGTTTACTCCAGCGGCGTCTGTGACGTGGGTGGGGGGCGTGTTTACGAGCGTCGATCTGTCGCGGACGTCGTCGGACAGGCTCAGTGCCGGAAACCTGTTTCGCAGCACGCGGAACACGCAGAACGCTACGGTTACCTTCTCGTTCAAGGCGCCACGCATCAATCCGCGCTGGCGTTCCAACATCCGCACCACCGCTGGGTATTCCGTGGCTGACAACACGACCTGCCTGCGCCGCGCGGGGCAGGAAGCATGCGTCCCTTATGTGGACAGCCGGCAGTCACAGGCCCAGCTTACCATGGACACCGATCTACCGAGCAACATGAGCGCGGGACTCCAAATGGCCTATGTGCTGAACGAAGAGCGGCAAACCAACCGCAAGATCGCGCAGTTTGTGATCACGGCGTTTGTCCAATTGTCGACGAGTGTGGGGCAGATCCGATGAGCTTACCTCCACCAACCTTCACGATCCTCCTCATCTTACTTCCCGCCGCGTGCCAGGCGCGTGCGGGAGATGGCAGCCGCTCGACCGCGGTCGAATTCAACGGGCGGACGGCGCTCACCTATATCGAGCGTCAGATGTCATTCGGGCCGCGGATTCCTAACAAGCCCGGTCACCAGCAGGAAGCCGACTGGCTGCTGGCCGAGCTGGGCGCCCGGGCCGATACGGTGATCGTGCAGGACATTGCGCATCGCCTGCGCAGCGGCGAGGTCCTGCACCTGCGCAACTTCTTCGCCCGGTTCAAACCACAGGCGACCGAACGGGTGCTGTTTCTGGCGCACTGGGACACGCGACCGATGGCGGACAAGAGTGAGAATCTCGGCCAGCAGCGGATGCCCGTGCCCGGCGCCAATGACGGCGCGTCCGGCGTAGCGGTGCTCTTGGGGGTCGCGGACGCGCTCAAGGCTCGGCCGCCGGCGGGTTCGCCGCGCATCAGCCACCCGGCTATCAACCGCTGTTCGCCGTGCTGTTCGACATGGTCGGCGACAAGGACCTGCAGATCTACCAGGAAGGCCAGTCGGTCGCATTTGCGCCCGAGGTCGTACAACGCGTGTGGCGGGTCGCGGCCGAGCGCGGGCATGAACGCCAGTTCATCCCGAGCGTGAAGCACACGCTCACCGACGATCACGTCGCGTTACAGAAGGCTGGCGTCCACGCGATCGATGTGGTGGATTTTGATTACCCATACTGGCACACGACGGAGGATACGCTCGACAAAGTCAGCGCTGAAAGTCTGCAGATTGTCGGTGATGTCGCCGTTTCTTTGGTACGACAGTAGGCGGTAGGTTTGTCATGTTTGTGGCATGGACGACAAGCGTGCCGCTCTCATGCTCGCCTGT
>WNGK01023176.1_pt1 | contig 11330 bp, 12 predicted proteins | sample 5400601 | NCBI WGS metagenome assembly WNGK01 (sample SAMN13153376, study PRJNA577476) | soil metagenome | isolation source: 60 cm soil or saprolite under Garry oak tree replicate 1 | place: USA:California | collected 2016-06-15
CTGAGAAAATGAATTTGCATTGGCTCGGCATGGACTTGCTCGCCGCCCAGGTGCAGACGGCGAACCCGATCTTGATCCTGATTTTTATCCCGTTAGTGAACTACGTCATTTACCCTGCGATCAACCGCGTCTTTCCCCTTACTCCACTGCGCAAGATCGGGATCGGCCTTTTTCTCACCGGTTTGTCCTTCATGGTTATTGTTTGGATACAGGGACAAATCGATGCCGGTTTAAAGCCGACCATAAATTGGCAACTGCTCGCCTACGTCATTCTCACGCTGGGCGAAGCAATGGTTTCGATCACAGGCCTTGAGTTTTCATACACTCAGTCGCCCAATTCGATGAAAAGCTCAGTCATGGCGCTATGGCTTCTCACAGTAGCTTCCGGCGAATTCTTCGTTGGCAAGGTGAACGCTTGGGACTTGAACGTCGACGGCACGCGCAAGCTGACCGACTATCAATACTTCACGTTCTTCACGATTTTGATGTTCGCCGCCGCGGTGGTGTTTGTCGTTGTCGCCTGCTTTTACAAGGGCCGCACTTATCTCCAAACACAGCAGCTCACGCTGGATGAAATCGCGACGGAGCCGATTCTTCACGGCGGCACGCCCAGCTAAGATCGGATGAAAATCATCATTTCAGCTGGCGTCTTGCTGTCGCTGTCGATCTTCAACACATTCGCGACTCCGGAGGACGATGTGTTTAAAAAAACTGCGCACGATTATATCGAGCAATATTTGCAGGCCAATCCGGAGGATGCGACCGAGCTGGGTGACCATCGGTTTGACGGTCAGCTGACCGATTATTCCGCCGAAGCGCGAGCTAAAGAGCTGGCAACACAAAAAGAATTTCGCGAAAAGCTAAATGCTCTCGATGGATCGCGCCTCACGGGCGCCAACAATGTCGATTTTCGCATCCTGAAGGAGAACATCGATTACAAGATTTTCCAGGCTGAAGAGCTGAAGGAAGCGGAGTGGAATCCGCTGGTTTACATGCAGAGCCTGGCCAACAGCCTTTATCTGTTGGTTGCACGGGATTTCGCGCCACCGGAAAAACGGATTCCAAGCTTGCGCCAGCGCATGGAAGCGATTCCACTCGTGATCGCTCAGGCAAAAGCCAATCTTCAGCATCCGCCGCGCGTCCACACGGAAACAGCCATTGAACAAATCTTGGTGCCGAGAAGTTCCGAAAGAAGCTTCGCTTCGCGCTCGCGTCCGATTTGTCGATGGAAGAAATCATGAAGCGTGCGCAGGCCGACCTGCAAAAGACGCAAACCGCCATCTATGAAACTGCGCTGCCGCTCTACAAAAGATATTTTCCCAACGTTGACGACAAGACGCTCACAGATAAACACAAAGTGACGGCGGCAGTGCTCGACAAACTTGCCGAGCAACATCCCGACGACGCCACAGTCGTCGGTTACGCCCAAAAGGTTGTCGGCGAAGCGACTGATTTCGTGAAGTCGCATAATCTTGTGACCATTCCGGACACGCCGCTGGATGTGATCGCAATGCCCGAGTTCAAACGCGGCGTAGCCATTGCATATTGCGAGTCGCCTGGGCCGCTGGAGAGAAACGGCAGAACATTTTTCGCCGTCGCGCCCACGCCGAAGGACTGGTCGAAAGAGCGAAAGGAATCGTTTTTTCGTGAATACAACAATTATGAAATTCGCGATTTGACGGTGCACGAAGCGATGCCCGGCCATTACTTGCAGCTTGCTCACGCAAATGAATTCCGGGCGCCCACTCTAGTCCGTGCAATCTTTCGGAGCGGCACATTCATCGAGGGCTGGGCCGTTTATTGCGAGCAAATGATGGCAGAACAAGGTTACGGCGGATCCGAAGTGAAGATGCAGCAGTTGAAGATGCGATTGCGCGCCATCGCTAACGCCATTCTCGATCAAAGCATTCACGCGGGGAATATGACCGAGAAGGAAGCAATGGATTTGATGATGAAAGAAACTTTTCAGCAGGAAGGTGAAGCGGTGGCGAAATGGAAACGCGCGCGGCTCACCTCGGCTCAGCTTTCCACTTATTTCGTCGGCGCAACTGAGCATCTCGACCTGCGCGCTGCAGAAGAGAAAAAACTTGGCAACGATTTCGATTTAAAGAAATACAACGACCAGGTGATTTCCTACGGCAGCCCACCGGTGAAATACGTTCGCGCGCTGCTTCAAGGAACGACGGCTTCCCAGCCGTCGAGTTAAACGTGACGGCTCCGAAGCCGTCACTCCTTGGGCTTGGCAATGGAAACATTGCGCTTCTTTAATCCATACGAAGAGATTCGATATACGGAGAATCTCCTCCCACATTGGCAACAAAAAGGTGCAGTTTACTTCGTCACATTTCGCCTTGGAGACGCGATACCCGCACACCTACGCGCGGAATGGAAAGATGAGCGTGAGGTCTGGCTGCGACTTCATCCGGAACCGTGGAACGCTGAGACCGAGCAGGAATATCACAGACGCTTCTCCAGTGCGATTGAGCGCTGGCTCGACGCCGGTCACGGGTCGTGCGTTCTGGGGCAAATCGAGTGTGCTAGAATTGTCGATGATGCACTTCGCCATTTCGATGGGCAACGGCTTGCGCTGATCTCTTCGGTCGTTATGTCGAATCATGTCCATGCCCTCTTGGTTCAGAATCCAGAACATCCCCTGGAAGATTTGCTTCGAAGCTGGAAAACGTTCACTGCGCGATCCATCAATCGATTACTGGGGCGTTCTGGAACTTTTTGGCAACGAAGCTATTTTGATCGGCTTGTGCGGGATGAGAAACATTTTCGAAGGTTACATCCGGCGTAATCCAGAAAAAGCCCGGTTGACCACTGGCGAATACATTCTATACGAGAGTGATCTGGCGAAGCAGATCGAGTAACAAGGAACGACGGCTTGGAAGCCGTCACTCCTTGAGCTTTATTCCCCAATGCCCAACCTTGCTACGTGGATGCGCCCGAAGGATGAAAAATGGTTTCAACCATTTTTTGCCAAGCATCCTGACATTCGTGTTTTCGATGCGCGCACCGGCGACGTTCCGATGGACCAAATGGACGGACTGCTGCTGACGGGCGGGTCGGATATCGCCCCGGAATTTCTGCGCCAGGAAATTGCTGATCCGAGCTTGATCCTCAAAGATATCGATCCTGCGCGGGACCGCTGGGAGTTCGATGCGATTTCGAAGGCCGTCGCGCGTGGTTTGCCGATCCTCGGCATTTGCCGAGGTATCCAGGTCTTGAACGTCGCGCTCGGCGGCACGCTTAAGCTCGACATTCCGGATCACGAGCACCCCGACCAAAAAGAGCAGGATATTCAGCCGTTGCGTTACGATACGACCGCGAACCATCGATTCGAAAAAGTAAACAGCTCGCATCACCAGGCGGTCGATCGCATCGCGGACGGTTTCGAAGTCGAGGCGTGGTGCGCTACTGACGATATCATCGAGCAAATGCGCCTGTGGAATTATCCGTTTGCGCTCGCGGTGCAATATCATCCTGAGCGCGGGAAAATTTACGACGCATTATTTGAGGATTTCTTTGACAGAATTAACAAAATTAACTGAATGATTTCAGAAAAGGATTCTGTCGATTCTGTTCATTCTGTCTGAAGGATGCCCACGCCGCAGAGCACCGTCGCGATTGTTTACGATTACGATCAGACGCTTAGCCCGAGTTACATGCAGGAAGACGTGATCTTTCCTGCTTTCGGTATTAATGGCGAAAGTTTCTGGCGACGCTGCGCCGAGCTCATGCGAGAACATGGTTACGACAACGAGCTTGCGTACATGAAGGTAATGCTTGACACCTTCGGCATGGATCGCCCGACGAATGCAGAACTAAGAAAGCTCGGCACCAAATTAAATTTTTACAAAGGCCTGCCCGAGATGTTCGAACAATTTCGAAATGATCTTCTCACTGAAGAACAGATCGCTCACGGCATCAGAGTCGAGCATTACATCATCTCGTCCGGACTAAAGGTGCTGCTCGATGGCAGCCGATTGCAGCCTTATGTCCGCGCGATTTTCGGATGCGAATTTGCAGAGGACAAAGAGGGCCGCATCGCTTTCCCAAAGCGTGTCATCAGCCATACACAAAAGACGCAATTCCTATTTAGAATTAACAAGGGTCTGCTCGACATGTCGCAGGACGTCAATGACCACATGGATGCGGACATTCGCCCAATTCCATTCCCAAACATGATCTATGTCGGCGACGGGCCGACTGATGTCCCCTGCTTTACTGTTATGCGAAAGAATGGCGGGCAAGCAATCGCAGTTTACAATCCCGACGATCCACAGCGCGTTAGCTTTCGAAAATGTTACCAGCTCTCAGCCCACGCCGATCGGGTCAAACACATCGCCCCAGCAGATTACCGGCCAAACACGCATCTGCGACTGCTACTGGAACAGATGGTCGAAGAAACGGCCACCCGAATAATCGCCGAGCGCAAGGAAGCAATCGAGACCGGCACCATCCGAGCGCCGAAACATTAACCTTACAAGGAGTGACGGCTTGGCCAGCCGTCATCTTTTAAGTCAACGGCTGCCCAAGCCATCGTTCCCTTGTAGATTACTCGCCGCGATAAACGCAGCGTGCTGTCGGCGTTTCGTGCACGACAATCTGGCAGAGCCTGCCGCATTGAGATTCGAAAGTGTAATTATTATACTGGCTCGAGTGGAGGGTAAATTGTGAGCGAGCAGACCAGACGCGAGTTCATCAGGACGACCGCCGCTCGGCGACGAAAGGAGCTTTTTTCGTGAACTACATTCTTGCGTTCCCATTCGCGGAAGGTGAGGCATCGCTTCAGGCAGCGCTGGACGCGGGAGCGCCGGCCGTGCAGTTCTCGTGGGGTCTCCCGCCCAAGGAAGCAATTTCAGCGATTCGTGCGGCCGGCGCCAAGCTAGGGATGCAGGTTACCAGCGCGGAGAGTGCGAGGGCGGCGCTGGATCTCGGCGCCGACTATCTCGTCTGCCAAGGCACCGAAGCCGGTGGGCATGTGCAAGCGACCAGAGGGTTGTACGAGGCGCTGCCGAATGTCTTGGAAGAGGCCAAGCAGAAGCCAGTCATCGCTTCCGGTGGGATCGGCAATGGAGAGGGCATCCGCATGGACACCCAGCACACAAAAAGGCAATCCTCGCGGCCCACGCACAAGAGACTACGTTAACCGTTTGTCTTCAAGATGGCTGGCCCGCTACACATCGCGCTTTGCGAAACCGCACCTTCACCTTATGGGATGCTGCAGGATGCGCACCCCCCCGGCAAGAGGCCGGGGGAAGGTGAAAGTATCGCAACTAGACCGGACGGCAGCAAAGTTCTTCGTTACGATTACCGATCGCCGTATCGAGGGATGGAAGGAGCAGTGACCGAGTGCGCGATGTATGCCGGAGCTGAGCGTTGACTTCGTTAAGGATCTCTCAGCCGCTGGCGAACTGGTTGAGCGTCTTTGCCAAGAATGCGAGGCGACGCATCCTCATCTCACTCACTGACCGCTCGCTAATTTTTTATTTGCCGCGGTAAACGCCGCGCGCAGTCGGTGTTTTGTGCACGACAGTTTCGCAAAGATCAGGACATTGAGATTCCAATTTCTTCCAGAGCCATTCTGCCATTTTTTCAATCGTCGGATTTTCCAAGCCTTCGATGTCGTTGAGATAAGCGTGGTCCAACATTTTGCCCGTTTCTCGCTCAAGTTGAATACTTTCCGAGTCTGCGCACACTGACACTGGGACAATCTACAGCCCATGATTGAACCAGAAGATAGTTTACGATCTCGCAGGACGTTCATAAAAAGCGCTTTAACCGGAGCAGCCGGTATGTTAATGGCGGACATCGACAAACACGCGGCTCACGCTTATGCCGGCGCCCAGGAAAAGCAGCAGGGATTAAATGTCAGTCAGCTGGGGCTCAGCGAAGCCTCTGAACTGGTGCGCAACAAGAAAGTGTCACCAGTCGAACTGACTCATGAATGTTTGAGCCGCATAGAACGGCTCAATCCGAAGCTGAACGCCTTCATCACTGTCACTGCCGACTCCGCACTGGCTGAGGCTCGTCATGCGGAAGCAGAAATCCAGCACGACGGTTGGAGAGGCCCGCTACATGGAATCCCGATTGCTCTAAAAGACCTGGTAGATACCGCTGGCGTGCGCACCACCGCAGCCAGCGGCGTATTTACAGACCGCGTTCCCATCGAGGACGCAGAGATTGTGCGCCGCTTGAAAGCTGCCGGTGCGGTATTCCTTGGCAAGCTCAACCTGCATGAGTTCGCCTACGGTGGCAGCTCTGCAATCAGTTATTTCGGCCCGGTTCACAATCCTTGGAATCTCGATTACAGCCCAGGCGGCTCTTCCGGCGGCTCTGCGGCGGCTGTTGCAGCGCAACTCTGTTATGGCGCGATCGGTTCCGACACTGGAGGTTCGATTCGCCAGCCGGCAGGCTACTGCGGCATCGTTGGACTCAAACCGACCTACGGACGCGTGAGCACCTCCGGCGTCATCCCGTTGGCCTGGTCGCTCGACCATTTAGGCCCAATCACTCGCACCGCCATGGACGCCGCTCTCATGCTTCAGGTAATTGCCGGCTACGACACCCAAGACACGGCCAGCGTAGATGTTCCCGTTCCAAATTACGTCGCGACCATCACGGCTGCGACCTCCTCGTTGCGGCTCGGTATTCCGCGCGCGTACTTCTACGAGGCACTTCATCCCGAAATTCAGGCGGCGATGGAAGCGGCCCTGTCAGTCCTGAAGAAACTCGCCGGCACTCAGCGCGACATCGCACCGCTCGCAACCAATGGTTCCTACTCTTCGGTCATGGATCCCTACGTCGCCATACTCCGGGCGGAAGCTTACGCGTACCACAAGGATTACGTTTCCAAGAGCCCAGAACTTTACCAAGCGCAGACTCTCAAGAGAATTCGGGCCGGCGCAGACGTTACAACTTCCGCATATATTCAGAGCCGACGCCAGCTCGAACAGGTTCGGCGCTCCGTTGCGCGTGCGTTCGAGACCGTCGACCTTTTGATCACTCCTACCGCGTGCGTTCCTTCGTTCGCGATTGCCAATCTACTCGCCGACCCAAATACTCTTCGAGAGAAGGAGCTGCTCACGCTCCGGAACACACGACCCTTCAACATGCTTGGTCTGCCAACGGTCTCCGTCCCCTGTTCTCCGTCTCGCTTACGCTTACGAGCAAGCCAGTGAGTGGCGCAAACGCAAACCGAATCTGGGCTGACTCCGCCCAGGTCGCTATCGAATTCACCCAACGACTCCAACGCGCCGCGCAGGAGTCTCTTTTGAAATGAGAGGAAGAAAAGTCGGGCCGGTCCTCACTATTGACACGCGCGGACAAGTTCAAAATTAGGCCCGGTGTCGATTTTTTATTCGCCGCGATAGACGCACCGCGCTGTCGGTGTTTCGTGCACGGCGATCTCGCAAAGCCCGGGACACTGAGGCTCCAATTTCTTCCAGAACCATTCCGCCATTTTTTCAATCGTGGGATTTTCCAACCCTCCGATGTCGTTGAGATACGCATGGTCCAGCATTTTCAGAAGCGGTTTCATCGCGTCACTAATCTTTGCATGATCGTAAACCCAGCCGGTTTTCATATCGACATCGCCTTCCACTGAAACTTCGACCTTGAAACTGTGTCCATGCACACCCCGGCATTTGTGGCCCGCTGGCGCATTCGGCAAAGTCTGTGCAGCTTCGAAAGTGAAATCTTTTGTCAACCGCGCGCGCATCGCTCAGACTCCCCGCTGTGTCGGGCTCCAGATGAACTTGTGCATCTGAAGTTGAAATCGAACGTTGAGTTTGTCTGCCAAAATCCATTCCACGATCTCGCGTGGATCAATCCGGCCGAAAATCGGCGAGAACAGCACCGCGTGACAACGTGAAGGGAGATCGTAACGCTGCACTTTATCGCGCGACCATTCGTAATCTTCGCGCGATCCCATCACGAATTTCACTTCGTCGCGCAAAGTGAGGTGGTTGATGTTCGACCAAAGGTTCTTTTCGACTTCGCCGCTCCCCGGCGTCTTTAAATCCATGATCCGATGGACGCGCGGATCGACTTTCGAAATATCGTGCGCACCGCTCGTCTCGAGCAGGATCGTATGGCCCGCGTCCGCCAGGATCGACATCAACGGGAGCACATTCTTCTGTAATAACGGCTCGCCGCCTGTGATCTCGACGAGAGAACAATGAAAAGCCTCCACTGCATTCATGATCTCCTTCAGAGTTTGCTTCTTTCCCTCATAAAAGGCGTATTCCGTATCGCAATAATTGCAGCGCAGATTGCAAAAAGTTAGCCGCACAAAGACACAAGGTCGCCCCGCCCACGTGCTTTCGCCCTGGATCGAGTGATAAATCTCGTTAATCGTCAGCGTCTTTTCGCGGTCTGGCATTAATGTGGAAGCGTTGAATCGTTAAAGCGTCTTACGCGAACAGCGGCAAAGCAAGTTTCGCTGTTCGTCTGAGAGTTCTCGACAAGATCCCGTTAGAAAATAGCGCAGCCTTTTTAGGCTGGGTAAACGGATTTTATATTCGTGTTGAGTCCCGCAGGGACGGCAGCGGCGTGTTCAACAGACGGTGATGGCAAAGCGAAAGGGTGTGAACATACATGACCGAACTCACCCCACTGCATCTTTCGTCCCGTCCAGGGCTCGTCCTTCTTTATATCACCAGATCCAGCGTTTAAACCCTGGGCCGTTCCCGATCAGCAAATGATCACAGACCGCACTTCGTGCTGGCTTCGGCAATGCTGGAGCGGGTTCGGAGAAGTGACGCTAAATAGGTGTCAACGGAGGGGGCACTATTGATGCGCGCCAAATTGGCAGGCGTCTCAAGACGCGAGAAAATGGCGTAGGCAACTTTGCTTCGCGGGACGCTCTTCTCACCATAGCCAGATGGAATGTTGCTCGACCAGTAGCGGACATATTGCACGCCGAACCGGTTCTCCGTTCCGAGAAAAATAGTGGAGTGTCCGTGCTCGCTTTTGCCCACCTGTCGTGACCAAAAAATTTTCATGAAATCGCCCGGCTTCGCGTGCTCAAAGTTATCGAAGTTCGGTCCCAGCCCCAGCTCGTAAAAGAGACGAGCAGTGCCCGGTCCATTTGCGTTCCACCTGCCCCAAATGCCTTCGCCATCGCGCTGATCTCGAATGATAAGGCGTTCCAACGTGGAATAGTCGAGGTGAATGGCACCCCGTGCGCGCAAAGCCTCGATTGTTCTGATGAAAACGAGATAGGTCGCGCCCGAGCAGAAGCTCGGCGAAGCTGCCGAAGGGAGAATGAAAAATTTGCCTGACTCAAAATGCGCCGAAGATTGCAAGCGGATCTTGGCGAAGTGCGACACAGAATAATGGCCGCCCTCCGGCATCTGTTTGATCTGCTCGAGGATCAACCCGTTGTAATCGCCCGCGAAGGACGTACGCATTATTAGCCCAAGGACCACGAGAAGAACTGAAGCAGTTCTCTTCACGGTGGAATAAGTAAACGCCAAATCGCCATCTGGCAACGGCAGTTGCCTTCGGCGGTGTAGAGGCGGCTGTCCTCAGCCGCAGAATCGCCTGCGCGTGAGGGCACGCGCCCTACACTGGTTTGCGGCTGAGGACGGCCGCCACTACAATTATGATCATGCTGCGTTTCACAAAAATGAACGGCGCGGGAAACGATTTCGTCCTGATCGACAATCGCTTGGGCAATATCAATCTGAACCGCAACCAAATCGCACGTCTTTGCGATCGCCACCGCGGAATCGGCGCAGACGGAATTTTGTTGCTCGAAAAGGCACAAAACCGTGCGGATTTCCGGATGCGCTATTTTAATGCCGATGGCGGGGAAGCGGAAATGTGCGGCAACGGCGCGCGCTGCTTCGCGCGTTTTGCAAATGAGGTTGCGGGGGCGAAGGGCAAAATTGCCTTTGAAACGCCCGCTGGCGTCATTTCAGCGGATCTGATGGGGGACCTCGTGACGCTGCAAATGACAGAACCAACGGATCTGCGATTGAACATCCCGCTTCGCTTCGCGGACGAAAACAAAACCATTCATTTTATCAACAGCGGCGTGCCACCCCTAGTAATCCCGGTCGGGCAAGTGGACGATGTCAATGTCCGGCGGGAGGGCGCAGCCATTCGCCGCCACGAGATGTTTTCACCAAAGGGGGCAAATATAAATTTCATCGAGAAGCGCGGAGCGAGTAAGATCGCGATTCGCACGTACGAACGTGGAGTCGAAGATGAAACTCTCGCGTGCGGCACCGGCGTGGTTGCGAGCGCGCTCATCTTCGCCGCAACGGAAGACGTCAATGGCCCGATTGGAGTCCTTGTGCGTGGCGGCAACGAACTTCAGGTCGGGTTTGAGAAAACAGGAATGCAATTTAAGAACGTGACCTTAACCGGCCCAGCCGATTTCGTTTTCGAAGGCACGATCGACATTTGATTTCGCATAGCCTTTTTAACTTTGTAACCCTTGTAACGTTTGTAACATCTCCAGATGTTTCGCGGCACGTTCACTGCGCTGGTCACACCGTTTCGTGATGGTGCGATTGACACTTCCGCTTTCGAAAAACTCATCGAGGCGCAAATCGCAGCCGGGATTACCGGAATCGTCGCTGTTGGAACAACTGGCGAATCGCCGACGGTTTCACCTGAGGAACGCGAGCAACTGATCCGGCTTTCTGTCACAACTGCGAATAAACGCTGTCAGGTGCTCGCGGGCACCGGTTCCAACGCGACGCATCACGCCGTACGGGACACAAAAACGGCTGAGAAACTGGGCGTGGACGGCGCGCTGCTCGTCGCGCCATATTACAACAAGCCAAGCCAGGAAGGTTTGTTCCGGCATTTCAAGACCATCGCCGAGGCGACGTCGCTGCCAATCATGCTTTACAATATTCCGGGCCGGTGCGGCGTGGATATCGGAACCGATACAGTCGTGCGTCTCGCCAGGCAATGCCAGAATATTGTCTCGATTAAGGAAGCGAGCGGGAGCGTCGAGCGCATCAGCGAGTTGCGGGCACGGTTGCCTGAGTCGTGTACGATACTGAGCGGCGACGATTCGCTGACGTTGCCGTTCATGTCGGTCGGAGCGGTGGGGGTTGTCAGCGTAGCCTCGAATCTATTTCCCGCAGAAGTTTGTGCGCTGGTTCATGCTTACCAGAGTGGGGATGTGAAATCGGCGGTAAAACTACACCGCAAATTGTTCCCGCTCTTTAAAGATTTGTTCATCGAGCCAAATCCAGTGCCAATAAAAACGGCTCTTGGCTGGCATGGCGCGATGTCGGGCGAAGTGCGTCTGCCGTTGTGCGAGATGAGCGATTCAAATCAAGCGCGCTTGCGCAAGACCC
>WNGK01015869.1_pt1 | contig 11329 bp, 6 predicted proteins | sample 5400601 | NCBI WGS metagenome assembly WNGK01 (sample SAMN13153376, study PRJNA577476) | soil metagenome | isolation source: 60 cm soil or saprolite under Garry oak tree replicate 1 | place: USA:California | collected 2016-06-15
AGCTCCTTGGGCACGGTCTTGAAGGTCTGACGGAGCAAGAAGATACCGAAGGCCGAGGCCATGTAGGGCAGGCCAATGGCGAGCAGGCTGTCCAGGATCCCGAGCCGGCTCATGGTGCGGTAGTTCTCCACGATGAGCACGTCGGGCATGATCATGAGCTGCACGAGGACGAGGAGGAAGGCGATCTCGCGCCCCCGGAAGGTGAAGCGCGCGAAGGCATAGGCGGCGAGCGTGCAGAGGACGAGCTGGGCGGCGAGGATCATCGTCACGAGCAGAATGGTGTTGACGAAGTAGCGCGCGAAAGGCGCCGCCGCCCAGGCTTTGACGAAGTTCTCGAGCGTGAGGGGCGCCATGGGTACGAAGTGCGTGGAGAACTCCGACGGATGAAAGGCCGTCCACACGGCATAGGCCAGGGGCAGGGCCCAGAGAAGGCCCAGCATCCAGGCCCCGGCCGTCTCGAGCGCGGTGAACGTGCGGGTCATTGGTAGTGCACGCGGCGGTCGAGGAAGAGGAACTGGCCCATGGCGAAGGCGGCCAGGATGACGAGCAGGACGAGCGTCAGGGCGGCCGCGTAACCCGAGTCCCAGAACTTGAAGCCCACGTCGTAGATGTAGTAGAGGAGCAGCGCTGTCGTGTTGTCCGGCCCGCCCTTGGTCATCACCACGATGTGATCGACGAGCCGGAACGAGTTGATGACGGCGTTGACGAGCACGAAGAGCGTGGTGGGCATGAGGAGCGGGAAGGTGACGCGCCGGAAGAAGTACCAGCGGCCCGCGCCCATGAGGGACGCCGCTTCCGTCAGATGCGGCGAGATGGACTGGAGGGCCGCCAGGTAGAAGATCATGAAGAAGCCCGCTTCCTTCCACACGGTGACGACCACGAGACAGCCGAGGGCGGTGTTGCGGCTGCCGAGCCAGTTGTGGCTGGGGAGGCCGAAGAGACCCGTCACCTGCTCGAGGAGGCCGTAGCCCGGCGTGTAGAAGAAGAGCCAGATGTTGGCGACGGCAATCATGGGCAGCACGGTCGGCGTGAAGAAGGACAGGCGGAGGAGGCCGCGGCCCGCGATCTTGCCGTTGACCCACACCGCCATCAGGATGGCGAGCGCGATGGACAGCGGAATGGTGGCGAGCGCGTACCAGAGATTGTTGGCGAGGACCTGCCAGAAGACCGGGTCCTCCACCATGCTGCGGTAGTTGTCGAGGCCGATCCACGCGGTCGGCCGCCCCGGCTTGGATGTGGAGAAGAAGCTGTGGTAGAGCGTGGCCACCGTCGGGTAGTGCGTGAAGGTAACGAGCAGCACGGCCGCGGGCAGCAGCAAGAGCCACCCGTGCAGGTTTGTTCTACGCACGGTCGGAGATAACCCTAGCGTCGATACGGACGGAGGATGCGCTCGGCCTCGCGCTGAGCGTCCTTCATGGCCTGCTCGGGCGTCTTGGCCGCGGTCAGCGCCGCCTGCAGCCCGTCATTGAGCGCCTTGGTCACGCGCTGGTTGTCATGCGTGCTCAGCTCCGCCACCGCGTACTGGAGCTGGTCGCGCGCCACCGCCGCCGCCGGGAAGCCCGCCACGTATTGCTTCATCACCGGCGTCTCCCAGGCGTCGGGTCGCACGGCGACATAGCCCGTGTCGATGCCCCACTGGGCCGCGCGCTGTGGCGAGCTGATCCACTTGATGAACTTGAGCGAGGCCGCCTGCTGGGCGGGCGTGCTCTTCTTGAAGATGTGGAAGTTGCCGCCACCCGTCGGTGACCCGCGGCGCTTGCCCGCCGGCAGCATGGCCACCCCGAAGTCGAACTTGGCGTTGTTCTTCACGTTGGTGAGGTTGCCCGTCGTCGTCCACATCATGGCCGTCTGGCGCTCGAAGAAATCCTTCGGCGTCGTTCCCCATTCGATGATGCCCGTCGGCATCACCTTGTGCTTCTGGCTCAGATCCACCCAGTACTGGAGTGCCTCGATCACGGCAGGCTTGTCGTAGTACGTCTCCGTGCCCGCCTGGTTCATGAGCAGCACGTCGTTCTGTGTGGTGAAGCCCTGGAAGAGCCAGTAGGGAAAGCCCGAGGACGGCACCTTGAGCCCCCACTGGGTGACATTGCCGCTGGCGTCGCGCTTGGTCAGCTTGCGCGCGTACTCCCCCTGCTCCGCCCAGCTCGCGGGCGGGCGATTCGGATCGAGCCCGGCCTCCTTGAAGGCCTCCTTGTTCCAGTAGAGGACGATGGTCGAGCGCTGGAAGGGGATGCCCCAGGTCTTGCCGCCCGTCTGGCTATTGAGCATGAAGGCGGGGAAGAAGCTCTTCATCCAGGCCTTGTCCTCCGCGCTCGTCGCCGCCTCGTCGAAGGGGATGATGGCGTCCTCGTCGATGAGGGTGAACATGTCGGTGGAGAGCAGCACCGACATCTGCGGCGGCTCGCCGCTCTTGAGGGCCGTCAGCACCTTGACGATGGTCTCCTGGTACGTCCCCGCGTAGATCGGCTTGACCTTGATGCCGGGGTTCTCCTTCTGGAAGTCCGCCGCGAGCCCGTCGATGATCTTGGTCACGGGGCCGCCCACCGCCACCGGGTAGTAGAAGGTCAGCTCCACCGGCGCCTGGGCGGCCGCGAGGGTAACCCCACCGGTCAGAGCCACCAGCAGGGCGACGGCCGTCACGCGGGCGATGCATGTCACGCTCATGCGCGCTCTCCTCCTCGTTCGGGGTCGAAGATGTGGACGGCGTCCTTGCTCCAGTAGAGGTGCACGGTGGCGCCTGGTGACAGATCGACTCGCCCCGGCACGCGCACGGCGAGGCTCTGCGTGCCTGCCGCGCAGCTCAGGATGGAGTCGGCGCCGAGATATTCGACGGCGGTCACCGTGGCGCCGAGTCCGCCTGCCGGGCCCAGGCGTATGTCCTCGGGCCTGACACCCAGAGAGAGCCCGGCGCCGCGGCCCGGCAGCACCACCGGCCCCGCGGTGCCCGCAATGACGGCGCCGCCCGGTGAGTCGGCGAGCGAGAGGATATTCATGGGCGGCGTGCCGATGAAGCGCGCGGCGAAGACGCTCGCGGGCCGCGCGTAGAGCTCGGCGGGCGGGGCGTCCTGCTCGACGCGCCCATCGCGCAGGAGGATGACCTGGTCGGCCATGCTCATGGCCTCGGTCTGATCGTGGGTGACATAGACCATGGTGATGCCGAGCTTCTGCTGGATGCCTCTGATCTCCCGCCGCATGTCGTGGCGGAGCTGGGCGTCCAGGTTGGACAGCGGCTCATCCATGAGGCACACGGCCGTCTCGGCAATGATGGCGCGGCCGAGCGCCACGCGCTGCTGCTGACCGCCCGAGAGCTGGGAGGGCTTGCGGTCGAGCAGCGCGCCCAGCCCGAGGAGCTCGGCGGTACGCCCCAGCCGGGCCGCGCGCTCGAGCCTGGGCACGTTGCGCACGCGGAGTCCGAAGACGATGTTCTCGGCCACGGACAGATGTGGAAAGAGCGCGTAGGACTGGAAGACCATGGACAGGCGCCGCTCGGCCGGGGGCAGGTGCGTCACATCCACCCCGCCGATCAGGATGCGCCCGCTCGTGGCCGCTTCGAGACCGGCAATGAGGCGGAGGGTGGTGGACTTGCCGCAGCCCGAGGGCCCGAGCAGCACCAGCATCTTGCCGGCGGCGGCCTCGAAGCTGATATCGTCCACCGCGCGGGTCGCGCCCCACCAGCGGCTCAGGTGCTGGACGGAGATCGCCGACAATCGCCCTCCGCGCTAGGAAGCGGCGCGGCGCTTGTTGGCGACGTAGTCCACGAGGACGTACTCGCCCAGGCGCTCGGGGGTGGCGAAGAAGGCGCGGCCGCGGTTGATCTTGGCCATCTGCTCGACGAAGGCCGTGAGGAGCCGGCTCTGCTCGAGCATGAAGGTGTTGATGGTGATGCCCTCTCGCGTGCAGCGCTGCACTTCCTTGAGCGTCTCCTGGATCGTCCGGCGGGTGGGCGGGTAGGAGAACTCCGGCTCCCCGTCTTCCATGTGCGCCGTCGGCTCGCCGTCCGTGATCATGATGATCTGCTTGTTGCCGCCCTTCTGCCGCCCCAGGAGCTGCCGCGAGAGCTGAAAGCCCGCCTGCATGTTGGTCCCGATGCTCGTCTCGCTGGGGTTGAGCCCGGGAATCTGGTCGGCCTTGAACTCGCGCGCGTAGAGCGAGAAGCCGATGATGTGCAGCTGGTCACGGGGAAACTGGCCGGCGATCAACGCGTTGAGGGCCAGGGCCACTTTCTTGGCGGGCAGGAAGCAGCCGTTGTAGATCATGGAGCGGCTGAGATCCAGCATGACCACGGTGGCGGACTGCGTGGAGAACTCCGTCCGGTACACCGCGAAGTCGTCGGGAACGAGGCGAACGGGCGTGCCCTGCCCCGTGCGCTCCACGGCGTTCATCACCGTCTCCTTGAGGTCGAGCAGGAAGGGATCGCCGAACTCGTACGTCTTGCTTTCATCGGTGGGGTCGCCGCCCGCGCCGCGACGGTTGAGCATGTGGCGGCCGAAGCGGTCGCGCTTGAGATGGGAGAAGATGTCGCGCAGCGCCTTGTCGGCGATCTTGCGGATGGCGCGCGCCGTCAGCTCCGTCTTGTCGCCCTGACGGTCGAGGTAGCCCGCTTCCTCGAGCTTGCGGGCCAGCTCGCGGAGCCGCTCGAGATCCCGCGCCGACTCCTCGCCCAGGAGGCGCTCCACCTGCTCGGGGTTGATGGCCTGGAGGTCGTCCTGGTCCTGGGCCGAGCGGAGCTGGCGCTCGAGCTCGTCCATCTGCTGCAGCTCGCTCATGAGCTCCATGGCCTCGCGCATGCCGATCTCTTCCTCGCCCCGGAACTCGTAGCGCTGGCGCATCGAGTCCATGGGCATGAGCTGCTCGAGGTTGGCGGCGAGCTGGCGCATCTCGGCCTCGAGCCGCTCGTCCTGCATGAACAGCGAGCGCATCATGTCCTGCATCTGCTGGCGCTGCTCGGGCGAGAGGCTTTCCATGAGCGACTGCATCTGCCCCATGCGCCGGCCCATCTGCTCCAGCACGTCGTCCAGGCTCTCCGCCCCGGGGAACTGCTGGCCCCACTTGTCCTTGAAGCCCTGGAAGTCGGGCTCCTCGCCATTGAGCCGGTCGCGCATCATGCGGTTGAGGTCGCGCATCATCTCGCGCATGCGCTGGATGTCTTGCGGCGTCATGTTCTGCAGGCCCTGCTGCATGTTCTGGAGGAAGGGCTGCATCATCTGCTGCTGGAGGGATTTCAGGAGCTCGTCGAACTTCCGCTTGGCCTCGGGCTCCGTGAAGTCGTAGCTCTGGAGCGCGCGGATGCGTCCGGCGGGACTCGGCGGCATCTGGTCCAGGCGCTCCATCTTCTGGTCGCGCTCCGCGCCCGGCGGCACGCGCTGCTCGATGCCCTGGCGCTCCGTCTGTAAGATTTCGTCGAGCTTTTTCTGTATGTCCTCCATGGCAGAGCCGAGATCGTAGCGGTCGAGCTTCTGCTGACGCTCCTTCCGGAGCCGCTTGAGGAGATCCTGGAGACCCGGCATGCGCCCCTGCGGTGTCTGGGCCCCGCGCTGGTACATCCGGCGCAGCGCGCTCCAGAGGTCGCCGTCGGCCATGAGATCGTCGGAGATGGCCGAGAGGATCTCGTCGGCATCGAGATCGGGGACGGACTGCGAGCCGTCCCAGCGCGAGTAGCGGATACGCATGTGGCCTCCCGGGCCCGCCCGAGGAGCGGACTTGACGTATGCTACCACCCATGAGCACTCAACTGCGCGTCGGCTTCGAGGACATCGTCGAATCTTCAAGAGAGCTGTGGACCGTCCAGACGGCGGGCGCGGGACCTCGCGGCAGCCTGCCCCTCACCGGCGAGATGCTGCTCGAGTGGTCGAGCGGAGATCTCTTCGGGTTGACGCAGAACGCAGGCATGGGCTGGGATCCGCGCGAGCTCACTCGTCCCCAATTCCTCATGCTCTCCACCCAGGGCGGCGTGCGCGCTCCCGACGGCCATCCCATCGCGCTGGGATATCACACGGGGCACTGGGAAGTGGGCCTGCTGATGCAGGCCGCCGCCGCCGAGCTCAAGCGGCTCGAGTGCCTGCCCTTCGCCGCCTTCGTCTCCGATCCCTGCGACGGCCGCACGCAGGGGACGACGGGAATGATGGACAGCCTGCCCTATCGCAACGACGCCGCCATGGTCTTTCGCCGGCTCATCCGCTCGCTGCCCACGCGCCAGGGCGTGCTCGGCATCGCCACCTGCGACAAGGGCCTGCCCGCCATGATGATGGCGCTGGCCGCCATGCGCGATCTGCCCTGCGTGCTCGTGCCCGGCGGCGTCACGCTGCCGCCGAAGGACGGCGAAGACGCCGGGCGAGTGCAGAGCCTGGGCGCGCGCTTTGCCCAGGGTGAGGTGACCCTGGAGCGCGCGGCCGAGCTGGGCTGCCGCGCCTGCGGGACGCCGGGCGGCGGCTGTCAGTTCCTCGGCACCGCGGCGACATCCCAGGTGGTGGGCGAGGCGCTCGGTCTCTCGTTGCCTCATTCTGCCCTCGCGCCCTCGGGCCAGCCCATCTGGCTCGACATGGCGACCCGCTCCGCGCGCGCGATGGCCGCGCTGCGCTCGCGCGGGCTCAAGGGACGCGACATCGTGACGGACGCCAGCGTGCGGAACGCCATGGTCGTGCACGCGGCCTTCGGCGGCTCGACGAATCTGCTCCTCCACATCCCCGCCATCGCTCACGCCGCGGGCCTGCGCCGGCCCACGGTGGAGGAATGGGTCGAGATCAACCGTCGCGTGCCCCGCCTCGTCGACGCGCTGCCCAACGGGCCGCAGAACCATCCCACGGTGCGCGTCTTCCTGGCGGGAGGCGTCCCCGAGGTCATGCTCCACCTGCGGCGCGCGGGTCTGCTCGATCTGGATGTGCTCACCGTCTCGGGCGACACGCTCGGCCGCGTGCTCGACTGGTGGGAAGCTTCCGACCGGCGCCGCGCGCTCCGCGAGGAGCTGCGCGCCCACGACGGCGTCGATCCCGACCAGGTGATCATGAGCCCCGACGGCGCGCGGCGCGCCGGGCTCACCAGCACCGTCACCTTCCCGCGCGGCAATCTCGCGCCCGAGGGCTCGGTCATCAAGAGCACGGCCATCGATCCCACCGTGGTGGATGCCGACGGCGTGTATCGCAAGCGCGGTCCCGCGCGTGTCTTCACACGCGAGCGCGACGCCATCGCCGCCATCAAGAGCCGCGGGCCGGAGCGCCTCAAGCCCGGCGATATCCTGGTGCTGATCTGCCGCGGTCCCCTCGGCGCGGGGATGGAGGAGATCTACCAGATCACCTCGGCCCTCCGGCACCTCTCCTACGGCAAGGAGATCGCCGTTGTCACCGACGCGCGCTTCTCCGGCGTCTCGACGGGCGCGTGCATCGGGCACGTCGGCCCCGAAGCTCTCGCGGGCGGGCCCATCGGCAAAGTGCTGGAGGGCGATGTCGTCGAGATCATCGTGGACCGCAACCGCCTCGAGGGCAGCGTCAACCTGGTCGGCCACGGCGAGAAGATCTTCGGCGCCGACGAAGGCACGCGCGTCCTTGCCGGCCGCGCGGCGCGCCCCGATCTCTCGCCCGACCCAGATCTGCCCGACGACACGCGCGCGATTACTGAAGCGCTGCAGAGGCGCTAGCTGGGATCCCCCTCACCCTGCCCTCTCCCCCGACTCGGGGGAGAGGGATCAGAGAAATCCTTCTTCCTAGTGAGGGAGGAGAGGGATCAAAATAAAGGGGGCCGCTGGTCAAAACTATCCCTCTCCCCCTTGGGGGAGAGGGCAGGGTGAGGGGGTACTACGCGCGTTGCTGGTCGATCGTCAGCGGCAACGTGAAAGTGAAGGTCGAGCCGGTTCCCAGCTCACTCTTCACCCAGATCCTTCCGCCGTGCAGCTCGATGAACTTCCGTGAGAGGGCCAGCCCGAGCCCGGTGCCTTCGGCCTTCTTGTCCGAGGTGCCCACCTGCCGAAACTCCTCGAATATCGCGTCCTGGTCCGCCGGCGCGATGCCGATGCCGGTGTCCCCGACGGACACCTCTGCTACACCGTCGTGTAGACGGGCCCCCACGTCGATCCGTCCCCCTTCTGGCGTGAACTTCAGGGCGTTGGACAGGAGGTTCAAGAGGACCTGCTTCACCTTCCGCTCGTCGCCGCGGAGCATCCCGAGGCGCTCGTCGATGGTGCTTCCCAGCGCGATCCCGCGCCGGCTCGCCCGCTCTCTCACCAGGATCAGGGCGTTCGCGATGGCGTTGGGCAGGTCGAAGTCCGATGGCTCCAGCCCCATGTGCCCGGCCTCGATCTTCGAGAGATCGAGGATGTCGTTGATGAGGGACAGGAGATGCCGTCCCGACTCCAGGATGTCCTTCAGGTATTCGGTCTGCTTCTCGTTGATCTCCCGGAACTCGGACTTGTGCTGGCTAGCGACCTCGAGCTGGGCGCTCTTGTCCTCGATGGTCTGGAAGAGCCGGGCGTTCGCAATCGCCACCGCCGCGTGGGAGGCGAACGTCTGCAGGAGCGCGGCCGTGCCGGGCGGGATCTGCCGGCCGCTCGGCTTGTTGTCCCCCGCGAACACGCCCACCGTCTGGCCGCGGGCGATCATCGGGATCACGAGGAAGCGGTTCGTGCGCAGCGCCTTGAGGAGGTACTGCGGCTTCAGATAGAGATCGGGGGACAAAGGCTTGTCGTCGCCGAAGAGGAGCGGCCGGCCCTCGCGGAAGGCCTTGTACATCGCGCCGGCCTCGACGAGCGGAATCTCGAAGTTCTCGAAGTCCTTCCACTCGTCCTCGGCAAAGCCGGCGCCGGCAAGGTTCACCAGCCGGTCCCCCTCCGGGCTCACCCCCCACACGTAGATGCGGTCGAGGACGCCCATGCGCGTGGCCTCCTCCAGGACCCGGCGGAGCTGCTCCTTGAGGGAGAGCGGCTCCTGCAGGGTCGTGGAGAGTCGGTAGAGCTGCTCCATGTCTCGCGACAGGCTTCCCAGCTCCCGACTCTTGGCTTCGATCTCGCGAAACAGGCGCGCGTTCTGGATGGCCAGCGCCGACTGGGTCGCGAAGGTTTTCAGGACGTCGATAACCTCTGGCGAAAACTCGCCGGGCGCCTTCCGAATCAAGGACAGGCTGCCGATGATCTGTTCCTCGCGGAGCAGCGGCACCGACACCACCGCCCGGAAGCCCGCTCCGACCAGCGCGTCGCGGACCTGGCTCTGGTAGACGCCGGCCATCGTGATGTCCGCAATCTGGACGGGTTCGCGCGTTTCCGTGGCGCGGCCCATCACGCCTTCCCCCTTGCGCAGTGGCATCGCCCGCAGCGTATCTACGAACGCGGTGGCGAAGTTGTGCGTGGCCCTCACGTGGAACGTCTGCGTGGCCTCGTCATACTCGTAGATCGCGCACCCGTCGGCGCCCGCGAGCTGAGTGGCCCGTGAACCAATCGTATCCAGCACCGTCTCGACGTCCAGGGTCGAGCTCACCGCCCGGCTGATCTCTCCGAGGGCCGTCAACTGCTCGACGGAGCGGGTCAGCTCACCCGTTCGCGCCCGCAACTCGCTCAGCAAGCGCGCATTCTCGTTCTCCCGCGCGCGGGCCTCGGCGTAGAGTCGCGCCTCTTCGAGCGCCGTCGCCAGCTGCTGGCAGAGCAGGTTGAATAGCTCGACGTGCCGGGGGGTGATCGGCCGTCCGGTCGTCTTGTTGTCGGCGCTGGCCACCCCGATCACCCGGTCGCCCGCGAGCAGGGGGGCGATGATGAAGCGGCGGCTCCGCATGTATGGGCGCTCGAGATATTCCGAGTTGGCAGGCGGCAAGCGCCGCAGGTCGTCGTCGCTGAGTACCGCGAGCAGGCGGCGTGTCTGGAACACATGGTAGAAGGGTCCGGCGGCCGGCGAGAGGGGCAGGCTCTCGAACATCTCGACACCGACCGCGGTGGCCACGTCGAGGGTCCGGAGATCGGTCGAGACCAGCGCGACATAGAAGCGATCGAACCCGAGGGCTTCGTGGACGCCCTGCTCGAAGGCGCGAAGACGGTCCTCGCGCTCCCACGACATCTGCATCGCGCTGGTGACGCGATAGAGTCGATCGAGCACCGCGCGCGCGTCCTCCGCCTCCTGGAACATGAGCCGATAGCGCTCCTCGCTCTCGCGGAGCGCTTCCTCGACGCGCTTGCGCTCGCTGATATCGCGGTAGACACCCTGGAAGCCCACGGGGGTGCCGTGCAGGGTGCGCATGGTCCGCGTTCGACCCTCGAGCTGGACGACGCGACCGTCCTTGCACAGAGTGGCGACCTCGAAGGTCGACGGCAGCTTCTCGCCGGCCAGCGACCGGCGGGTGCGCTCGGCCATTCGCTCCCGGTCGACCGGGGCAACCAGCGTCTGCCAGTTCTCCCCCATGAGCTCGTCCGTCGTCCAGCCCGTGAGCTTCGCGTAGGCGCGATTCACGCTCGTGATGTTGCCGTTCAGGCTGAACGTCATGATCGAGTCGCTGGCGTTGTCGACGAGGTTCCGATAACGTTCCTCGCTATCCCGGACGGCTTCCTCCGCGAGCCGGCGCTCAGTGATATCCCGGTAGACACCCTCGTGCCCGACAGGTTTGCCCGCCGCGTCCCGGAGCAGTCGTGCCCAGCCCTCGAGGGGCACGACACTCCCATCCCGCCTGATCGCCTCGAGTCCGAAGATCTTCGGCAGCTTTTCCCCCGCGAGCACCCGGCGCATGCGCTCCTCGCCGCGCGCGAACGACTCGGGCGTGATCAGCTCACGGATATTGCGTCCGATGAGCGCCTCTCGAGGCCACTGGAGCGTCTCCTCGGTTGCGCGGTTGACGCTGATGATGGCGCCGTCCAGGCCGGCGGCGATGATGAGATCACTCGCGTGCTCGAAGAGAGCGCGGAAGCGCGCTTCGCTCTCGCGAAGGCTCGCCTCGGCCCGCCGGCTCCGCGTGCGCTCGCGCTCGAGGGTTTTGACGCGCCGTCGCAACGCCTCGACCTGTGCCGCGAGTCCCGTTCGAGTCATGCTCATTCACCTCTGCCCACGGGGAGCGTGAAGGTGAAGGTCGAACCGGTCCCGGGTTCGCTCTTCACCCAGATCCTTCCGCCGTGGAGCTCGATGAATTTCCGTGAGAGGGCCAGCCCGAGGCCGGTGCCTTCCGCCTTCTTGTCCGCCGTGCCCACCTGCCGGAACTCCTCGAACACCGCCTCTTGATCCGCGGGCGCGATGCCGATGCCGGTGTCCGCGACGGACACCTCCGCCACCTCGTCGTGCAGCCGCGCCCCGACGTCGATCCGGCCCCCTTCGGGCGTGAACTTCAAGGCATTGGACAGGAGGTTCAGGAGCACCTGCTTCACCTTTCGCTC
>WNGK01010166.1_pt1 | contig 11328 bp, 8 predicted proteins | sample 5400601 | NCBI WGS metagenome assembly WNGK01 (sample SAMN13153376, study PRJNA577476) | soil metagenome | isolation source: 60 cm soil or saprolite under Garry oak tree replicate 1 | place: USA:California | collected 2016-06-15
GAATATTCGCGCACGAAGATGAGGAAAACGAGCAGCCAGCTCGCCAGCATGCCATATTTGATCAGCGGCACGGTGACGTCGCGTTTCACGCGCAGCTCGCTTGCACCGATGGTGCGCGCCGCCTCCTCGAGCTCGGGGCCGATCTGCAGCAGCGTGCCGGAGACAAGCCGCATGCCATAGGCCATCCACACGATGGTGTAGGCGAGCCAGACCGAGGCCAATGTCGACCTGAGCGGAGTGAGCGGCTTGAAGAACAGGAATACCCACAACAGCGCAAGACCGGCAACGAGGCCGGGCATGGCGCGCGGCAGCATCACCAGATAGTCCACCACCCGCGTCCAGCCCGACTGCCAGCGGTGGATCGCGATCGCGATCGCGGTATAGTACGCGACCGCGACCGCGCCGCCCACCACGCCAATGAGCAGCGTATTGATCATGGCGCGGACGACATCGGTGTCGTCGAGGAGCTCGCGGTAGTGGTCGAGGGTAAGCACCTCGGAGAGCGTGACGCCCTCGCCCCAGAACTCCACGAATGACCGCAGCGTGACGCCCGCGAGCGGCACGACGACTGTGATCGCGAACCACAGGGCGATCGCCGCGAAGGCTGGCCAGCGCCAGGGGCCAAGCTTCAATGGCGCCGCCCGCAGGCCCTTGCCGCGCACAGAAACGTAGCGTTGCGCTTGCCGCAGCAACAGACGCTGCATGAACACGAGCGGAGCCGTCACTGCGACGATTGCCACCACCACTACGGCCATGAGCTGATAGGACGGCACCCCAAGCTTGTTGGTGAGCTTGTAGAGATAGGTCGAGAGCACGAGCAGACCCTGCGGGTCGCCCAGCACCAATGGCAGCCAGAACAGCTCGAAGCCGAGGAAGAACACCAGCACGCCCGCGAACAGGATCGAAGGCAGCACCATCGGCAGGCTCACATCGATCGCGACCCGCCAGGGGTTGGCGCCGGCGACGCGCGCGGCCTCCTCGACGTCGCTGCTGAGACCGCGCAGCGCCGCGGCGGTGTAGAGATAGACGTGCGGCACATGGGTGAGGCCGGCGATGATGATGAGTGAGGCCAACGAATAGAGGTTCCATGGAGCGATGCCGATCAGATCTCTCACCGTGGTGGTCAGGATGCCGACTGGCCCCAGCGCCACGACATAACCAAAGGCGAGGACGACCGCGGAGACAAACAGCGGGACCAGGATGACCGGTTCGAGCCAGTTGCGGCCGGGCACGTCGGTGCGCACCATCAGGAAGGCAAGGATGGCGCCGAGCGGCACCGCGATCACGGTCATGCCGGCGCCGACCATGAGGGTGGTGGAGAAGGCGGCCCAGAAATCCGAATCGGCGAACACGAAGGCATATGCGTTGAGGCTGAGCCTCGCGGTCGGCACGAAGAAAGGCGCGGTGAGGAAGCTCTGGTAGAAGACAAGCGACAGCGGCGCCAAGACCGCAGCCGCGGTCAGGCCGATGACAGCCAAGCGGAAGAAGGTGAACGGAATGGTCACGTCAGCCCCAACGCCCCATGCTTTCCCTCCCCACTTGCAGCCGAGCTCAGGTTTGCCCGCGTTCGTCCACTCATTAAGCGGCCGAAGCCGGAGAAATCCGCCTTCGGCTGGAGGGTCGGCGACGGCTACAGACTTCGGAGCGGGTGGCGCCCCTCCCTCTCCCTTCCCGCAAGCGGGAGGGGATTCAAGCGCAGCTGCACCCCGATCAGAGATCGATCACTGCCCTTTCATCGCCGCTTGCCACTTCTTCAGGAAGTCGAGCCGCTTGCCTTCGTCGAGGTTGGCGAGCAGCTCCTCGCTGATCGGCGCCGGCCGCACCTTGTCGCCGACCTCCTCGGCGACCTTCTTCACCGTCGCCTCGCCCACGACGTCATCGCGCAGCGAATAGAGCTCGGCCTGGTTGCCGATGATGGTCTGGCCGCGCTTCGACAGGACATAATCGAGGAAGAGCCTCGCGGCGTTGGGATTCCTGGCCTTGCCGGAAATGAAGGCCACGCGCGAGGTGACAAGCGTGTAGTCCTTGGGCGTGATGATGCCGAGATTCGTCGTCTTCTTCGAGCGGCCGAGCGCATAGGAGCCGAAAATGCCATAGGCGATGGTGTGTTCACCCGACGTCACCCGCTCGATCATGGCGCCCGCGCTGGTATAGAGCTTGATGCCGGTCTTGCCGAAGGCCCGAAACAAGTCCCACGCCGGCGGGAAGTTCTTGACGTCCTCGTTGACGAGGAGGTAGCCGACGCCGGATTTCTCCGGATCGTAGGCGGTGATCTTGCTCCGGTAGGCGGCGGACTTGGAGGTCAGGAGGCTAAGTAACGCCGGGTGATCCTGCGGCAGGTCGGCGGCCGGCACGAGCCGCTTGTTGTAGACGAAGACGATCGGCTCGTAGGTCGTGCCGTAGGCCTGGTTCCGCCACACCGCCCATTTCGGCAGCGCCGGGATTTCCGGCGAGGCATAGGTCGCGGCATTGCCGTCGGCGACGAGCTTCACCTGCAGGTCCATGGCCGACGACCACAGCAAGTCGGCGGTGCCGCTGCCGGAAGCGACCTCGGCGATGAAGCGGCTATAGAGCTCGGTCGAGTTGAGGTCGGAATATTCGAGCGTGACGCCCGGAAAGGCCGCCTGGAAACCCCTGAGCAGCGGATTGGCGGCGCTGGCATCGGTGGTCGAATAGACGACGACCTTGCCCTCCTTCTTCGCCCCCTCGATCACCTTGGCGTAGTCGGCGGGATAGCCTTGCGGCACCTGGGCATCGGCGCCAGCGGCAAAGAACACGGCGGCAATGGCGGCGGCGGCCTGAATGATCCTCGACATGGTTCCTCCTTGACGCAGCTCTTGACGGCCGCGGCCTTCGCATCGGTGGGTTGACCCGATGCTAGCCCAATCTCGCCTCGCGCGCCTAGGCCGCCCGGCGCGCTCCCGATCAGCCGGCAAAGCCGCCGGCGTCGAGGAAGGCCTGTTCCGCGGGTGTGGTGGGGCGTCCGAGCAGCGCATTGCGGTGGGGGAAACGGCCGAAGCGGCGGATGATGTCGGCGTGCAGCTCGGCCCATCTCAGTGCCTCCGCATCGCCGGTCGCACGGTTCAACGCGACGCAGCGCTCCTGGTCCGCGAGATTTTCGGAATGACTGAACGGAAGATAGAAGAATGTCCGCTCCGGCACCGCAAAGTGCTGGTCGAATCCGCGGCCGATGGCGCGATCGGCGACCGCGCGGGCGAGCGGATCGGTCGCGAAAGCGGGCGCGCTGCCGCGAAAGATGTTGCGCGGAACCTGGTCGAGGAGGATGAGCAAGGCGAGCGCGCCCTCGGGCGTCGAGTCCCAATCGGACAGACCGCCAGTCACGGCAGTTTCGTGGCACGGCCTCAAGCGCGCCTCCAACTCGGCGTCGAAGGCCGGGTCCTTGCGGAACCACTTCTGCGGGCCGGCCGCGCGCCAGAAGGCGAGCACGTCTAGCGGTGTCGTCCGTGCACTCGAGCCTGCGCCGTCTGCGCTCACGACCAGGGCTGCCTCACAGCCGCACCCCGCCGGCACGGATGCGGTCGTAGAGCGCAGCGTCGAGGCGCACGAAGGCGTTGGCGGCGGGATCGTTGAAATAGATCGGGTCGCCGATCACGCTTGGATCGAAGCCCTGCTTCACGAGGTCGATCTTCTTCTGCTTGAAGGTGGTGGTCACCTCGATGTCCTGGCGGATGCGCAGAAAAACCGGGCGGGCATATTCGGGCAGCCGTTGCGCGAGATGCTCGCGAAAGGAAGTCAGGTTGAAATTCTCCTTGGCGACGAGCGCGGCCATGCCGGCGCGGCCGTCACGGCCGGGAACCTGCACGCCGTAGACATTGGCCTCGAGCACGGCGTCGAATTGGCCGATCGCTTCCTCGACCTCGGTGGTCGACACGTTCTCGCCCTTCCAGCGAAACGTGTCGCCGATGCGATCGACGAAGTAGAAATAGCCGCTCTCGTCCTTGCGCATCAGGTCGCCGGTGCGGAACCAGACGTCGCCCTTCTCGAACACGTCGTGCAGGATCTTCCTGTCGGTCTCGGCCTGGGTTGCGTAACCTTCGAAGCGGGCGCCGGGCTTCGATGCATCCTTGAGGATCTTGCCGATCACTTCCCCGGGCTCGTTGGCGGCGCATTCGATGCAGAAGCCCTGCTCGTTGCGCACCGGCTGCTGCAGCTCCACGTCGAACCGCACGACCTTGGTCGGAAAGCGATGCGCGAGGAACCAGGGGATGCGGCCGACCGAGCCTTCCTTCTCCTCGAAATTGAACAACGAGACGTTGCCTTCAGTGGCGCCATAGAACTCGATGATGTGCGGAATCTGGAACCGCTGCTTGAACTGCGCCCAGATGTCGGGCCGCAAGCCGTTGCCGCAGGCCAATCGCAGCCGGTGCGCCCGCTCGTTCGGGTGCGGCGGCGAGTTGACGAGATAGCGGCACAACTCGCCGATGTATTGGAACAGATTGCAGTCCCAGCGCACGACATCCTCCCAGAACTCGCGCGCGGAAAATTTCTCGCGGATCACGACCGAGCCGCCGTTGACGAGCATGGCGCCCGTTGCGACGAGGCCGCCGACGGTGTGGTACATCGGCAGGCAGTCATACATGCGATCGCCCGCGCGCGTGTCCATGACGCCGGCGAAGGCATGGGTCGCGAGCATCAGCCGGTAGTGGTTCATGTTGGCGGCCTTGGGCAGCCCGGTCGTCCCCGAGGTGTAGATGTAGAGCGCGCGATCGTCGATGCTGAGCCTGCAGCGTTCGCCATCCGCAAGCTTGTCGTCGGGGAAGGTTTCCACCTCGCGGTCGAGGCGCGGAAAATTGGCGCTGGCGTCGCCGTAAAGCCAGACCTTGGGGTCGGCGGTGATGTGCGCTTGCGCGCTTTGCAGCGGTGCCAGCAATTCCGCCGCGACGATGACGTGCTTCGGACCGACTACGCTGATGCAATAGGCAAGCGCCGTGCCGGTCAGGTTGGTGTTGAGGAGCGCGACCGCGCCCCCGACGCGGGTCACGCCGAGCCAGAGCGCGAAATATTCCGGCCGGTTCGGCATCAGCAGGCAGACGGTGTCGCCCTTGCCGAGACCTTGGGCGAGCGCCCAGCGCGCGTAGCGGTTCGAGCGGCCCGCGAGCTCGCGGTAGCTCAAGCGCTCGCGGTCGGAGAGCAGTGCCGGCGCGTCGCCATATCGGTCGGCCAGCTCCTCGATGATCGAGGGGAAGACGCGGGTCGGATGCTTGGCGATCGGCGTGGTCAATTTGAGGGTGCGCCACGCACCCTTGAGACAGACCGCGTCGGCCCTGAGCCGCTCAATCAACCCCATGGCGATTCCTGTCGGCGCCGTCTGCGCGACTCACCGCCCCGCGCGCCGCAAAGCATCGGGCACCCGCCCCAAGGTGGCAAGGGCTGGCGTCGTCAGCGGTCGATGCCGCCGAACGGCACGAGCGGATTGTCGATGAGCGCCGCCCGGTCCGGCCGGTCGGGCGCGCTGCGGTTGAGGAAAGCCTCGAACAGGGGGATGACCGACTGCGGCTCGAGGTCGCGGGCGATCACCACGATACGGGTGCGCTGGTCGTCGTCGGGCCAGTGTTCGAGCCGCACTGCCGGATGCATGACGTGCTGCACGCCATGAATCACCAGCGGCTCGTCGGGTGTCTCGGCGATCTTCACGATGCCCTTGAGACGCAAGAGCTTCGGGCCATAGAGCGAGCGCACAAGATCGATGAACATTTCGAACGAAGCGGCCGGGATCGGCGTGCCGGCCGACAGCGTGAAGGCGCGAATGCGGTCGTCGTGCCGGTTCGGGTCGTGATGGTGCTCATGCTCATGCGCCTCCGTCGCGTCGGCATAGGCCTCCGCGGCGAGCCAGCGCTTGACATCGGGAATTTTGCGCTCGGGATCGAACAGGCCACAGGCGATAAGACGCGCCGGCGCCGCCTCGCCGGCGGCAGCATCGAGAATCGGCGCCGCCGGGTTGAGCACATGCAAGCGAGCAACGAGCCGCTCATTTGCCGCGTGGCGCTCTGGTGTGTCGATGAGGTCGGTCTTCGTCAACACGATGCGATCGGCGACCGCGACCTGCTTCAACGCCTCCATATGTTCGTCGAGGGTCGCGGCGCCGTTCACCGCATCGACCACGGTGACCACGCCGTCGAGTCGGTAGCGCATCAGGAGGTAGGGATGAGCCATCGCCGTCTGCAGCACCGGCGCAGGGTCGGCGAGGCCGGTGGTCTCGAGCATCACGCGGCGAAAGCTCACGCGGCCATTGTCGAGATCGCGCAGCAGCGACTCGAGCGCGTTGACGAGATCGCCGCGCAAGGTGCAGCACAGGCAGCCGCTGTGCAACAGCACCATGTTGTCGTCGATTGTCTTGACCAGCAGATGGTCGAGCCCGATTTCGCCGAACTCGTTGATAATCACGGCGGTGCCCGCAAACGCCGGATCGGGAAGCAGGCGGTTGAGCAGCGAGGTTTTTCCGGCGCCGAGGAAGCCGGTCAGCACGGTAAGAGGGATGGGCTCGGCCGGACCTCGCAAGCGCGCTCCGCCGGCGGCGGTCATTTCTTGTCCGGGGTCTTTGCGGAAGCCTTCGGCGAGCTCGCCTGCGGTGGAGGCTGCGGCTTCGCCGCAATGGCCTTTTCGCCCGTGGCTTTCGGCCTTGCGCGCGGCATCGGCACCAAATCGGCCCCACCCTCACTCGGCGCGGTCGCGAATTCCGCCGGTGGACTATGGGCGAGCGCGGACGGGCTCAAGTCGGTCCAGGGGACGGCTCCCGCCCTGACCATGCCGGGGGTGGCAACTGTCGGCTTGGCCGTGGTGGCCTTGCCGCTTGGCTTTGGATCGGCAGCGGCGAGCTGGGTCGCAGGCTTCTTCGACGCCCCCGTGAAGACCTCGACCGGCTGGCCGAGCTGGCTGTCCTGCCGGAGGAGCGCCCCTTTGCTGTTCGGCGCGCGCAGGCTCGAGAGGAAGACGGCATAAGGCGAGTCGGAGGGGAGATTGGCCACGTTGGTGTCGTCCTCCTCCTCGGAGGCCGGCCGCTTGCGATGGGGGCCGCACATCTCCTCGCGCAGGTTCGGCGGCGAGGCGTTGATCGGCTGCAGCGATTCGACCGTGCCCAGCGAGGGCGTCAGCCAGGACAGCGGGTTGCTGGCGAAGCCCCGCTCCAGCAGTTGCGCGGCCTTCACCGCCCGCACCGGTCCGGAGGGGGCGCCCAGCACCACGGCGATCAGCCGCTTGCCATCGCGGGTCGCACTCGCGACGAGGTTGAAGCCGGAGGCGCAGATGAAGCCGGTCTTCATCCCGTCGGCGCCCGGATAGCGTCCGAGCAGCGTGTTGTAATTGCGGATGACCTGCTTGCCGAACCGGATGCCCGGCAGGTGCCAGTAATAGTCATATTCCAGGAATTCGCGCAGCGCCGCGCGGGCGAGGATGGCGAGGTCGCGCGCCGAGGTGATCTGCTCGTCGGCAGGCAGCCCGTTCGGGTTGACGAAGCTCGATTGCGTCATGCCGAGCCGGCGCGCGTTGCGGTTCATCAGGTCGGCAAATCCCTCGATCGAGCCGCCGACGCCCTCGGCGAGTACGACTGCCATGTCGTTTGCTGATTTCACCATCAGCATTTTGAGCGCGTTGTCGACCGTGACCTGGGTGCCGACCGCGAAGCCCATCTTGGTCGGCGCCTGGGCGGCCGCGTTGTGGGAGACAGGGAGGAGCTTGTCGAGGGTGATTCGCCCTTCCTTGACCGCGCGCAGCGTCACATAGGCGGTCATGATCTTGGTGACCGAGGCCGGATACCAGGGATAGGTGGCGTTCTCAGCGTGCAGCACCTTGCCGCTGTCGACCTCGACCAGGAGCAGCGCCTCGGCTCCCGCCCGGGTGCCTGCGAGCCCCGTGGCCGTGCCGGTGACGAGCACGACTGTCAGCGCCCGGGCGAAAAGGAAGCGGCGTAAGAACATCAAAGGGTCGGGGTCCGATGGTCTGGTCGGGTCTCGGAAACAGGCTGCTCCACAGACGCAGAAGGTCAGCCATCTAAGCCGAAGACGGGGCCAAAAGCAAAATCAGGAATGCCCCGATCCCCGGCGGTCAGGCCGACGCAGGGTCTTCATCCGAAAAGAAAACGCCAAAAATTCGGCGGAAAGCTCCACGTCGAGCCCGCGCACCGGTTCCAATGGCCGATCCGGGACGAATCGAGAGGGTGGGCAAGGACGCCCCCTCCGGGCTGCGCTTGCTGCATCCGGGCCCAACGGCGTGCAATGCCGCGACCCCGTACCCATATCCTTTGGACCATGAGGCCGCCATGACCGCTTGCATCGTCGGATGGGCCCACACGCCGTTCGGCCGGCTCGAAGGCGAGACGGTCGAGAGCCTGATCGTGCGGGTCGCGACCGAGGCGCTGGCCGACGCCGCCGTCGCGCCTGGCGACATTGACGAGATCGTGCTCGGGCATTTCAACGCGGGTTTTTCGCCGCAGGATTTTACCGCCGCGCTGGTGTTGCAGGCCGCACCGGAGCTGCGGTTCAAGCGCGCGACCCGGGTCGAGAATGCCTGCGCCACCGGCTCGGCGGCGGTGCATCAGGGCCTCAAGGCGATCGCGGCCAAGAGCGCGCGCATCGTGCTCGTGGTCGGGGTCGAGCAGATGACGACGACACCCGCGGCGGAAATCGGGAAGAACCTGCTGAAGGCTTCCTACGTGCGCGAAGAGGCGGATATCGAGGGCGGCTTCGCCGGCATTTTCGGCAAGATCGCGGCGCTCTATTTTCAGCGCTTCGGCGATCAGTCGGACGCGCTCGCGCGCATCGCCGCCAAGAACCACCGCAATGGCGTCGGCAATCCCTACGCGCAAATGCGCAAGGACCTCGGCTATGACTTCTGCCGCCGCGAGAGCGAGAAGAACCCGTTCGTCGCCGGGCCGCTCAAGCGCACCGACTGCTCGCTCGTTTCCGACGGCGCCGCGGCCGTGGTGCTCGCCGAGGAGGAGACGGCGCGCGGCATGGGCAAGGCCGTGGCCTTGCGCGCGGCGGCGCATGTGCAGGATTTCCTGCCGATGTCGAAGCGGGACATCCTCAAATTCGAGGGCTGCGCGCAGGCCTGGCAGCGTGCACTCGCCGAGGCCGGAGTCACCCTCGGCGACCTGTCGTTCGTCGAGACCCACGACTGCTTCACGATTGCCGAGCTTCTGGAATACGAGGCGATGGGCCTGGTGCCGGAAGGCCGCGGCGCGACCGCGATCAGGGACGGCCTCACCGAGATGAATGGCCGGCTGCCAGTGAACCCCTCGGGCGGGCTCAAGGCCAAGGGCCATCCGATCGGCGCGACCGGGGTGTCGATGCACGCGCTCGCGGCGATGCAGCTCACGGGCACCGCCGGCGACTTCCAGGTCAAGAACGCCCGCCTCGGCGGTCTCTTCAACATGGGCGGCGCCGCGGTCGCCAACTATGTGAGCATTCTCGAGCGGATCAGGTAGCATCGGCGCGCGCGAGTGCTCGCGGGATGCGACGCATCCGTGATAAGCATCGCCGGGAAATCATGCTCCTTGGTAGCAACCGCTTCGAGCTCCCATGCAGCGACCGCGGCTGATCCTCGCCAACCTCCTCACCGTCGCGGCGAGCGTGCTGGTCACGCTCGTTCTCGCCGAGGTCGTGCTGCGTTTCCTGCCCGTGGCCTGGGCACCCCCGGTCGAGCCGCCCACGGCCGATGGGCTGGAATTTCTATGTCGTCGTGCACGGGCGCACCAATGCGCAGGGCTTTGTCGCCGACTACGACTACGATGCCAAGGCCACGCCGCCGCTCGTCGCCGTCGCAGGCGACAGTTATGTCGAAGCCCTGATGGTCCCGTTCCGCGAGACGTTGACGGGCCGTCTGCAGACGATGCTCGGCAACCGGGGCCGCGCCTATGCTTTTGCGCAATCGGGGGCGCCGCTCAGCCAATATGTCGCCTATGCCAAGCATGCCTGCGCGGTCTATCGGCCCGAGCGCCTGATCGTCGTGGTCGTCGGCAACGACTTCGACGAAAGCATCCATGCGTACCGGCGGCGCGACGGCATTTACCACCTTTATCCGCGGCCCGAGGGCGGCTTCGACTACAAATTGACTCCGCTGCCACGGCCGAGGCTGACCGAACGTTTGGCCCGCCATAGCGCGCTGGCGCTCTACCTGGCGCGCAACGTGGGCATCGCTTCCCTTCTTCTTGAGCGCATCGGCATCGCTCACGCGCAGGCCGCAGCTGAGCCGCCGAGCCCCTATGTCGGCAACACCGAGGCCACGGCCGATGCTGCGCGCATCGCGGAAGGCGAAGAGGTGATCGCGTGGTTTCTCGATGCGCTGCCGCGGGCGGCGTGCCTCGAGCCGCGCGACATCGCGCTCGTCATCGATGCTCCGCGGCCGCACCTTTACGATGCCACGACGCGCGCGGCGGCGCGGGCAAGCTATTTCGGGCGGATGCGCAGCACGTTGATGGCGCAGGCCGGGGCGCGCGGGTTCAAAATCGTCGACATGGAGCCGCATTTTCTGGCCGCCCATACCGCCGACGGTGTCCCGTTCGAAAATCCGACCGACGGCCATTGGAACTCGCACGGCCATGCCGTGGTCGCGGCGGCGGTGCGCGAGGCGCTCACCGGCTGGCCGCCGCTCGAATCCGGCCAGGCTCGATCGCGCGCCAACTAGCCGGCCAACAAGCTTTTTGGCATGAGCGTTGCGCGCTGCGCCTGGTTTTGGCTAGAACCCCCTGTCGCATCCCCGATGAGGGTCAACGAATGGCAACTGCCGTCGAGCCGGGCATCGCCCGCGGTCCTGGGCCGGAAAGTTCCGACCGGAGCTTCGGCTTCCTGTTCGCGGCGGTATTCGCGCTGATCGCTTGCTGGCCTCTCCTGCACGGCGAGCGGCCGCGCTGGTGGGCGCTCGGCGTCGCCGCCGCCTTTGCGCTGCTTGCGATCGTGCGGCCGCACATCCTTCAGCCGCTCAACCGGGCTTGGCTGCTGCTCGGGCGGCTCATGCACCGCCTGGTGAGCCCGCTGGTGATGGGCGTGATATTCTTTCTCTGTGTCACGCCGATCGCCTGGATCATGCGCTGGCGCGGCAAGGACGTCTTGTCGCTTGCCCGTCGGCCCGATCTCGAAAGCTATTGGATCACGCGCCCCCCGGCGGGACCCGAAGCGGAAACGATGAAGCACCAGTTCTGAGCCCTATCGAGGTCAATCAGGCATCGCCATGTCATTCATCGCCGAACTCTGGGCCTTCCTGCGGGTGCGCAAGAAATACTGGCTGGCGCCCATACTGCTGCTGCTCCTGGTCTTCGGCGGCCTGATCATCCTCGCCCAGGGATCGGCGGTCGCTCCATTCATCTACACATTG
>WNGK01034851.1_pt1 | contig 11328 bp, 8 predicted proteins | sample 5400601 | NCBI WGS metagenome assembly WNGK01 (sample SAMN13153376, study PRJNA577476) | soil metagenome | isolation source: 60 cm soil or saprolite under Garry oak tree replicate 1 | place: USA:California | collected 2016-06-15
CAAGCTCGGGCGCAGGTATTCGGACACCATGCACGCGACGGTGCTCGACGCGGAGGGAAATGAAGTGCCGCTGCGGATGGGGTCTTACGGCATCGGGCTCGAGCGGATTCTTTCCGCCGCCGCCGAGCAGAACCACGACGCCGACGGGATGTTTCTGCCGCGCTCGATCGCCCCCTTCGACGTGGTCCTGACCGCCGCCAACATGGAAAACGCCGACGTGCGAGCGGCGGCCGAAAAGGTCTACGGTGAGCTTCTGGCTGCCTCCGTCGAAGTGCTCTTCGATGACCGCCAGGAGCGCCCGGGGGTAAAGTTCAAGGACGCTGACTTGATTGGGATACCCTATCGGATAACGCTCGGCAAACGGAAGTTGGCCCAGGGGCTGGCGGAGATTTTCGAGCGCTCGACAAAGCAAATTCGGGATGTTAAGCTGGATGGAGTTACAGCGACTCTGAAGGACCGGTACCTCCAATAGCGTCCGGGGGGATTTGGAAACCGGAGGGGTCAACCATGCGGCGTCTCGAGGATGGTAAGGGAAGGCTGAAGGCCCTTTTTGCCCTGGCCGTTGTGGCAGCAACGGTTTACCTCTGCATCAAAATCATCCCCGTTTACGTTAATAATTACGATCTGCACAACCACATCCATGAATTGGCAGAAACTGCGACGGTGCAGCACCTCTCGGCCGACAAAATCACCAAAGACGTGGTGGCTTACGCCGATGATCTGGGCCTTCCGATCACCGCCGACAACGTCAAAGTGGCCGTGGGCAACATCGTGACCATAGACCTTGATTACACTGTTCCCATCGACTTGAGATATTACACGCTCATGCTGCACTTTACGCCTTCGGCTGAAAACCGGCAGTTATAAACCGTGCGTTTTCGAAAAAGCACCGGAATTCGAACCAGTTCGGCGCCAACCCGCAACCCGCGCAGGCGGGACGGCCGGGAGGGTCCGTGGCGAGACCTGAAACTCTGGCATAAGGCCCTGCTCGTACTGGGTCTGGCGGCCGTGCTCTCGGGGCTGGGCGCTTTCGTCTATTTCTACACCCATTTCGCGCGGATTATAGACGCCAAGCTCTCCGGCGACATCTTCAACAACGCCTCGCTGGTCTTCGCCGCACCCACCGAGGTGCTAGTAGGCGAAGCCGCGACACCCCAAAACATCGCCGGGCGGCTACGCAAGGCGATGTATGCCGAAGGCGATACGGGATCGAACGTGGGGACGTACGTCCTCAAGGGCAACCATCTGGCAATCCGTCCCGGCCCCGCGTCCTTCTTTCGCGGCGACCTCCAGCGGGAAGGCGCCGCCGTATTAGAATTCCTCGACGGGCGGGTGGTTTCTATCACCGACCTCGACCGGCTGGTGCCGCTCCAAAGTTACTCGCTCGAGCCTGAAGAAGTGACCACGCTGTTCGACAGCGAGCGCTCCAAGCGCCGCCTGCTGCGCTATCAGGACTTGCCGAAACAGCTCGTGGACGCCGTCGTCGCAACCGAGGACAGCGGCTTCTTTTCGCATTTCGGGGTGAGCATCTATCGAATTTTTGCCGCGGCCGTTGCTGACATTCGTGCCGACCAGCGCACGCAAGGCGGAAGCACGCTCACCATGCAGTTGGCGCGGAACGTCATCCTGAATAATCGGCGGCGAACCTTCCGGCGGAAGGCTGAAGAGATTTTCGTCGCCCTTTTGCTCGAGCAGCGGCTGACCAAACAGCAGATCTTCGAGCTTTACGCCAACATGGTCTATCTCGGCCAGCGAGGAAGCTTTTCCATTTATGGATTCGGCGAGGCGGCGAGCGCTTATTTCAACAAGGACGTCGGCAGCCTGACGCTCTCGGAATCGGCGTTTCTCGCCGGGCTGATCCGGGGACCGAATCTTTACCTGCCCTACAAGCACCCGGAGCGCGTCTTGGAGCGCCGCAACTACGTGCTCCAGCGCATGGTAGAGACCGGCGCGCTCAAGCGGGAAGTGGCGGAGGCGGCGGCCGCCCTGCCGCTCGGACTTGCCAAGCAAAATGTCGAAGCCAGCCAGGCGCCCTATTTCGTGGACCTGGTCCGCGAAGACCTGCTCGCCCAATTCTCCGAGGACGAACTTTTGTCCCAGAAGTATCGCATCTACACGACGCTCGATTTAGACCTTCAGCGCGCGGCGTCGGAGGGAGCGGTGGCCGGGGTGGCCGACGTGGACCGGCTAGTCAAGAAGCGGCAGTGGAGCAAGAAAGTGGGGGTGCCGGGCCCTGACCAGCCGCAATTGGCATTGATCGCCCTCGATCCGCACACAGGCATGATACGCGCGCTGGTCGGACGGCGGGACTACGCCGCAAGCCAGCTCAACCACGTCGTGGCACGGCGCCCGCCAGGTTCATCGTTCAAGCCTTTTGTTTATGCGGCGGCGCTGAATTCCGGCGTGGACGGCTCCCTTCCCTTGATCACTCCGGCCACGACGCTCATGGATGATCCCACTTCGTTTCAATTCGGCGACGAGGTTTATGAGCCGGCGGACTACAAGGAGGAATACCGCGGCTTGGTGACGGTGCGCGAAGCCCTCATGCTTTCGCTCAACGTGCCTACTGTTCGGTTGGCGGAGATGATCGGCTACTCGAAGGTCAGAAGCCTGGCGATTGAGGCGGGAATCAACAAAGATATTGGCTCCACCCCCGCCCTGGCGTTGGGCGCCTACGTGGCGACTCCGCTTGAAATGTCGGGCGCCTACACGGTCTTTGCAAACGGGGGCGTTTACGTCGCCCCTCGCACTGTCCTCGCCGTCGAGGACTCGACCGGCCGCACCATCTGGGCCAGCCCCACGGTCACTCGCCCTGTCCTCGACCCGCGGGTCAACTATCTGATGGTGAGTCTGCTCGAGAGCGTCATGAACAACGGCACCGCCTACCCGGTCCGCTCGCGCGGGTTCAAGGCGCCGGCGGCGGGCAAGACCGGGACATCGCACGACGGCTGGTTCGCCGGGTTCACGTCCAACCTTCTGGCCATTGCCTGGGTTGGCTACGATGACGACCGGGAACTGAATCTGGTGGGAGCCGCCTCGGCGCTGCCCATTTGGACGGAGTTTATGAAGAGGGCAATCGAGGTGCCAGCTTACTCGATGCCGCAACCCTTCAACGCCCCCGAGGGAATTGAAACGGCGGCCATCGACGATCAGACCAATGTGACCGCGGGGCCCGGGGCGGCCTCGACCCACTCGGAAGTCTTTATCGCCGGCACAGAGCCCGCCATGCCGTCCGAGGTGGGGCTGCCGACGGAGGGGGGGGATAAGTCTCCGGCGGGTGGTGCGTCAGGCGTCCTTGGCCGGATTCTGCACGTCGTCAAGCCTTCCGCGCCTACGCCCGCCATGGCGTCGCCGCCACTTCCGCCCGGCGCTCCACCGCCAGGGGGAGTGGGACCGCAGCCGGAAAAGACCCCGCCAGCCGCCGATCCGGAACCCAAAGAACATGCAAACCAAGATAGGTTTTCGAGGGACCCTCATGCTGCTTGCTCTCCTTGCCGCAGCGACCTGGAGGGGATACGGCCAGGAACTGGGTCCTGCTCTGCCGGCGAGCTCGCCCCAGGCGGTGGCGGGGACGCCAGGCGAGGAGCCCAAGCACGCGCTGACGATTGAGGAGCGCGCCGACCTGCACATGGCGCGTAAGGAATACGGAGATGCGGTCGAGACCTATACCCAGGCTCTCCGCCGGCCAGGTATCTCCGCAGACGACACCGCTTCGCTATGGAATCGTCTCGGCATCGCCTACCAGGCGGAGCTGAAATTCGGCGCGGCGCGCAAGGCTTACAAGAACTCGATGCACTATCGCAAGGATTTTGCCGAACCCTTCAACAACATGGGCACCACCTATTACATGCAGAAGAAATACGGAAAGTCCGCGAAGTACTACACACGCGCTATTGCGTTAAACGGACAGTCAGCCTCCTTTCACATGAACTTGGGCACCTCGTATTATCACATGGACCGCTTCGACAAGTCGGTTCTAGAGTATCGCGCCGCGCTGCTCCTCGACCCCGACGTTCTGACCAAGCACTCCTCGATGGGCACGGTCGTCGAGACGCGCGAGAGTGATCCGAAGTTCTATTACTACCTGGCCAAGACGTTCGCGAACCTCGGCCGCGTGGACGAGGCTGTCCACTACCTTCGCCGCGCTTTTGAAGATGGTTTTCACGATCTCAAAGGGCTGAATGAAGACCCGGACTTCAAGAAAATCAGCCAGGCCCCCGAATACGTAGAGTTACTGAAGAACCCTCCTGTCGCCATCAAGGAATGACCTTGGCTGAAAACCCTTTGTGGGCCTTATTCGCTGGGCGGCGCGGTGTATAATAGCCGCGTGGCTGTTGGACGTGTGGCAAAAAAGCTGGCGTGGTGGATGCTGCTGGTAGCCGTCCCGGCGCCGGCCGCCGAACGCGTTCGCACCATCCTGGTATTCCCCTTTGACAACCAGAGCTCGCTCACGGCCCTCGCGTGGCTTCCCGAAGGGTTCGCGGAGTTAGTTTCCAGGCGTCTGGCGGCCGATAACCGCTACGTCTTTGGCCGCGACCAACGCGACGCAGCCTGCGAACAGGCGAAAGTGACGCTGGGGGCTCCGCTCACCCTTGCCAGCAAATATCAGGTGGCGGGAGTTTTGGGTGCGGAGTGGGCCGTGGTGGGGAGTTTTAACCTCCAAGGCGACCTGCTTACGGCGCGCGCCCAGTTGTTCGATGTGCGCTCCATGAGGCTTTTTCCGCCCCTCGATGCCGAGGGGAAGCTTTCGGAACTCGACGACATTTCAACCCGCCTGGTTTGGCGGTTGCTCGCGACTCACGACCCGAAATTCACGACCGGCAGTGAAGAGGACTTCCGCCATCGCTTTCCGCCCATCCATCTGGATGCCTTCGAAAGCTACATCCGGGGAGTTCTGTCAACCGAACCGGACAACCGCATCGCTCTCCTCACGGAAGCCGACCGGCGCGACCCTTCCGACCGTCACGCGCTGTTCGAGCTGGGGAAATCTTATTTCAACGGAAAGGATTACGCCCAGGCCAACCAGTGGCTCTCGAAAGTTCTCCCGAAGGATGACGGCTACGCGGAAGCTCTTTTCATGACCGGCGTAGGGGAGTTTTTCCTCGGCCATATTCCCGCATCCGAGCGACCTTTCCGGACCCTCGAAAGCATGGTTCCCTTGGGCGAAGTCGCCAACAATCTGGGCGTGATGGAGTCGCGACAGAAGCGATACGAGGAAGCGCTTGCCCAATTCGATCGCGGGCATCAGAGCGACCCCTCTGACCCCGACTATTCCTTTAACCGGAGCGTCTGCTTCTGGCAGTTGAAGCGTTTCGACGAGGCGACAAAGTCCCTCAGAGAGACGCTCGAGGCCGACCCCGACGACACCGAGGCCCACGCCATCCTCGCCGAGGTGTTGGGCAAGCTCGGTGATTCCGCCGGGCGGGAGAAGGAGCTCTCCCGCAGCCGCGGGATCGCCGGCCGCGGTGGGCCACTTGCCAATCCCTCTGATCCTGCGGCTGCGGGAGAAGATTTCCAGCCCCTGACCCGCCTCAAGAAGAATTTCGATGGCCGGGCCTTCCAACTGCTTTCTTTGGCGCTCGAAAACGAGCGGGAGGAAAGACTGGCCGGTCTGCCCCCGGAGCAGCGCGCCCTCGCTGATCTGGCCCGTGGGAAGGATCTTCAAGCCGCGGGCCGTCCGGCCGAGGCCGAGCGCGAGCTCGCGGAGGCGGTGGCGCTCGACCCGAAATCCGATGCCGCACACCAAGCTCTGGGTGAGGTCCTGGAAGCCGAAGGGAAGCACGCGGATGCCACCACAGAAGCAGAAACGGCTTTGCGCCTGAGGGATAGCGCGGCCGCGCACCTTCTGCTCGCCCACATCTTCCTGACCCTGCACCGCCTTGACCCGGCGCGCGAGCAGGTTCGCAGTGCCTTGGGCCTTGAGCCGTCGAATCCCGCCGCCCAAAAGCTCATGGAGCGGATCCAGAACCTGACCTCAGGGTCGGGGAGTTCGCCATGAAATACCCTTTTCGGACTCTTGGCCATTCCCCGTACGTTCACGGCCTTGTGTCGGCGGTCGTCCTCCTCGCCTTAACCTTGGTCGCCAGCGTGGCGCTCCCCGCGGCGGGAGGCAGCCGGCCAGTGGTGGTCGAGGTAGATCTGAAGGACATGGTCGAGCCACTGAGCGCGGGCTTTGTGGCCGACGGCATCCGCCATGCCAACAACATCAAGGCTGACGCCGTGCTGCTAAACATAGACACCCCCGGGGGCCTGGAATCTTCTATGCGCGACATCGTCCAGGCGATTCTGGAGTCGCGTGTTCCCGTGATTGCCTACGTGGCGCCTAGCGGGGCGCGAGCGGCCTCGGCAGGATTTTTCATCCTTCTCGCGGCTGATGTGGCCGTGATGGCTCCCGGCACGCACGCGGGCGCCGCCCACCCGGTCTTCCTTGGCGCTCCCGACCTTGGGAAGACCATGGAGACCAAGATCGAGAATGACACCGCCGCTTACATTCGCAGCATCGTCGAGCGCCGCGGGCGGAATGCGAAGCTCGCCGAAGCCGGCGTTCGCGAGTCGAGCTCCTACACGGAGGAGGAATCGCTCCAGGGCAAACTGATCGACGCGGTGGCCGGCTCCCCCACGGAAATCTTTCAGAAATTCGACGGCAAGACAATCAAGCGGTTCAACGGCTCGACCACCGCGCTGAATCTTCGCGACCCCGTCCTCGAACCCTTTTCGATGACCACCTGGCAGCGGTTCTTGTTTTACATTGTGGACCCAAACGTGGCGTTTCTGCTGGCCGGGCTGGGTGTCATTCTCCTGTATGTGGAGTTCACGCATCCCGGCCTCGTGGCGCCAGGGGTGGCGGGGGCGATCGCCCTGGTGCTGGCACTGTTCGCGTTTCATCTCTTGCCGGTCAATGTGACAGGAGTAGTTCTGCTCCTGACGGCGCTCGTGCTTTTCATCCTCGAAGCCCAAAGCCCCTCGCACGGGGTCCTAGCCGCCGGGGGTGTGCTCGCCATGGTGCTCGGCGCGCTAATGCTCATCAATTCGCCCTGGCCCGAGGCGCGGGTTCGCCTTTCGACCGCGTTGAGCGTGACGATTCCCCTGGCGGTAATCGCCATCATTCTCATGCGGCTGGCCTTGGCCGCCAAGCGCGCCAAGTCGATCACGGGAAGGGCCGGTATGATTGATCTGGTCGGCATCGCTCAAACCGACTTGGAACCGGATGGGAAGATCTTCGTGCACGGCGAAATCTGGGCGGCTCGGGCGAAGGCCCGCGTCCCCAAAGGCGCCCGAGTGCGGGTCCGTCAGGTGGATGGGCTAACTTTAGAAGTTGAGCCGGAAGTTCAATCCGTATAGACTGGCCCCGGTAGTCTCGGTTCGAGAGGAGCCGGCACGCGGGCGAGCTTGAAGCCGGTCGTCATCCAGATCAATCGAGTGAGGTGAATACCATGGAAGGCTTCGGTTGGGGCTTGCTGGTGACCGTTTTCGTCGTGCTGGTTTGGGTTCTCAAGTGCATAAATATCCTGCCGGAGTACGAGCGGGCGGTGGTTTATCGCTTGGGGAGGCTCCTGCAGGAAGAGAAAACCAAGTTCTTCCTCATCATGTGGCCCATCGACAAAATTAGGGCACGGATTTCCCTGAGGGTTGTGACCTGGGATGTTCCGCCTCAGGACGTCATCACGCGGGACAATGTCTCTCTGAAGGTCAACGCGGTGGTTTATTTTCGGGTGGTAGACGCGGTGAGGGCTTTCAACGAGGTGCAGAACTACCAGTATGCGATCGAACAACTGGCTCAGACCACGCTGCGGGCCGTGCTCGGCGAAGTCGAGCTGGACGATCTGCTTTCCCAACGCGAGAAACTGAACGTCCGTCTGCAAACCATCCTCGACGAGCACACCGAGCCCTGGGGCATCAAGGTGACCAAGGTGGAAGTCAAGCAGGTGGACTTGCCGCAGGAAATGCAGCGCGCCATCGCCCGCCAGGCCGAGGCCGAGCGCGAACGCCGCGCCAAGATCATCAATGCCGAGGGGGAACAACAGGCGGCCCAGAAGCTCGTCGAGGCAGCCCGCATCCTCGCGGGCGTACCTCAGGCGATGCAGCTTCGCTATCTCTGGCGGAGCTCGGGACGGAAAGAAGTACCACGATTGTATTCCCGCTGCCGGTAGACCTCTTGGCCGCGCTGATTCCAAGAATCACGCAGCCGCCCCCGGCGGCCAAGTGAGGGGGGCAAACTTCGCGTTGTTCGTCCTGCGCCATAAGGGAGGACTATGGACGAGACCCAGGCGCCCTTGAAAGAAGAAAAGGGGCTTTCCGCGCATCAGCTCATTCTGATGTTCCTGGCCGCGGTCGCGGTCTGCGCGGTGTTCTTCGCGGCGGGTTTTTTGGTGGGATATAACGAGCGCTCAGCGAAGTCTGCGCCAGTCACTGAGCGCGTCTCGACCTCTTCTTCGGTGATCCCGCCCGTCGTTAACCCCGCACCCGCCGAGAGGACGAGCCAGGCCAAGGAGGTGACCGTTACGGAGGGGACCCCGATTCCGCAATCGGCCGAACCGCTCGCGGCTACGTCCCTGCCACCAATGAAGCCCGCGGAAAAGCCTGCTCGAGCCGCGGCCAGCGAGAAGTTCATGCCCACTCAAACTCGGGCCAGAGACCGCCAGGGATACGCTATCCAAGTGGTGGCTTCGGGCGCCCGAGCCAAAGCCGAAAAGGTGGTCGCCGCCCTCAAAGCCGAAGGATTCCCGGCCTTCATTGCTCCGCTCCCAGCCGCTCGGCGCAGAGCCCCGCACTACGGCATTCGGGTGGGACCGTATCGGACGCGCGAGGAAGCTGAGAAGGTGCGAGAGAAGCTGGCGCAAGCGGGATTCAAGCGAACATTTATCAAACACTGAGTTGAGTGCCCAGCCCCGTTGTTGACTCACATTTCCATCTTGAAAATTGTCTGCGACCCCCTCAATCGTCGCCGTCATCAATATTCTTAGTAATGTGGACGAGATGAAAGCGGTTCGGAAGCCGGTCCCCCGTAGGGAGATACCAAGTCTGCCCGTGGCGCTCCCCTCAAAGGCCTCTCTCAAGGCCGACTTCGCAAGGTCTCGGGTCACCTGCCGGGTGGTTGCTTTCAGAGTTGGTCGGGCGTAAGTTAACGGCCGGTCGGAAATCGAAAAGGTGACAACCTATGTTGGTTTTTGCTAGTCACCTTACATTAATTTCATGTGCTCGGCCTTCGTTTTCATCTTATTCGCGGCTGGGGTCGGTGGTTACGCCCGGGTTCTTCCACTGCTTCGGGCGGCGGGTGGGCGTGAGCGGAAGCTTCGCGCGGACCGGATAGCCCAGTGTCGTTGCCACGACGGCTTACGACCCCGAGGTCCCGGGCCACGATCTCCGGCGCAAAATCGGACGCGACGTCGGCCCCCTGCACCTTCTTGGGTGCGTCCAAAGGAATTAGGGAAGCCTTGCCTTCCGAACCGGCCAACGGCGATCTGACCAGAAGTGCTGAACGCCCCGCGAGCCCAAACGAAGGACAACCGCCGCGCCCGAACGGCCTTGCAGTCTTGTTTCAAAGCGCCTGGTTGCGGCGCGGGGCAAGCGCGCTCGCCGGATTTCTTCTTTTCGCGATTTTCCCGAACCTCGGGTGGCATTTCCTAGTCTGGGTGGCATGCCTGCCGCTAATCCTTGCCTGCCTCGTAGAGCCGAAAGTCGGCGGCGGGTTTCTGAACGGCTATCTTGCCGGAGCAGTTTTTTTCACGGGAAGTTGCTACTGGTTCGTTTACGTGGTCGGGCATTATGGCGGGCTCGGCGTCGCGTATTCGGTCGGAGTGCTGGCGCTGTTCGTCGTCGTATTTTCGGTATTCTTCGGGGCGTTCGGGGCAATTCTCACCTGGACGGCTTGCCGCTCGGAGGTGCTGGCTCTGGTTGCCGCGCCGTTCCTGTGGGTGACAATGGAGGTTGCGCGCACATACCTAATCACGGGCTTCCCCTGGAACCTCCTGGGTTACGCCGTGGCGCCCGAGGGCTTGCGTCAGGTTGCGGCGATGACGTCGGTTTACGGGCTATCATTCTTGGCAGTCTCGAGCTGAGCGAAAAGAACGTAGCTTCCGCGCCCTCTTCGAGCCCTCCGGCGCTCATCGTCTGGCCGGAAAACCCTGCCCCGTTCTATTTCAGCCGCGACCCGATTTTTAAGAGCGCCGTCGAGGAGATGGCGCGCCATGCGCACGCTTACGCCGTGATCCCCACCACGCTTTACGCCAGCGCTGGAAACGTAAAGCCCAAGAACAGCGCGGTGGTGCTCGACCCGCAGGGCCGAGACCTGCTCGATTATGCTAAAATTCACTTGGTGCCTTTTGGCGAGTACGTCCCGTCTTGGGCCTTCCCGGATAAAATCGGAAAGATCACCTTCGAAGTGGGGACGTTTGTGCCGGGGGACGTTCGCGAGGCGGCTCGGACGCCGGACGGGGCGATCACGGTTTTCATCTGCTACGAGGCGATCTTTCCGCAACTCGTCCGGCGGCTAACTCCGGGGGGACCGGGGGTCCTCGTGAATGTCTCCGACGACGGCTGGTACGGGGATTCATCGGCGGCCGCCCAGCACCTGCTAATGGCTCGGTTCCGCGCCATCGAAAACGGCCGGTACCTGCTGCGGGCCACCAACAACGGCATCACCGCCGTCGTGGACCCTTACGGGCGGATCGTCGAGGAGTTGCCGGCAAGACAGCAGGCGGCGCTTCGAGCGCGCTTCGACTACGAATCGCGCCGGACGTTTTACAACGCCTACGGCGACGCTTTCGCTTGGCTGTGCCTCGCAACGACTGTCGGCTTATTGACACTGGCGGGGGGCGCTAGGTGGCGCACACACTGATGACAGCACGAAGGGGCGCGCCTTTCGGGTTCCTTGCATCCCCAAAGCGAAGCTCGATGTGGTCGAAGCAAGAAATGGTAAGCTGGTAGTGGGCCAGTTTGGGGTCAGATGCACTTGTCAGGGTAGGCCGATTCTCGTCAAAGTGAACGGCGGGCCGGACCCCTCCGCGATAACTAAACCGTAGCCCACCAGGCAGGATCTATCGCTGGGAGGTCCCCCGACCACCAAAGTCCGACTTTGCGGACTTTACGCCCGATGGGGCTTGCCCGGGAGGTACGCGACTATGGCATGGATAGGAATCGCAGGATCTCTTGCATGACCCGAGTACTCTGATCCGTTTGAAAAAGAAACTGAGCGTGCGCAGAACCATCCAGAACGATTAGTTCCTTAGGCTGAGGAGCTTTGTCATATTGCGCGCGAATGCCCGGAAGCCGAAGGCCGCTGCCGTTGCTGTCATCGCGCGCGACGATGAACAGGCACCGCGACTTCAG
>WNGK01021049.1_pt1 | contig 11327 bp, 13 predicted proteins | sample 5400601 | NCBI WGS metagenome assembly WNGK01 (sample SAMN13153376, study PRJNA577476) | soil metagenome | isolation source: 60 cm soil or saprolite under Garry oak tree replicate 1 | place: USA:California | collected 2016-06-15
ACTGATGAAATTGGCACTTGGCGGAGTAGTGTGGGTGACAAGACTGATGAAAGGCAAGAGACAGGTTGAGCTCACCAAGAAAGGCTAATGAGACGTATATACACCAGATAGAGTGAGAGGCTTAATGCCAGAGTTTCAGGACGCACCCGTCAACATCACAGACCAAACCTTCGACCAATTTGTCTCAAAGAACCAGCTTACACTGATCGACTGTTGGGCCCCGTGGTGCGGTCCTTGCCGAATCGTCGGACCAATTGTGGACGCACTGGCAAAGGAGTACAAGGGCAAAGTTGCCTTCGGGAAACTAAACACCGATGAGAACTTCGCCACCGCGACTCGTTTCAACATCATGGCCATCCCGACGATGCTCATACTCAAGAAGGGCCAGTTGGTCGACCAGATCGTGGGGGCCTTGCCCAAGGCGAAGATCGAAGAAGTTCTCAAGCGCCACATGGCATAGAGTCGCCCATCGTTTCCCTTAGTATTTACCATCAGGCATGAGTCTATATCCTGCAAGGAGTCTCTATTTAGTATAGAGGCCTAGCAGTCTTGTCGTTGATGATGGAGGCCAGGAAAGTACAGAAAGTCGGCTACTCAACACTAATCGTTTCACTTCCAAAAAACTGGGTCGAGGAGGTTGGCTTAAAGCAGGGAGACATCGTAAGCTTCCGAAGAGAACCAGACGGCGGAATCACTATTTATCCTGGGCTTACTCATGATCCTGAGACATACCGGTACCTTGTTGATGCCGACCGGTGCGACACACCCAACCTTCTTACTCGAATTGTCACAGCCAACTACCTGACCGGTCACGACACCATACAAATTGTTGCAAAGAAGGAACTATCCAAGCGCCACCTTGAGGAAGTAAGAGCGGTCAGCAGGCGGCTGACCGGCCTAGGTATCGTGGAACAAAGCCTGCGGTCAGTAACGCTCCAAAGCTTCGTTGATCCCACCAAGTTCCCAATCTATGGCTTGATGAGGCGCTTGCAGATTATCCTCAGCTCAATGATCGAGACCGGTGTGAAGGCGGTGTTTGAGGGACGCACGAACCTAGCTGAGGAAGTTCTGCACATGGAAGAAGAAGCGGACAGGATTTACTGGATGATAATCCGCCAGCTGCTGCTCGCTGTAACGGACCGGCGAGTGGCCAAGGAAGTCGGGATAGAGGGCCCCATGCATGTTGTCGGAAACCGGATAATCGCGAAGAGTCTGGAGCAGATGGCGGACTTGGCTGCACACGTGGCGCAGGAAGCGCTGAGGCTGAAGAGCGAGGCAAAGAAGGTCGATGCTAAACTAGTGCAGAGCGTGGTTGATTACAGTGAAAAAGCAAAGCGCCTCATCGAGGATGCATTCAACGCGTTGATGAAGAGTGATCTGAAAAAGTCGAACGAATGCATTGAGAGAGCACACGAGTCTGAACAGCTAGAAAGGAGTCTCACCGCGGATGTCATGCGCAGCGTCAAGGAGGTCAACGTCGCCGTAGGGTTGAGGGCGATAATATGGGACATTGGCCAGATGGCAAAGTATTCAGAGGCAATTGCAGAAGTAGCGGTGAACAGGTTCATGGAATACCAGAATGATTTCTGCGCATGGGAGAAAGTCGAATCGCACGATACGAAGAACGTGACGAGTCCTAGGATGGACAAGCCTCTCCTGAAGACACAGCATTAACCAGTCGGAAACGAGTCAGTCAAGCATAAGTAGTTTCTCGACCGCATGGAGGGCGTCCGTCGACCTTTTGGACTTGTACTTGCGAAGCGCCTCCTTCAACTTCTCTTTGTCCCTGGGGCCAGCTATTTCCCTGACTCTTCTTGCAAATCCGCTACCTAAGAAGAAGTACTGCGTGATTGATGTAAGGTTGTTAGGGCTGCGTTCCTTACTGGCACTCTCAAAATCCAGTATGACCGCATGTCCATTCGCTCTTATTGAAACATTTTTGTGTGCTCGGCTAAGCTCTCCATGGTCCAGTCCGGCGTTGTCCATTCTATAACACTGCTGAAGAAGATCTCCGACCGTCTTTCGAAGCCGTAATCTTCTACCCTTACCTATCAACGTAGTTATCCACTCAGGAAGACTTTGGCCCTCGACAAACTCCATCAAGAGAATGTCGTCCGTGTTATCAAAGTACCGCGGACCAACATCAATTTCATTCGCAGCCTTCAGCATCGATGCTTCGTGTCTCATGCTGTCTCTTCGAGAATCGGTCCTCCGGATCTTTAGAGCGACCTTATCCTTCCCGGCTCGGCCTGCTACCACCATGCCTGCAACTCCCTTGCCTAGCAATGACAGTTTGCCGACCCTAAGTCTGCCAGTGAATTCTAGTTCTGAAATACCTAGTTCTCTAAGTTGCTGAATTCTCGAGGACAGGACAGACGTTTCAGGTCGTGGATAGGCTAAGAGCGTTGCGTAAGGTTCGGAAGCTGCATCCTCGATAGGAACTATCTCTGGGGCGTTCTTAGCCAAGCTGGCTTACCGTCCATGAATTTCCAGAATGTTTGAGCGAATCCTGAAAGTTGGCGAATGGATAGAGCCTCCTCGTTAAGCAATACGTTCACCCTCTTGCGGAATCCATCCTCCAGCTGGGCAGGCACAGATAGACCCAGTTGGCGATTTCTCGCCGAGGCAACTATGAGTTTTGAAATAGTCGGGAACTGACGCCTCTTCTCGACCATCCATCGGTCGCCCCGAATCCATGGACCGCTAATCGTGTCTCTGGACCGGACATGTTTGTTGAGAAAGGACGTGCTCTCCTTTCTCCTTTCCACAGGTGGACCGAGATGGATTTGGGATTGCGGAAGTTTGGCGGTTTCAACCGCGATCAGTATGCCGCTGACTCTATCGGCGTCGCCCCAAACGGTCGATCTCAGAGTTCGAAATTGATGTCTTTCGAGCAGGTTCACCAAGGATTTTTCCAAGCTGTAGAGTTGTCCCCACAATATGTCGAGTATCACATGGGAGTGGGGAAACAGTGCAACGACGAAGTCGCATTCTCTCCTCTTCAGTCGGTCTGACAACTGTTGCCTTGTCTTTTGCTGGGGCTTTCTGGGGTAGAAGTAGGAGATGCCGGGGTGGTCTTGGAACTGTCGGGCAATCTCCACGAACTCCCACAATCTTTCAGTTCTAACGGCAGCTGCAAGGTTCCTGTTAGGATCGATTGGGTCCACGACTATAAGTGGAGAGTCGAATTTCTGACTTAGCTCTCTCTCACCTCGTCCTGATTCCTCTATCTCGATAACCGTTCCATTTCTCCAATCGGAAAAGCGCGAGAGTGTTTCTTTAAACGAGCCGTATTTCAGAGCCAGCGTCTCTACGAGCATTCCGCTGAATCCGCCGATGCGAATCTCGGCCCCGTAGACTCCAACTCCTTTCATGAATTTCTTGAGAAAACGAATCTCAAGTCTTAACTGGTCTGTTAGGCGTTGTCGCATGTAGGCTGTGTGGAAGGGGGTTCTGTCAGTTGCGCTCTTCCATTTTCCCTGCTCAACTTGGTAGCATGGAACTATGTTGACCTTGACACCGTCGACCTCGAGCTCCAGATATGGATGTTCGGCGTATCTCTCTAGAACGTGATACCGTGAGAGCCCTTCTCTCAGGGGAGGGAGTACTCTTCCTTCCCACTCACCTCTGTCAATGTTGTCTGGGAAACTGGCAAAGATGTCTAAGTCCCCTTCATTGTGAAGCCACGTGTCCTTTGCAACAGATCCCTGCACGGACACTTCCGTACTGAAACCAGCCTGTCTCAGAATGCCTCCAACCGCGTCTTGGAGCTTGATAGATAGATGATTCATCAAATCCCGTTCATGTGGAGTAGGCGTTACCTTGAGGGCAATTTTCCTCAACACTGCGTCTAACGGAATTTTCAACTTAGATCTGATGGAGCCGTCGCCGGATATTTGAAGTGACCGAAGAGGCGCAGTTCCCTATTGCACGGCGCTTGTTTCGTAGAGGGTTGAGTAGGTCGGTCCAGAGGGTCGAAGCATGCTTTGTTTGAGACGAAGCGTCTTCACTTGGAAGACTCCGAAGTTCTCATCGGATAATCCTGTCAGAAACTTTGACACCTCTTCTCTGCGTTTCGACGATCTCACCCGTGCGATCGTCACGTGCGGGCTGAAACCTCGTGATTCTCTTGCGAACCCCAGCTCTGACAAGAGGCGTTCTGTTTGTTCATAGATTTGCTCTACATTCGCCCACCCCTCCCCAAGACCTATCCATACTATATTGATCTTGTTCATGTTCGGAAACGCTCCGGCGCCCCTGACTTGGACAGGAAATTGCTGAAAGCGGACTTGGGCCAGAACTGTCTTCACTTGCTCCAGCTTCGCCCTTTCTACACTTCCCAAGAATTTTATCGTGATGTGAACGTTCTCCTTCTCGACAGGTTTCAGATCAGCTCCTAGATTGAGGAGAGAGGAAGTTAGGGATTCGACTTTCGATTGAAGTTGAGGATCATCAAGGTCGATGGAAATGAAACTGCGTATTTGGTTCGATGACAAGTTGGATCTTCTTCGTGGGGTTCTTAAGGGCTCGACATCTGCTGTCACTTGAGTTCGACGGTATAAGCTATAACCTTCAAGATTATTTTCGCCCCGACTCGTCTAATGCGTCGCTTCAAGACCGAGAAGAAGATCATCGTCATTGTTGGAATGCCGGGCGCTGGCAAGAGCCTAGCATCCCAAGTGGCAAAGCGGATGAAAATTCCGGTCTTCGTCTCTGGCGATGTGATCAGGAACGAGGCATTGAGGAGGGGCCTAAGTCCAAACAAGAAGAATCTGGGGCAGGTTATGCTTCACATACGCAAGACTGATGGGATGGGCGCCGTAGCTCGGAGACTTGTTCCTCTAATCGAACTATCTGCTGGGATGACTTTGGTCTACGAGGGGGCACGGAGCATGGAGGAGGTTGAAGAACTTGCCCGGCACTACAACGTCTCCATTATCGCAATTCACGCATCCCCAGAGACTAGGTTTAGGAGACTGCTGAAGAGAAAGCGAGGAGATCGTCCACGAACAATGTCGGACTTTCGGGAACGGGATAAGCGTGAACTGAAAGTGGGAGTCGGAAGGAGACGTGTGTTCTTGGTTATGGAGGCTGATGATGTCAGTTCACTTGAACGATTCCGAATGATAATCCAACGAGATCGGATACGGGCAGCAGCAGGAGCGGTACTCCGCAAAGCAAGCGATACCGATGGTATACAAGTATTCCTCAACAAGCAAGTCGCCTTTGTCATGCACGTGTCGTTCTGCGAACCCGAGGGAGAGTCTCCCTTGGGACCGATTAGATTAGTGATTCAGGCAGATGATCCCTTCAAAGTCATCAACTGGGTGATTGGCGGACAGAGCAAACCATTGCGCAGGCGACAGGATACACGCTCGACTTTGACCGAAGAGCGAGATACCGAATCACCATTGTGAATGCCGGGATCTCAAACTTGATGGTCAAGACCACTGGATTACGGGTCTAACTCTAACTCGCGAAATCAGGGGGTGCGTTTTAGGGAGAGCACCATTAGATCCGTTGGAACAATGGTGTTTGAGAACACTCGTCTCGCCTCTCTTTGAAGGATTTTGTCGTCCCGCGTAACAGCACTAATGTGAACCAGTGCTAATCTTCGACACTTTGCAGCTTTAGCGAGAGTCGCGGCCTCTTCGGCAGTTGAATGGAAATACTCTCTCGCTTTTTCCTTTCGGTCTAGAGCGAACCCTCCATCGTGCATGAGCAAGTCAGATTCCTTAGCCAACTGTTTCACGGCTTGGCAGGGTCTGGTGTCAATTGCATAGGTCACCTTGAGCCCAGGCCGCGATGGTCCGGTCACGCTTCTTGCCTCTACGGTCTTTCCGTCAACCTTGACGGTTTTGCCGTACTGAAGCTCTTTCCAAAGGGGTCCCTCTGGAATTCCGAGCCGACGAGCCTTGTTAGGGTAGAAATGTCCGGGGCGGTCTTGTTCCTCCATTGTGTACGCAAGACAAGTAATGTCATGCTTGGCGAGTGCGGTTCGAACCGAGTAGTCAGTTCTCTTAACTGTCTCCCCGGGACTCATTTCGCTTATTCTTACCGGAAACGTGGCCGCGAAACCTAGAGTTCCATGGAGAGCCTTGAAGAAGCTGGAGAGTCCCTTTGGTCCGAATATGGCAAGTGGCTTATCCCTGACCAGTGAGGACATTGTCTGGAGAAGCCCTGGGAGGCCTAGTAGATGGTCGCCATGAAGATGTGAGATGAAAATCGATGTGGGCCGATTGAAGCCCAGTCCTGCGTGCATCATCTGCCTCTGCGTTCCTTCTCCGCAATCAAACAATAGCAACTCTCCCTCTCTCCTGATAGCAACGCTGGGGAGTCCTCGACCCTTCGTCGGCAAGCTGCCTCCGGTCCCGAGAAACACGACCTCAATTCCAGATGGCATTCAATGTGCTCCTAGAGCGAGAATTTCGCGTGTAAGACTTCTGTGGACATAAACTAGATGTCTCTCCAACACTTTGAAGCCTGACTTCTCTGCCACGTCTGTCGATCCGGTTCCAAGTGGTGAAGCAATAACGGCCCTGTTTCCCGCTGGCAGGATTTCGCGTGCTCGAGGCAGAAAATCTTCTAGGATTTGCCGGGTGGAGGACTTGAAAGTTGATGACTGGGTTCCGTAAGGCGGATCGGTGGCAATGGCGTCGACTCGCGTCAACGGCATCCGCCGGGCGTCAGCCCTGATGAGCCCAGATGAGCCGAGATTGAAGTGAGCAAAGTTCCGTCTAGTTCCCCTTACCATCCTCATTTTTGCGTCCATTGCGATGACATTACAGCCGACGAGACTGGCCTCGAGGGCAATTCCTCCTACTCCGCAGAACGGGTCCAAAAAGGTACGGCCCTCGAGGGCCCCAGAGAGATTGACCATGCACCTGGCAAGCTTAGGGACCATAGTGCTGGGATGGAAGGCGGGTCGTTTTCTTGGCCGCCGGTTCGCAATGGATGCTTTAGGTCGCTGGTAAGTCAAAAGTCCAAAGTGGAAGGCTTCGCCCGTTATCATTCCCCGGAACTGTTTTGCCGGCGTTTGAAGGTCGACTTTTCCTGAGGTTTTCTTTGCGACAAGGTCTCCGAGAAACGGTTCAAGATTAGTTCGCGAGATTGAACGGGACGCCCCGCCGAACCGGGCGACACGAACGCTGAAATGTTCTTTCGGCGAAAGATAGTCACTAATCGGGCTCGAGTCCAATTCCTTCGCAATGCTTTCGAAAGTTGGCGAGGAACTGAATATTTTCAACCCTGCCTCCTCAGTGTACCCGGCCTTTCTCGCGACTTCCGAGGGGATGACAGTCGGGGCTCGTACTTCGACGACCTTGTAATCCGAATTCGATAGCTCGAACGTTGCCCCTATGGATTCCAGAATCGCCATCAGCTCGGCTCTAGGAAGAGTAGGATGCTCTCCCGAGATCACGAAGAAAATGCGGGGCGAATCTCGTTCCATGCCGACTGAGCCTCACGAAACAAGTATATACGGAACCTTCGGAGCGTCGCTCAATTCCGAGAGTGTAAGATTTTGAAACGCTCCAAAGGCTATCGCAGTAGAAACCGCACCATCATGAGGAGGAAGCCTCGGGACAGGGGAAAGATAGCCTTGGGGAGACTGCTCATCAATTATCAGCCCGGGCAGAAGGTTCGGATCATGGTGAATCCAGCAGTCCAGAAAGGCATGCCACATCGGCGATACCACGGCCGAGTCGGAGCAATTGCTGAGAAGCGGGGACGTGCGTACGTAATTGAGGTCAGTTCCGGCACCAAGGTCCCCCGGCAAATCATCGCTCGGCCAGAGCATATTGAGCCTGTGGAGGAAAACGCGTAATGGGCCGGAAACTGATTGAAGAGAAGCTAATCACCAATCCAGAAGCCAAATCAATCCTAGAAGACGTGAAGGAAGAGCAACTGGGCGAGTTCCAACGGCGTACACTCGAGTACACGCGCAAATTCTCCAAGTTGCCCCCGAAAGAGGCGTCAAAACTGACCGAAGAGCTGCACACGAAACTCCAACTTGAGAGAAATGATGCGATTCAGATAGTCAATTGTCTGCCGTCCACGGTTGAGGAGCTTCGTGCCTTGCTGACCGTCAAAGGGCGTTTCGTGAGTACCGAGCAACTGAGCGGTATTCTTGAGATAATGAGACGGTATCGCTAGTTCTTCTTTCTGACACGACCGAAACCAAATTAAGCAAATTCTGCACCGTTCAGAATGACTAGAAATGGCCCTCCGCCCACCGGGATAGTGGAACACGCAGCCGAACAGTATGCCCATTACTAGAGGAGAAGAGGAGAGTCATTCTTGGCAGTACACGAAGACGACTATATACAGCGAAGACACCTCTACGAAGAATACGCCTACGTTCTAGACTACTTACCCTACGGTAGAAGCTCCGAGAAATCACGACACCTAGTCGTGCCCACAACACAGATTATGGGCGAGGAACACTTCACGCTTCTAGAGGCAGAGCTGAAGGTAGGTGCGTCCGTCGTTGTCCATGAACGCATCTACATTGGACGGGACAGACGCGAGAAAGTGGATAGAATTCTGAGCAGGATAAGCTACGACCAACTTACCGCAAATTCGAAAGCCGAACTTGTGCCTCTCGTTGAAGAGCTCGTGAAGTCTCACGAGACCCAGTTCATCGACTTCTTCAACCGATCCCAGCCAGTGACCCCGCGAATGCACTCCCTGGAGCTTCTTCCAGGCATAGGAAAGAAGTCGATGTGGACCATTGTGAATCTTCGCGAGCGCAAACCCTTCACAAGCTATCAGGACTTGAAACAGAGGACCGGACTGACCGATATTCCAAAAACCCTCGCCAAGAGAATTATGGAAGAGCTGAGCACGGAGACCAAGTACAGACTTTTCACAAGGACCGTCTAGACTTGTGAGCCTAGCGCCGCACCATCCGTCAAAGAAGCTCGGCCAACACTTCCTGAAGGACCTTGAAATCGCAAACGCTATTGTAACGGCTGCAAATCTTGACAGAACAGACTCAGTACTGGAACCGGGGGCGGGCCACGGCGTAATCACACGCCTACTTGAGGCTAAGGCCAGCCATGTAATTGCGGTCGAAAAAGATCGACGCCTCGTAACCGAGCTGCGAAGAGAATTCTCCAAGTCATCCTCCGTGGAGATTATCGAAGGAGACGTGCTCGGAACTCGTCTCCCCGCTTTCAACAAGGTTGTGGGGACCCCGCCTTACAACATTTCATCAAAGCTCGTTCTCCTCCTCCAAGGCTCGCATTTCACGAAAGCACATCTAGTGTTCCAAAGAGAATTCGCAAACAGACTTCTCGCCCACCCGGGAACGCCCGAATACGGAAGGCTCTCGGTTACCGCCCAACGGACAATGACGATGCGTTCGCTAATGGTGGTGTCTCGCGAGGCGTTTACACCCAAGCCGAAGATAGACTCGGTCTTGGTCTCCTTTGAGCCGAAACCCTACCGTACTGATGCAGATGTGATGATTCTGACAGATATGGTCAGAGGGATCTTCACACAACGCCGACGTCTGGTCCGGGGAGCACTCCTACACTTTCTAAGACTTAAGCTCGGCAGAGAACAAGCTAGAAGCATAATGTCATCGCTGAATCTCCCAGCGTCAAGAGTTTACGAGCTCTCGATCAGAGAGCTCGAAGAGATAGCCATCCAACTGAAACCCCTACTGCCTCCGGAACCAAACTAGGCAGCGGCAACAATATATTGAGGCGCCAGGAGCCCGATGCGGTAGGACAATAGGCTTGCCCATAACGGATGTCGCCAAGAAGCAGCTGGCACAGCGACATAGACTATTCTACAAGATTTGCAGGGCGTGCGGATCTCGCAACTCAGCCAATGCTTACAGGTGCAGAAGATGCCGTGGCGATAACCTGCGCTGGAAGAAGAGAGAGCTCGGGGCCAAGTAGTCAATAATCTCAGACTTGTAGAGGAGCAGTGCGTCCTCTAAGCAAGTTTGGCAGCTCAGAGGGTACTTCAGCCACCTTCACTCCCGCTGATGCCAAACTTTCGATTTTTGCTGCAGCGGTTCCCTCTGACCCTGTGATAATTGCCCCCGCATGGCCCATCCGCTTCCCGGGCGGAGCTGCTCTCCCGGCCACATAGGCCACGACAGGCTTCTCATATCCAGTATCCTTGATGTATCTCGCGGCGTCCTCCTCGGCCGACCCTCCGATCTCTCCGATCAACACAACCGACTTTGTCGAGTCGTCCTCCCTGAAGAGCTTGAGAACGTCGACAAAGTTGAGCCCAGTAAACGGATCCCCCCCTATTCCCAAGCAAGTGGACTGTCCTATCCCAGCGTGCGTCAGAGACTGGGATATCTCATAGGTCAGAGTGCCGCTGCGAGACGCCAAGCCCACATTGCCCGGTGAAAAAACATCACCCGGCATAATCCCAAGTTTCGATTCGCCTGGAGTAATGACACCGGGAGTGTTAGGACCTACAATTACAGCATTTCTCTCTCGTGCATACGCAACCATAATCATGGCGTCTCGGGCCGGAATTCCTTCCGTGATCACTACAACCGGGTTAAGGCCTGAGTCGATCGCCTCCATGGCAGACTCTTTCGCGTGTGGTGCCGGGACGAATATGATGCTAGCGTTTGCATCAGTCTTCTCGAGAGCCGCGGCAACCGTATCATAGACAGGAACACCTTGTACCGTGGCTCCGCCCTTTCCGGGAGTTACTCCAGCAACAACCTGCGTGCCATAGGCCAGCATGAGTTTCGTGTGAAACGAGCCTTGATTGCCGGTGATGCCTGCGACGATCGCACGGGTTCTCCGACTAATCAGCACTGGCATTGCTAGAGTCCTCCAGTCGCTGCCATCCTTGCCGCCTCATCCATCTTGTCCAGCGATCCAAGTCCAGCAGACTTTAGAATTGCTCGTCCTTCGTCTTGGTTTGTCCCTGACATTCGAATGACTAGGGGTTTCTTGAGCCCTACGACCTTCTTCACTTCGAGAATTCCCTTGGCGACTTCATCGCATCGCGTGATGCCGGCAAGGATATTGATGAATACGAGCTGCACCTTTTCTGAGGACTGTATCACGTCCAAGGCAGCAGCCACGTGGTCCGCGTTCGCCCCTCCCCCGACGTCGCAGAAGTTAGCCGGATTGCCACCGTAGTGCTTCACAAGGTCGATCGTAGCCATAACTAGACCGGCCCCATTACCGATTATTCCCACATTGCCATCCAGCTCGACAAAAGCTAGGTCTCTCGCACGCGCCTTGGCCTCGAGAGAAGTAACCTCGCCGCTAACTTCCTTGGAACGCTCTTGAAACTCAGGATGACGGAAGAGACTGTTGTCGTCCATGATGACTCTGAGG
>WNGK01022161.1_pt1 | contig 11327 bp, 8 predicted proteins | sample 5400601 | NCBI WGS metagenome assembly WNGK01 (sample SAMN13153376, study PRJNA577476) | soil metagenome | isolation source: 60 cm soil or saprolite under Garry oak tree replicate 1 | place: USA:California | collected 2016-06-15
TGAAGGACGCGGGCGTCAACCTGCTGTCCTTCACGGCGTTCCCCGGCGGCGGCGGGCGATCCCAGCTCACGGTCATCCCGGAGAAGCCGGACGCCTTCGCTGCTGCCAACAGGGACGCGGAGCTTCCCCCCAGCGGTAGGAAGGAGTGCTTCCTGGTGCAGGGAGATGATCAAGCCGGCGCGGCGCACGAGATCCTGAGACGCCTGGCGGACGCCCGTATCAATTGCGTCGCCTCGAACGGCTGCGCCGCGGCCGGAGGCACGTTCGGGATGGTGATCTTCGTGAAGCCGGGCGATCTGGCTGCGGCCAGCAAGGCCCTCGGCGTGTGATGCCGACGCCGAGCTCCTCGCGCTCGACCCGGAAGCAGGTAGCGGATGGCCATGCACCGACCGAGCAGCCCGACGAGCGCCCGGGCGGCAGGATCGACGCGTGCCGCGGTCGCTCGGCTTCGGAATACTAGAGCGCAGCCATGATGCAGCAGCCGGTCGAGAACTACGGGGTCATCGGCGACATGCATACGGTCGCGCTCGTCGGGAAGGACGGGTCGATCGACTTCATGTGCTTCCCGCGGTTCGACTCGCCGACCGTGTTCGCAGCGCTGCTCGATCCGGAGCAGGGAGGGCGGTTCCAGCTCGGCCCCGAGTCCGCCGAAGCGCGCCAGGTCCAGCTCTATCTTCCGGACTCGGCGATCCTGTTGACGCGGTTCCTCTTCGAGGAGGGCGTCGCCGAGGTGTCCGACTTCATGCCCGTCGGCCGCGGCGCGCGGACGCTGGTCCGACGCGTCAAGACCGTCCGGGGCGAGATCTCCTTCCGCATGGTGTGCGCTCCGCGCTTCGACTACGGCCGCGCTCGTCACCGCGTCGAGCGCCGGTCGCACACCGAGTGGCTGTTCGCGTCCGAAGGGGCGGATCGGGTGGCCTTCCTGCTCCGCAGCGACGTGCCGCTGTCCGGCGAGGAGGGTGACGCGGTCGCGACCTTCCGCCTGGGCGCCGGCCAGTCCGCGTCCTTCATCCTCGAGGAGGTCGCGCCCGGGCGACCCGCCGCCTCGGCGGCGCCGGACTACGTCTCCGAGAGCTTCAAGCACACGAACGACTTCTGGCGCAGGGGGATCGCCCGCTCCACCTATCGAGGACGCTGGAGGGAGATCGTCAACCGCTCGGCGCTGACCCTCAAGCTGCTCTCCTCGGACGCGCACGGCTCCATGGTCGCCTCGCCCACGTTCGGCCTTCCCGAGAAGCTCGGCGGCGGGCGCAACTGGGACTACCGCTACACGTGGATCCGGGACACGTCGTTCGCGCTCTACGCCGTCCAGCGGCTCGGATTCACGAACGCGCGCGGGTTCATGGAGTGGGTCGAGGCGCGCTGCAGCGAGCTTCAGGCGGACGGCTCGCTCCAGGTCATGTACGGGATCGACGGGCGCCACGAGCTCCCCGAGCAATCCCTGCACCACTGGTCGGGGTATGCGCGCTCGAGGCCGGTGCGCATCGGCAACGCCGCGCACCACCAGCTGCAGCTCGACATCTACGGCGAGCTGATGGACGCCGTGTACCTCTACAACAAGTTCGCGGAGCCCATCTCGCATGACCTGTGGCGCGACCTCGTGCGGCTCGTGCAGTTCGTCTGCGAGCACTGGCGCGAGCCGGACGAGGGCATCTGGGAGGTGCGCGGCGGGCGTCAGGAGTTCCTGGTGTCGCGCGTCATGTGCTGGGTGGCGGTCGATCGCGCCATCCGGCTCGCGCAGAAGAGATCGTTCCCGGCGCCGCTCGCCCAATGGTACGTGGTGCGCGACGCCATCTACCAGGACGTGTTCGAGCGCTTCTGGGATCCGGAGCGCCGGTCCTTCTCGCAGCACACGCGCGCGAAGACGACCGACGCGGCGATGCTGCTCATGCCGCTCGTGAAGTTCATCAGCCCGACCGATCCGCGCTGGCTGTCGACGCTGCGGGTCATCGAGCGGGACCTCGTCGAGGACTCCCTGGTGTTCCGGTACCGCCCCCATGACGCCGCGCCGGACGGGCTCATCGGCGAGGAGGGCACCTTCAACATGTGCTCCTTCTGGTACGTCGAGGCGCTCGCCCGCTCCGGCGACGTCGATCAGGCGCGCTTCATCTTCGAGAAGATGCTCGGGTACGCCAACCACGTCGGCCTCTACTCCGAGGAGCTCGGTCCGCGAGGAGAGCACCTCGGCAACTTCCCACAGGCGTTCAGCCACATCGCCCTGATCAGCGCCGCGTACTGCCTCGATCGCACGATGGACGCCGCGGGCCGACCGCGTTGAGGTCTGCGCTCCGTGCGCAGGGCGCGTCTCCGCTGAGGCCGCCGCGCACGGCGACTGGGTCCGCGCGGGGAGGCTACCCGCCCGGCGCGATCCCGAGCGCCGCGGCAAGCCCGATGCGCTGCACCTTCCCGGTCGGCCCCTTGGGGATCTCCCGGACGAAGAGGATCCTCCGCGGCACCTTGAAGTGCGCCAGGTGCTCCGCGGCAAACGCCTTGAGCTCATGGTCGTTCGCCGTCCCGCCGTCGTGCAGCACGACCGCCGCCGCCACCTCCTCCCCGAGCGCGGGGTGGGGCACGGCGAAGGTCACGGCCTGGTGGACGCCGGGGTGGTGCATCAGCACCTCGTCCACCTCCGATGGCGAGATCTTCTCGCCTCCGCGATTGATGAGCTCCTTCAGGCGACCGGTGATCCCCAGGTATCCGCCCGCGTCCAGGGATCCCTGGTCGCCGGTACGGAACCAGCCGTCGCTGAACGCGTGGGCGTTGGCGTCCGGATTGTTCTCGTAGCCCGACATGACGTTCGGACCTCTGACCACGATCTCCCCCGTCTCGCCGGATTCGAGGAGCCGGCCGCCTTCATCCATGATGGCGACCTCGGGCCCGGCGGCGCTCCCGACCGAGCCGGCCTCCCGCCGAGCCGGTGGCATCGGGTTCGAGGCGATCTGGTGCGCCGTCTCCGTCATCCCGTAGGACTCGAGGACGGGTGCCTTGAAGACCCGCTCCAGCTCCTTCATCACGGTCGCCGGGAGGCGCGCGGACGAGGAGCGCACCAGGCGCAGCCGGGAGCGGGCGCACGCGTCGGGGTGGCGGGCAGCACGCGCCAGGAGCGCCTGGTGCATCGTCGGGACGGCCGTGTACCAGGTCGGCCGCACCTCGTCGAGCCACGCGAAGAACCGGAGGGCGCTGAAGTGGGGGCAGCAAACGACCTGCGCCCCGGCGGCGAGCGAGGCGAGCGTGCCTGCCATCAGGCCATGGATGTGGAAGAGCGGCATGACATTGAGACAGACGTCGCCGGGTCCGAGCGCCAGCGTCGTCGCGATGTGCCGGGCGCTCGAGAGCACGTTGCGTTGCAGGAGCGGCACGATCTTCGGCCGGGCCGTCGTCCCGGACGTGTGCAGCACGAGCGCCGTGTCGCCGGCGTCGCCGAATCCGCCGCGCCGGGCGGCGCCGCGAACCGGACCGAGCGGCTCCAGCGTGAACGTGCCGGCTCCTTGCTCACGGGATGGATGGAGCTCGATGATGGGAATGGAGAGCTCGCGAGCGGCCCGGCGCGCCGGGGAGTCCACGCCCGCCTCGACCACCAGCGCCCTCGCTCCCAGGTCGCCGAGGTAGAACCTGTACTCGTCGGCTCGGTAGGACGGGTTGAGCGGCGCCGTCGTCGCGCCAGCCGCCATGCAGACGAAGGCGGTGGCTGCCTCGGGGCCGTTGGCGAGGACGATCGCGACCCGATCGCCGCGGCCGATGCCGAGCGCGTTCAGTCGCTCGACCGTGCGGTGGGCGAGCCCGACGAGGTCCCGGTAGCGGAGCGACGGCACGCCGTCTGGCGCGCCGATGGCGCTGGCGCCGGGGTCGCCCCGCTCCATCAGCGCCGCGATCGAGCTCGTCTGGATGGTATCCATGGACCAGGGTAGCGCCGAACGGTGCGCCCGGGCGGCATCCGTACGGGCGCCGCCCCATTGCGTCACGCGTCATCGGGCGGCCGAGGATCAGGCGTGCGCATTGCCGCCAGATTGCATTCACCGATGTGACTGTGCCCAAATCGGGACTTCACGAGTTTGAGCGTGTGCACAAACCTCGCAATGGTTCAACCACTGCACCTGTTCAATCCGGAGCGCCTGGGTGGACGCCGATCACCTCACCTTCACCGCGGTGCGCAAGAAGCGCCTCTTCGAGGATCTGGCGCGGCAGATACAGAAGCTGATCGTCGACGGAGTGCTCAAGCCAGGCGACCGCCTGCCTCCCGAGCGCCAGCTCGCCGAGCTCTTCGGAGTCAGCCGGAACTCCGTCCGGGACGCGATCCGCGTGCTCGAGCTGACCGGGATGGTCATCGCGCGTCAGGGCGAGGGGAACGTCGTGGCCGACGTCTCGACCGATACCCTGGTGGCGCCCATCGCGATGCTGCTGCTGCGCAAGCGTACGCTCGTCGCCGAGCTGCTCGACGTGCGCAAGATGCTCGAGCCGGCGCTCGCCGCTCGCGCCGCCGTCCACGCGTCCACCGACCAGATCGCTCGCCTGGAGAGCATCCTCCAACGCCAGCACGACAAGGCGGCCCGCGGCCAGCCTGCGGTCGAGGAGGACTCCGAGTTCCACTACACCATCGCGCTCGCGGCCAAGAACAGCGTCGTGCTGAAGCTGCTCGACGTGCTGATGGATCTGCTGCGCGAGACCCGGGCCCGTTCGCTCCAGGTCGACGGTCGCCGCGAGCGGTCGCTCGCCGGGCACCGGCGCGTGCTGGAGGCGATCAGGCGGCGCGATCCTGCCGCCGCCGAGCGCGCGGTTCGCCAGCACCTGGAAGAGATCGAAGCGGTGGTGCTGAAGGAGCTCTAGAGGAGGTGTTGCATGGGCCGGCTGTACGCAGTGGAGATCGTCTACCGGGGCATCTTCCAGAAGACCCTGGCGAAGAACCTGAGCCGCGCGATCGTCCTCGCCGCTCACCGTGAAGGGAAACCGGGCATCTCCTTCGGCCGTTACGGCGACAGCCCGGAGCGAAACGGCATCCCCGCCAAGAGCTTCGCCATCGTCGCGACCGACGACCTGACCCTCGAGGAGGGCATGGCGCAGTACGAGCCCAAGCAGGTGGACGTCACGATCGCCGTCGATGACACGCTGTGCAAGGGCGTCGAGTCGTGGGCCTGGTACGGGCTCCAGCCCATCAACCGGCTGCTCAAGCCGGGCGGCACGATCATCGTCACGTCTCGTGAAGAGCCGGCCGCGCTCATCGAGATGATGCACCGCAAGGAGCACCCGTACCGGCTCGCCATCGTGAAGGCCATCCCGAGCTTCTCCGGCCTGTGGGTCTACAAGGACGACCACACCGACGTGCGCATCCTGGGCGCCATGTCGAAGGTGTTGCCCGAGCTCTTCAGCATGATGTCCCTGCAGGAGGTGATCGCGTCGGAGTGGAAGGATCCGGTCAAGGCCACCTCCGCGCTGCGCGCCTATGAGCGCACGGAGACGGTCACCGTCGAGCCGAGCCAGGGGAACGCCGAGACGCCGTATTCGTTCGAGTTCCCGAAGTGGCACGAGATGCACGAGGGCATCGCCATCCCCGCCATCCCCATGGGCCAGGCGGTGCTCGACGACACCACCGGCAAGACGGGCGGGTACCGGCCGGCGCGCAACCCGACCTTCAAGAAGTACACGACGCGCTCCATGCGGCCGGTGGTCGACTTCGAGAAGTGCATCAAGTGCACGCTCTGCTGGCTGCAGTGCCCTGACTCCTGCTTCGACGTGATGCCGGACGGCATGTACGACGCCAACATGGAGGCGTGCTGCGGCTGCGGCGTGTGCGAAGCGGTCTGCCCCGAGGCCAACTGCATCACGATGGTGAGCGAGACGCAGTTCCGGGACAACGCCAGCCAGTGGGACATGTGGAAGAAGGACAAGGTCGGGTACGCACGGTGGGTGACGGAGCACATCGGGTCGCACCCGGAGCGTTCACACGGCTTCCGTTACCGCGGGCAGTACGAGGCGCAGGTCCCCGAGATGCTGTCCATCGCGGGCGAGGCACCCGCACCGGCCGCGGTGCCTGGCGAGCCGCCGGCACCGGCCGCGCACTGAGGGAGATTCGCCATGGCCCAGACCATCGCGAGCGTCGAGACCCAGCAGCATCCCCCGCGAGAGGAGACCGCGCTCATCACCGGCAGCGAGGCGATCGCGGTAGCCTGCAAGCTGGCCGACGTGGACGTGATCACCGCCTACCCCATCCGGCCGTACGACACCGTGATGCAGTACGTCGCCAAGCTGGTGGCGAACGGTGAGCTCGACTGCGAGTACATCGTGGCCGAGAGCGAGCACTCGCAGTTCGAGATCGTGAAGCACGCCGCTGGATGTACGCCTTCGAGGCGCTGACGGTGACGCCCGGCCTCCGTATTCCGATGGTGGCGATGGTGGGGAACCGCGCCCTCGACGATCCCGGCGCGTTCGGCGTCGAGCACAACGACGCGCTGGCGGTGCGCGATCTGGGCTGGCAGCTCGTCTGGGTGGACAGCGCGCAGGAGGCGCTCGACACCGCGCTCATCGCGTACCGCGTGGCGGAGGACCGGCGCATCTTCCTGCCCTGCGCGATCAGCTGCGACGGCGCCTTCCTCACCCACTCGCAGGCGCTCGTGAAGATCCCCTCCACCGAGAAGGTGAAGGCGTTCCTGCCGCCCTACACCCGCGGCGACCTCCAGCTCCACCCGGACAACCCCATCACCGTCGCGCCGCAGGTGAACGAGGACTGGCTGATGGAGATCCGCCGCCAGACCTCGGCGGCCATGGAGCGCTCCCCCGGCGTCATCCGCGAGGCCTACGCCGACTTCGAGCGCATCTTCGGCCGCCGCTACGGGAACCCCTTCTTCGAGGAGTACGAGACCGACGACGCCGACGTGGTGCTGGTGGGCATGGGCACCCTCTCGAATCCGGTGCGCGTGGCCATTCGCGAGATGCGCAAGGAGGGCAAGAAGGTCGGGTTCGTGCGCGTGCGCTGGTTCCGGCCCTTCGCGGCCGAGGAGCTGGCGCGGTCGCTGGGCCGGTTCGCGGCAGTCGGCGTCATCGACCGCGACTTCTCGCTCGGGTCGCCGTACATGAGCGGCGTCCTCGCGACCGAGGTGCGGACCGCGCTGTACCCCGCCCCGAAGCGCCCGTCCATCGTGGCCTTCATCGCCGGACTCGGCGGGCGGGAGGTCACCTTGCCGGACGTGAGGAAGATGACGGACAGCGTCTACCAAGCGGCGGAGGGAAAGCCGCAGCCCGCGACGCAGTGGATCGGGCTCCGCGAGTAGGCCCTGCCCCTGGATGGAGGACAAGAACATGGCCACCCCGCAGAACGAGCTGGTGAACCTCAACCTCCCGCAGAAGCTCGACGCCTTCAAGGGCGTGAAGAAGCTGCCGCTGGAGGAGTACTTCACGTCCGGCCACCGCACCTGCCAGGGCTGCGAGTCGGCGCTCGTGATGAAGATGATGGTGAAGGCGGCCGGGCCGCGCACGATCGTGCTCGGCAGCACGGGCTGCATGTACGTCGCGAACACCACTTACTACAGCACGTCCTGGGTCGTGCCGTGGATGCACACGCAGCTCGGCTCGAGCGGCTCGGCAGGTCTGGGCGCCGCGGCAGGGCTGAAGGCCCTCATGCGCAAGGGCAAGATCAAGCAGGAGCCCATCAACGTCATCGCCTTCTGCGGCGACGGCGGCGGCGCGGACATGGGGCTGTCGGCCATCTCCGCCACGCTCACGCATCCCGACTACAACGTGCTCATCCTCATGTACGACAACGAGTCGTACGCCAACACCGACATCCAGCTCTCGGGCAGCACCCCCTACGGCGCGCACACCACCTTCAGCCCGCCCGGGAAGCTGCGCCGCATCATGCACCACCGGTGGAAGAAGAACATGGCGGGGATGATCGCCGCCGGACACCCCACCGCCAGGTTCGTCGGAACCGTGTGCATGTCCTACCCGATCCACGCGATGAACAGCGTCCGCAAGGCGCTCTCCATCGGCGGCCCCACCTTCATTCACTCGCTGGATCCGTGCCCGAAGGGCTGGGACTACGACCCGATGCAGTCGCACGAGCTGGGCGAGCTCGCCGTGCAGACGGGCATCTGGCCGCTCTACAACGTGGAGGACGGCGTCCTCAAGCTGGTCGGCAAGACGAGGGACATCGCCGAGGGCCGGGCCAAGCGCCGGCCCGTGAAGGACTACCTGCTCAGGCAGGGGCGGTTCGCGCACTTCGCGGACGAGGACCTCGCCTATTTCCAGTCCAAGGTGGACGAGATGTGGGAGCGGTGGGTCATCCCGGGCGTCATCCCGTTCCGAAGCGAAATCGAGGAGCACCACTCACCAGCGTAGCCAAGGAGGAGGTGCCGCCGTGAGCGTCAGAGCCATTCATTTCCCGTCCCTCCGTCATCTCGTCAGGCCCGGGCAGCAGCGGGTCGTCAACCGCTGGTTGCAGCTGGCCGCAGGCGTGGTCGCGATGCTGGCCATCGCGAACCTGCAATACGCATGGACCCTGTTCACCAAGCCGCTCAGCGCCTCCTTGCACGCGTCGCTCCCCGCGATCCAGGTCGCCTTCGCGGCCTTCATCGTCGCGGAGACCTGGCTCGTGCCGTTCGAGGGCTACCTCGTCGACAAGCTCGGCCCTCGCCTGCTGATGGTCTTCGGCGGCGTCCTGGTCGGGCTGGGCTGGATCATGGCCGGCCAGGTGGTCACCGTGCGCCAGCTCATCTTCTGGTACACTGTGGGTGGAGTCGGCGCGGGGGTGGTGTACGGCGCCACCGTCGGGAACGCCATGAAGTGGTTCCCCGACCATCGCGGCCTGTGCGTCGGGCTCACCGCCGGAGCCTACGGCGTCGGAACGGCGCTCACCGTGGCGCCCATCGCGCGGATGATCAAGAGCTCCGGTTACGCCCATACCCTGGTCACCTGGGGGTTCATCCAGGGCCTGGTGGTGATGGTCGCCGCGCTGTTCATCGTCAAGCCACCCGAAGGTTGGGCGCCGGAGGGCTGGAAGGAGAAGGAAGCGAAGCTCACCGCGCACGTCCACCACGCGCACCGGGACGTCACGCCGGTGCAGATGGTGCGCAGCGGGTCTTTCTGGCTGATCTACGCGATGTTGACCATGCTCGCCTTCGGCGGGCTGGTCGTGACCGCGCAGCTCGTGCCGATCGCCACCTTCTACAAGGTGGATCAGGTCACGATGGCGTTCGGGATGTCGGCGGTGGTGCTCGCCATCGAGGTGGACCGGATCCTCAACGGCTTCACGCGTCCGTTCTGGGGCTGGGTGTCGGACCACATCGGCCGCGAGAACACGATGTTCATCGCCTTCACCCTGGAGGCCATGGCCGTCTTCGGGCTCCTCCATCTCGTCGACCGGCCGGTCTGGTTCGTCGCGCTGTCGGGCCTCTGCTTCTTCGCGTGGGGCGAAATCTTCTCGCTCTTCCCCGCGATCACCGGCGACCTGTTCGGGAAGAAGTGGGCCACGACCAACTACGGCATCGTGTATACGGCCAAGGGGCTGGCCTCGATCTTCGCCGGTCCGGTGGCGGCGCTCGCGTCCGCGCGCACCGGATCCTGGGTCCCGGTGTTCTATGCCATGATCGCGTGCGACCTCATCGCAGCCTTCCTCGCCCTCCTCGTCCTCAAGCCGCTCGCAGAGCGGACCATCCAGCGGGTCGATCGCGCCCCGTCGCCCGGCACGGGCAGCGTCCCCGGCGCGGTGCGCGCCAAGCAGGAGACCTGAACGCACGTGAGCGGAGGCGGCGCTCCTCGGCTACCAGACGAACAGGATCACGGACGCCGCGAGGAGCGCCCCCATGGCGCTGCCTGGCCGCTATGCCAGGTTTGCGCGGTGCGACCGCATGATTGCTCCGGGAGGATCGCGCAGGGCCTTCTTCGAGAGGGAGCGCTTGGTGTAGCTTTCGCTGCCGCCCCGAAAGAGAGCTCACCAGCGTGCACCTCCGCCTCCCCGTCCTCATCGCTGCCGCGCTCGTCTGTCTGTCCTTCCCGCTCCCGGCGCGGGCCAAGCTCGTCGTCGGCAAGCTCGTCCTCCACGGGATCACCAAGACCAGGGACGACGCGCTCTATGCGAGGATGCGCCTCCGACCGGGCGATCCGGTAGACGACGCGGTCCTGAAGGCGGCCGAGGAGCGGCTGATCGCGTCGGACCTCTTCGTGACCGTCCGGGTCTGGCTCGACCTGCCGCGCGCCGAGGCCGTTCGCAAGATGTACCTGGAGGTGAAGCCGGAGCCGATCGACGTCCACGTCACCGGGGAAGAGAAGATCTTCTGGTTCGTGTTCCCCACCGGCAGCTTCGGCGGCGGAGACAAGGCCGTCGGCCTCGTGTACGCCAACCAGAACCAGGACGGGCACGGCCGGCAGGTGGTGGCGGCAGGCCAGTACGGTGAGTCCAAGTCGTACCTCCTGGCCGGGCTCCGGGTCCCCATCGTCCCATTCGCGCCGCTGACATATGCCTTCGACGGGTTCCTGCGGCTCGAGACCTTCCGCTTCTACCAGAGTCACCAGCTGGTGCTGCATGTCCCGACCCGGGCGATGGGCGCGGAGGGGCAGATCGGCTGGGTCGTCACGCCGACGGTACGCGCCATGGTCGGCGTCATGTACAACCGCATCGATGTCTTCACGCAGAAGAACGATGTGCCGGCCGTCCCCCCGCCACCTTACAACCCGCTCTCCGGTAACCTGGTGGTGCTCCAGCTCTACCTCCTCTACGACGACACGACGGCACCCGAGGGGCTCCGCAGCGGTACGAGGATCGCGCTCAAGAACGAGGTCTCCGACCGCTTCTGGAAGTCGGACTTCGACTTCGTGAAGCTCGACTTCCAGGTGGAGCTCTACGGGCACTGGGCCGAGACCTACCCCTCGATGGTCCTCCGGTCGGTCCTGAACTACCCGACCTCCGAGCGCGGCGTTCCGGTCACCCAGCTGCTCCGCGCCGGCGGCGCCGACCTGCGCGGCTACATCGTGAACGAGTTCCACGGCGATACCCTGATCCTGGTCCAGCTGGAGGATCAGGTGCCGATCTACAAGGGGCTGCGGGTGCCGCTCACCTCGATCAAGCTGAACGTGGCCGCGGCGGCCTTCCTCGATTCGGGCGCCGTGCTGGAGCGGCATCCCGGCGGCATCGCGGGGGCGACCGCGCGCGCGCCGTCCCCCACCTTCGCCGATTTCCACACCGGCCTGGGGGTGGGCCTGCGGCTGCTGGTCCCCGGCGTCGCGATCCCGGCCGTGAAGGTCGACTTCGCCTACGGGATCGACGTGAACGACTACGCCGTCACGGTCTCGATCGCGGGCGGCGGGCTGTAGCGCGCCGCCGCCGGTCGGTGGTCAGCTGC
>WNGK01008932.1_pt1 | contig 11325 bp, 11 predicted proteins | sample 5400601 | NCBI WGS metagenome assembly WNGK01 (sample SAMN13153376, study PRJNA577476) | soil metagenome | isolation source: 60 cm soil or saprolite under Garry oak tree replicate 1 | place: USA:California | collected 2016-06-15
CCAGAGCAATGCTTGTGTATCGGCGTCAAAAGCATAGACGCTGTCGTGCTCCGTTCCTACGTAGACCACGTTGTGGTTTCCCTGTCCGACTATTGGTACACCGGCTAGATAGAGTGGCTGCGCGTCGACCTTTCCGTCCGTCATCATAAATCCTACCTTGCCGAAGGCGGATGGAGTGACATTCATAGGCGTGAGTCGGGTCTCGCTTAAGTTTTGACCCGAGCGCAGATTATCGTTGTGATATGTCGTCACATCCCGCGGTGGGTGTACCGAGAGCACGGCACTGGCGCTCGTCACTTGAGTCGCAGAATGGCTGACCACAACCTGAAACTGGGAAGAGTCGTCTGAGGCCACTGTAGGTGGCGTGGTGTAAGTTAACCCGGTCGCGCCTGGAATGGGCTGCGCATTTTTTTGCCACTGGTAGGTGATTGGTTCTATCCCCGCAGCAACGACCGCGAATGTGGCTGTTTGGCCAACTGTAACCGTCTGGTTGCTTGGCTGCTGAGTGATCGCCAGGGGGCTGGAATCGAGAAAAGAGAGTATATCCGTCGGGCGGCAGAGTGGCAATCTGAATCCCCTTGCGAACCACTCGGAAGCAAACGCTATTTACCGATTCCAGTTTTGCGCTTTTCTTTGAGCTGCGCTTGCAAGGGTGTGACCGGCCAACCGAGATTGGAAGGTCCTTGCAAGAGGGAATGACCGTCCCTCGTACCGTCGCGGACGGATTGAACCTGTGTTTTAAATCGCGCGTCTCGCAAACAACAGGATGCTTGGGCCGTTTGGATGATGAGGGGTATCGTCGCCGACCCGAACCTGATAACCGAGACGCTCTAGGCACTGAAGCAGCCCATTCTTCGTCAGCCAACAACTCGTGGGTGCGCTGCCCCCGCAAAATGTTGGCGCAGCAAGAGACGACAGATAATGCTGTCGGTATACTTCTGCGGAGTCTCCATCGACCGTCTGGAGAAAAGGCTTGGGGTCAAATTGAAGTTGGTCACTCGGGCGATATCGTGTAACAATTTCAGCGGCTCAAGCATGTGGTAGAGCACACCGATCGCCAGGATAAAATCGAAACGCCCAGGTTGCGCTGCTTCAAGGTAAGGACGAAAATCTCCGTAGAGGAATTCAGACTTCAGGTGAAGTGCGTCTTTAACAATAAGGCATTTCAGAAAGGCTCGCTGATTGGCCTCGATCGCAACCACGCTTGCGCCGGCACGCTCCATCATGCAAGTGTGACCGCCTTCCAGCGGGCCAAGTTCGAGCACCCGTTGTCCCGAGAATGAACCCAGCTGTGCTTCTAACCATTTGATGCGGACGTCATCGAAGAGAGAGGCGCTGCCGGTTTCAAAGCCGGGGACCGCCGAACTCCATGAGTTCCTGAAGATGTTGAACGGAGTGGCGGGTGACGGGGCTTCGCGGCAGTAGACATCACGAAATTGCGGAGATCGCCCCCACAACTGATCGCCAAGCTGAACCACGCGTCGAATGCCCGGCAAAATTGCCGCAGTCTTCAGGGCTGACTTTATCGCTGACTCTTTCCAGATACTCCTCATTCTGAAAATCCTTCCCTCCTGGACCTTAGCCAGAGAAAATAGTTCACCAAGACCAGAATTGAAAGGTTTCGTCCAGCCCCCTCCCGCGAATGGGTCGAATCTCCCTTGGCACCATCCAGTGCGTCTACCGCCGCGAACTCAAGCCAGGGTTCCAATTGCAACAGCAGAGCTGAGTACACAACCGATCTTCACTCAACACGCTCCATGCCTTCGGCGGGTCACGTTCCACGAAAATTGGTGTGGAGAAAAGCAAATCGCCGCATAGCCCGCAAGATAATTTTCATTGGCAGCGACATCAGTACTGCCAAGTAACGCCGGGGTACAGACTAGGAACCCGATAAGCCCGATATGCATTGGAGTCCGCGAAGTCCATTTGCCAAACGATCTGCGGGGTCAAGGTTTGGGTTACCTCCTGCACCTCCGAAGCTATGGTATTGGGTGTCTGGGGAGCGTTTATGTCAAACTCGACGTTTCCGTTTTCCAGCTGATTAATGCTGCCGCCCCATATTGAAAAATATCCCGGCAACGTGTCCCAAGGCAGATCTGCCACCATGGCGCTATCATCGACTTGAAAGACGGTGGCCCGGGAATAGCAAGCCGGGCTGGGAGGGGGGCCGCACTCCCCGCCAGTAGTATCTATTGCCCGAGAATCCCCATTATCCCAGATGACTAGCGTAGTCTGCGACCCAGTTTGACTGACTATCGACGGAAAGTGCTGAGCTGCGAACCATTCACTGGGATCAGTGCTCGGGACACCGCGTACGGTTAACGCGAAATCGCCGTGATAGCCTAACCGCCACAAAATATTCCCCGTACCATTGCCATTGTTGTAGTCGATCTTCAGAACCCAGGACTGGTTACGCAGGGATAATAGCAGGTTGCCATCGCTGGCAGAGTAGGCGATACCATTGCCGTGAGTCCAATCGGGCAGGCCGAAAAGATGACGGTCCACGGACAGCATATCCTGATGGTCGAATCCGTTCCAGGACCATACCGGATTCCAATCTGCGTCGAGATCGATTAAAGCATCTCCTAGAACCTGGGTCGTGCCGGGATATCCAACAAGATCAGTGAAATTCTTGAGGGTATTTACAAGCACAATCACGTGGCCATTGTCCAACGGGAGAACGTCGTGGTGATAGAACGTAGGAGTAAAATCATACCCAGCCGCCTGGGTCTTTTGAACCAAGGCGGCGATGTCCATTTCGCGTATAGTGTTCCCCGCCAGATCGATTTCCCGCAAAGTTGAGTCCCCACTAGAAATATTGCCAACAGGAGAATTGTCTATGGACAAGATCACGTGACCGTTAGGAAGCAACTTCACGGCGAAGGGGTAATTGCCGCTGGCGCTGCCTACGTCGTAATACCAGATCGGATTGGCGTCGCGGTCTGTGAAATAAGCTTGAATCTTGTTTACGTGCGGGGTGAAGGCGTGTACCAATTCTATCCCTGGATTTTCAGGAGAACCGGCGGAGGGATTCGGACGTGTGACAGTCATCTGCGGGAGAGAACCCGCGATGGACGGCAGCGATCCGGTCTGAAAGATCATGTCCTGCCCGGTCAGTGTCCCGCTCGCACATTGCACGGTCGGGAGCATGTGGTAGGTGGTGGACGGCCGCATTCCCGCGACCAAAATGTTCGTTCCTTCAATACTGCGTTGCACCGGATACGAGGAAGTGTTCCTTCCGTAAGAAAGATCGGGACCAAATTCGACGCTGGCTGTTCCTTCACATGGACTTATGATGGAAACCTGCGCCACCAAGGGATTTTGCGTCGTCGTGACCACCGCCCTCATGGTGGTGGGAAGGGGCGCCGCTCCCCCGCCGCACGCTAGAGTGAAACCGCAAAGGGTCGAAACTGAAAACGAAAGGGCCATTTGTTGCAGCCGGATGTGTTTCACTTCGCAATTCCTCCTGGGACTGAGACTCTTCAAAGTCGAGGCTTGCTCGAGGACGCATGCTCTCGCGAATCGACTTGGCGCCGGATTATAACCTAGAACGGGCTAATGGTGCATGCACTTTAGAGTTGGCCCTCGGTTTCAACCAGAGAACCAGCGGTTAGGTAACGCGATACATACAATCAAACAGCCGTGCCCACCGGCCGTTGCGCACTCCAAGCGGTAGCGCGACTGCGCCAGTTAAAGCCTCTTTCCAGGCGGCCAACTTGCTTTAAGGAACAACATAGCCCAGAATCTCGTCCGTCGTCTGGCCTTCGCACTTCGGGTCCTTGCTAACGAAATGATCGTATCCGGTGCTGCAGCGATATAGCGCCACCAGGTTGAGTCCCGGAACCGGCTGCGAGTATCCATAACCCTGCAGGCCGAGAATCCGCTGACCTTCACACCCGATATCGAGTGATATAAAATAATCCGTTTGCGCTCGCTTGCAACCGTAGAAGCGCACATTCGCTCCAAGTAATGGATTCGCATAAAGGTGGCCGAGAAGGTTCTGTAATTGAAACCCCCCATCCGGGCTAACCCAGCCAGTAGTAACTTCATGCGCGCTCCCATTGAAATACCGGTACAGGGGAACTGTTGGTCTTGAGTCCGGTACCCACTCGATGGGCATGAGGATCCAAGATTGAATGACCGCCGAGTTCCCCGCCTCGGCAGGAGTCGCATTCCAGTTCGGCGGCGGATATGAGATGGACGCATACAACTCAATCTTAGGATTGGATGTCAAGTCGATGTTTCCGTAATAATCGCGTACAAAGGCCGCAAGGAAATTCGATTCAAAACCGGTCGTATTCGTGTCCACCGTAACGAGTTGTCGCCACGGCGAAGTCCCGGTCAAGAGTGCATCCTGCGGGATCTTGTAGAGTTCAATGCCGTACTGCCCACGCTCCAATACCCCTCCTGTGGCCGAAGAGGGCCGAAGCGGGCGATTGAAAACCGCGTACCACTCACCCGCCTTCGCATCATAAGTCATATCCCCCCAACTTGCTTGCGGATTGTCCTGATCCAAACCGTAGGACGTCACCGTCCCTTGCACCTTGAAGTGCAGTCCGTCGGTTGAAACCGCGGCAACGTAATGCACAGCTGGATTGTCATCCTGATAAAACATTGTGATCGCGGATTTGTGATCGGTATTGTAAAGAGCAGGCTGGCCAACGCCGTATCCAGTCGGAGTGGTCGGTTGGATGACCGGATGTGGATACTTCTTCCACGCAATGCCGTCGTTGGAAAAAGCCACACCGATACTGTTATTGGCTCCGCCTCCGTCCCCCGTGGCCACGTAGTACATCGCAAAGCTGTAGATCTGCCCATCGCCAAGAGGGTTCTTGAAGACGCCTCCAATCACCTTCGGATTGCAAGTGAAAGCTGAATCCCACGCACCGGGAGTTTCCGCCAGAACCAATACGGGACCGTAGGACTCATGCGTCGACATATTGATCGACTCGAAATAAATCGCATCCGTAGTCTGAGACTTGTCGCCGGGATTGACACCCTGGCTGCACCACCAGAACTGCCGCGTGTCTCCCGTCTGAATTACTGAAGGAGAGTAGTTGTAGGTCCCAATATTGCCGACTGCTCCCCTGGGAAGCGAGTGCGAACAGCCGGTCGTGAAGAGAATCACACTGAAGCTCACTGAAAAGAGCAATGTCGTGCCGACACAGTTCTTGAGAACGTTCATGCCGAAGCCTTCTCCGATTCACAAATCTGGAGGTCGCTTTGCGACCTGACCACGATTCATCTAAATGATGGTTTGGCTTGTACCGCAAAACAGAGGGCATCACAAAGGGATCTATCTTGGGACTGTCTCCCAATGTTCCTGCCGCACAATAATGTACACAAGGAATACCCTTTACGTCACGAACTACATAATGCTCGCGAAGAATTCCGTGGGGCCTGGGCTCAGGTGGGGTGTCACGACACAACGGCCGTAGATCCGCTTGGCTGCCAAATTACAGGCGGCTCGGATCTTAATAAGCATTCTTGCTGTTGAAGATCCGCAGCAAGGTCATGGTAATGATTTGCAGATCGAAGGTCAGGCTCCAGTTGCGGAGATAGTAGAGATCGTATTCCACGCGCTTCGCGATCGAAGTGTCCCCGCGCCAGCCGTTCACTTGCGCCCAGCCAGTAATGCCGACTTTGAACGTGTGGCGGAAGTTGTACCGATCGATTTCTTCCAGAAACCTCTCCACAAAATGAGCACGCTCTGGTCGCGGACCAACAATGCTCATATCCCCCTTCAACACGTTCAGGAACTGAGGTAGTTCGTCGAGATTCGTCTTGCGCAAGAAAACGCCCACCGTTGTCCGCCGCGGATCATTGTCCGAGGTCCAGCGCGTATCCCCTTCTTCCTTGCTTCCCACCCGCATAGTGCGAAACTTCAGCATGTTGAATACCCGGCCGTTGAGACCCACGCGTTCTTGGGCAAAGAATACAGGACCCCGGCTGGAAATTTTGACCGCAAGCGCAATGAGGAGGAGAAGTGGCAAGCAGAGCAGCAGAATGATGACCGAGAGGACGAGGTCGAAGCCGCGTTTCTGAAAGAGATAAGAGCCGGTCTCCGCTAACGTGGGCCGCAGATCGAGCATGTGGATCCCGCCGAGATCAATCAACCGATCACGTATGCCAACTCCGTCTCCAAGATCGATTACAACCCGGGTAGGCACGCACAACTTCTCCAAGGCTGGCGAAATTCTTTGAACGTCGCTCAGACGAGCAGCAGGAAGTGCGATCACAATGTCGTCGATCGAGTGCCCGTTGGAGAAATTCGGAATCTGGTCCATCTCGTACACAGGGCCTTCGACGGCAATTTCTTGATCTGGCAAGCGAACGAAGCCCACTACTTTGCAGGGAAGCACTTCCCCGTGCAACAACGAAGTGGCGACACGGCGCGCGAATCGGTCTGTGCCAACCATTAGAATTTTGACTTCGTTTCTGCCATTCTTTCGCAGCAACTCCAGCAAGACCCGGGAAATGATGCGAGCGGCAGTCGCCAGGACGAAAAGAGCGACAGCGCTAAGACCGATAACCACCCGCGAGTAGCTGGCCTGCCGGTACAGGAACCCAACCGCCATAACAACCGCGTAGGTGAACGCGAGCGCTTCCAGCAGTCGCCGGCTCTTCCCGCCCGGCGCATACAATTGCTCCACATTCCACAGGCCCGACTCTTCGGCTGCGATTGCCCAGATGATTGTGGTTAGCAACACAATGCCCAAGTAGGAGGGCAATCCTGGCGGCACGGTGCGGGAGAAGAAAAGATTGAAACCGAAGCGTACTTTGACTGCGATGAAGTAAGAACAGGCAGGCAGCAACAATGTCAGAATCTTCAGGTTGAAGCGGACATAGCTAAGGCGGCTACGAATCATGCAAATTCGCTTCCTCTAGCGCAGGATGATGAAGGCCCGGTAACTTCCTTTTCTTCCGTCTCATTCAAAGAACCTACGGAAGCGGTCGATTTGGCACGCGATGAGATGCTACACCCTTGCTGAATGATGGCCCTGTTCGATGAGCCCGTTGCTCCCGTCGTAATGCCGCATTTCTTCCAAGCCAAGGTGCGTCCGGCGTACCAGTGCCATAACGTTCCGGAGGGAAGCAGAAACCAGAGTCGCTTGGCTGGACAGACACTTCTGTCGTCGCCTTGGCGGATTCTGTAACTAATTGTGCAACACAAGCTAGACGCCGATGCCTGTCCTTGTCAACAGGGATTTGGCATTCCGGTATTCAAGTCACCACTGTAAGTGATTAGCCTCACGGGGTCCTTTCGATGAAGAAGCAGTCTGTGAGAGTCCGAACAATCAATTCTTCAGCCAAGGCGGCCACCTAATTTAATGCACTAGTGGACTGTCGCCGGGAAAACGTTACTGCCCGGCATCGATTTCGGCGCGAACGACGGCAATGCTGATTGATCGACAAAGTCGGTCCGAGCCGTCACTGCTTGCGCTAACGAATTCACTGCGACAGTCCACTAGGAGCAATTATGACCGCAGTATTAATCTCCCCTTCATTCAAAAATCCGAAACGCACTGAGTCGCCTTTTAACCACAAGCGGGAGATAACTCTGATGCAGTCCCAAAAATAGCCCAACAGACTTCGCGACATCCTGGCGGATACCTTTCCCGGCCAATCGTCCCGCGTCCTTGTCGCCAACTCGGCTAACCTTGTTTTTCAACAACCTCCCAGCGTCCCGAACTAGCGATTTTCTCGTTCCTGGAGCGTCCCAGATTCTTAGTGCCTTGAGCGTATAACCAATGTCGAAGTAGCGCTTGAATAGGCCGGCCGTCGTGTAATCATGGGAGTGAAAAACACAAGCTTCAGGGTCGTAGACGATCTTCCACCCCGCATCGAGAATGCGTTTCGCGATTCCCAAGTCCTCGAAAACCTTCAGGTCCTCCGGGAAAAATGTTGCCTCCCAAACGTTCCGCCGCATGGCGGCGTTGACATCCGAAAAGTGATAAAACTTGTAACCCAGGCCGTTACGATGAGCAGGGTCCTTTGTTACCTTTTGCTCGCCGTACACCACATCGAGAGCATCTTCCCGCTCCAAAGAGGAACCCAGCCTGGGTACCTGTCGTCCGTAAACAGCTCCAACGTCCGGATCACTGAAATTGGCGACCATCGCCTCAAGCCAGCGATCCGAACTGGGAATTGCGTCCTGTGACAGAAAAACCAGAATCTCTCCGCTGGCTAGGCCTGCGGCGAAATTTCTTGTGCGCGAGTGATGGAAGCTTCTCGGTTGGATCTGCTCGATCCGTGCCTGAAAGCCTTTTACGACTTCCAGGGTCTCATCCGTTGACCCCGAATCGACGACGATGACCTCAATGGAACCCACCCCTTGCTGGCTGTAAACCGCTTTTAAACAGCGAGCTATGTCCGGCATCCCGTTCTTTGTTAGAACCAGGACCGACACCTTTACCGTGCTGAGAGCGTCTTGAGATATTCCTTGACTGCAAACTACTGCCTGTCCCAAGGTATGGTTGTCTCGAACAGATTCAGCACGCATCCCAAGAGCTTTGAACCGATTGGATCGGGAACCGTCGTCTGGAAAACCCCGCCCGTGGTGAATGACATCCGGCACGACCACAGCATCCTCTAAGCTCGGGGCCTCAACTTTGCGTTGCATGCTTTCGTCCCTCGAATTCTCCTTCATCTAATAGATTAGCAACATGCCTGTCTTGTTAGAGATGCGCCCATTGTACACTTCCATTGCATAAATTGAATTGCTCTTGCAGATCGGTCTCCTTAGTCTTAGCATGTTTTTACATTTGCCTTTTGTTCGCTATCTAGATCTGGCTTGGTCCATAGCGACACCAGCTTCTTCCACTTGTAGAAGAACAACGATTTTCGCAGAATCCTTCGCATTTGACGGTCACTGATCGTCCTTCGGTTTTGAATTTCGCTCCGTTTCCGCAAGATCGACGGCAGGCATTTTAATACATCGAGCTTTGCTCGAAGGAACGCCGAACCATTGCCCTTCTTGCTGAAATATATGGCCGCTCCCAATTCGTACAGCACACGCTGCGGCAAGGACTCCAGGATCAATACCAGGGGCATATTCTTCAGGTACATAAACTCAATATTTCGCTGAGAATAAAAGACTTGGCGCGCCGGAGCTTTGCCGATCGTGACCCGATAGCGGTGATAGACAATCGCTCCAGGAACGTAAACACATTCATAGCCACGAAGTTGCGCGCGAAAACTTAAATCTGCATCTTCGTAGATCATGACGAATTCAGGATCCAGAAAACCGATGTCTTCCAGCATTTTGCGTCGATACGTCGCTGCTCCCCCACAAGCGCCAAACACCCTTTGGGGACGAATCCACTCCGGCCCATTGGGCTCATCTCTGCCTAGGTCTACCGTCGCTCCCGCAATCCCCAAGTCGAAACCGCAATTCTCCACCCGGCCTCGCTCGTCGAAGTACATCATCTTTGAAGCAAAACTTCCGGCCTTCGGATATACCCGACTTGCAGAGTGAATTTCCTCCAGCCAATGAGCATCGACTTCCGTGTCGTTGTTTAAGAGCACGATCAACTCGCCGCCCGACTGTTCATAACCAGCAATACTTCCGCCGGTGAAGCCTCTATTTTCAGGCAAGGCCAACACCTTCACTTCCGGAAACTGACTCCTGACATAGTCTGCCGAGCCATCTTCCGAGCCATTGTCCACCAGGATGGTTTCGAAGTCTCGAAACGCCTGCCGACGCAATGCTGCGAGACAGGTCTCCAGAAGGTATTTCCCATTCCAGTTTGGAATGATGACGCTGATCTGAGGCATAGAGACTCCTGATGGGTTGAACGACCTCAGCAGTTCACAGTTCCGCAACGACACCAATCTTCCAAGCGATTCTCTGCAATCCCGGGATCTTCAACAGAACTGAATCCAAAGGGCACACCCATGTAAATGCAGACTCTGCCAGAGAACGGATCGTAGAGTTCCCAAAAATTCGATCCAGCCCGAACAGACCAACGGACAATAAATACATTCCTTGCCACTCGACGCGACGAAAGCATTGTCGCAGCAGCTTAAGGTCGGCGACCCTCAGCGGTGTCTCCTCCGAAGTTGCCTCTCTCGCAAATAGCCTGCCAACCCGCCGATACAGCCATGCCGGCGGATTGGTAGCCAGAGGTTCGATCATGACAACGCGTCCGCCAGGACGCAAGACACGGACAAATTCTGCGGTTGCCCTCTCAAGATCCATATGGTGATACGCGGATATACAGAGAATGGCGTCGAAGCTGGCATCCGGAAAGCGCAATTCTTCTCCCGCCATCCGCATGAATTCCGGTTTGACACCACAGCGCTTCGCCAGTTCATTCGCTCGCGTTAGGGCTTCGCCTGAAATGTCAATTCCCGTTACATGGGCCCCGGAGCGTGCTAGCAGCACCGAGGACTGACCCTCGCCCACTCCGATATCCAGCACACGGGCGCCATTGAGGTGGGGCAGACGTTGTAACGCCCAGTTCAGCATGTGTCGATGGCCATAGTGAGTTCTCGATAGATCCAATCCCTCAAGTGATCTTCGGCGATAGATCTCATCGTTCTCTTGTTCCTCTCGCCAGATGCGACGAGAGAGTTCTGTCGGTAATTTTGACAATCCCGCATCGTCAATCTTACGGCTCTCCGACTTGGCCTTGGCATTGAGCATCCGAAAAATCTCCTCCTGAGACGGCGCTGCGGCAGCATATGTGAGCTTCCCACTTGAAAGCTGGAAGGGAACATCCCAACCAAACTTTCTAGCCCAGGTCGCGATCACGACCGCAACTGCAGGTATTAAGGAATGCGAACACATTGTATATCTATCCGCTGTTCAGTCGAGGGGTTAGCTTCGAAGATGGTTTCATTTGACAGGGCTCGATACCCACCCCGATGGCTCGATGGGTAGTGGCTCAGTTTGAATTTTGGATCTCGCCCATCGCCGGCGTCATCCCGAAAGGCGGCGTCCTTCAGCCGACTGAGGGATCTCTTTGCCTATGATTTCGTGGGTGCGAGATCCTCACTCCGCCTGAAAAACGGCTCCGCTCCGTCGAAAATCATGTAGTGGCGGGTGCGCCAATGGGGGTGATCTGGACTTGGTAACCGAGCTTTCTCAGGGCGCGGGCTAGGGTATGAGCGCGTTGCTTCTTGGCCTTGGGATCACGATGTGCCCTTGTTCGATGTAGCGCACCCGGTCATGGAGGATCTTCCAGGCGATTCGACATAGCCGATGCACCACGGCCCACAGCGCTTGCTTGTAACCCAACCGAGGCAGGAATCGTTGGAACACGGCCTGCCAGTAGCTGCATTGGTCTTCACCGCAGCTTGGGCGGCTTCGGTCAGCACCCG
>WNGK01024439.1_pt1 | contig 11324 bp, 9 predicted proteins | sample 5400601 | NCBI WGS metagenome assembly WNGK01 (sample SAMN13153376, study PRJNA577476) | soil metagenome | isolation source: 60 cm soil or saprolite under Garry oak tree replicate 1 | place: USA:California | collected 2016-06-15
GCCCATGGCGATCACCGCCATGATCGAGGATTGCACCAGGATGTTGGTGAGATTGAAGGGGGAGAGAAAGCGATTGGTCAGCAACGCGGTCGCCGCGCACAGAACGATGAGCGAAATGAGCGGCATCTGACCCGCGATATTCCATCGTCGCGCCGTGCGTTTCATCTCAACCGCCGATCGCATTGCGCAGCTTCGGCTCGTCGAGGCTTGCGGGGCGATCGAGCGTGGCCGCGATCCGCCCTTGCCGCACGGCGAGAACGCGGTCACACAAGCGCGTAAGCTCGCCGAGATCGCTGGAATGCATCAGCGCGCCACCGCCGCGAGCGACGACATCGCGGATGAGCGCGTGGATCTGTACCTTGGCCGCGACATCGATGCCTTGGGTGGGCTCATCGAGGAGGAGCACGGCGACCCGCCGCGCCAGCCATTTCGCCAGGATCACCTTCTGCTGATTGCCGCCGGAGAGCGCGCTTGCCTTGAGCTCGGGCCGCCGCGGACGGATATCGACCAGTTCCATCACCTCGGCGACGAGGCGATCGCCGGCGTCGCGATCGAGCCAGCCGATGCGCGCGAGGGAATCGAGATTGGGCAGCAAGATGTTATCGCGCACCGACTGATTCATGATGAGACCCAGCGCGCGTTCCCCCGGCACCATGCCGATGCCAACGGCAATGGCATCGGCGGGGCTTGCGAGCCGGCGCATGTCGCCGCGAGCCGCGACCATCGTCGGTTCGCTCGCGGCACCGAACAGGGCGCGGATCATCCGATCGGCGCCGCTGCCGAGGAGGCCCGCCAACCCGACGACCTCGCGCTCGCGCACGCGGAGCGTCGCGGCCCCGTCGGGTTGCGCTTCCAACATCGGTTCGCCGGCTGGGAGCGAAGCGGTGACGGCCTCTTGCGCCAGGCGTCCGATCATGGCGCCGACGAGGTCGTTCACCGCGAAGGCGCCGCGGACGGCAACCGCCGCCACCCGCCCATCGCGCAGCACGGTGCAGCGGTCGGCGATGGCCACCACCTCATCGAGACGGTGCGAAATGTAGATGACGGCGGTGCCCTGGCGCTTCATGCGCGCCAGCACTGAAAACAGTCGCGCGATCTCGCGCTTTTCGAGCGCCGCCGTCGGCTCGTCGAGGATGAAGACGCGGCTGCGCCGCCGCAGCGCCTTGGCGATCGCCACAAGCTGACGCTCGGCGAAGCCGAGCGAAGCGACCCGCGCCTGTGGGTTCGGATCGAAGTCGAGTTGCGCCAGCACCTCGCGCGCCTCCTCGCGCATGCGGGCGCGATCAACCATGGCGAGCGGGCCGAAGCGCCGCACCGGAAGATCGCCGAGCACGATGTTTTCAGCAATCGACAGCGCCGGCACGAGCCGCAGGTCCTGCGGGATGGTTACGATGCCGGCGGCGATCGCATCGCGGGGGCTCGCAAAGTGGCATTCCTTCCCGTCGAGGCGGATGACGCCGCGGTCGGGACGATGGACGCCTCCCAGAATGCGGATCAGCGTGGATTTGCCCGCGCCGTTCTCCCCGACGACGGCGTGGATTTCGCCAAACGCCACGTCGAAGTCGACGCCGTCGAGCGCGACCGTCGCGCCGAACCGTTTGCTGACGCCCTCAGCGCTGACGGCCGGACGGGTCATCGCATCAACGCGGAACGAATGCCACCTGCATCTTCGCGTCGGTGAGCTTGCCGCGCTCGATGATGACGTCGTTGTCGAGCGCGACCGTGCAGTCGCGCATGGGCACGTCGTAATGCCCCTTGGTCGTGCGCTTGCCGCCGCCCTGGGAGTTGGGACCGGTCGAGAACAGAAAATTTCCGGCAAAGCAGCGCGCGCCGGCGTGGTGGCGCTTCGGGTCTGCGCCATGAAGCGCGATCGCGTCCCAGCGTCCCTGTGGGTTGAGCCCCCAGCCGAGATGGGAGATGGCATGACCGTCGAGGTCGTCGGCGTGCGCCTTGTTGCCCTCGAGCCAGTCGCTCATGAGCTTGGCATCGAGGCCGCCCTCGATCTTGCGGATGAAGCCGTCGCGGATGTCGAGCCGCACCTCGTCTTGCACGTAACGGCAATAGGGCAGCACGATGATGTCGCCGGGGGCGAACACCACGGTGCCGTTGGCCGAGCCCTCGTTCGGAAAGGTGTGCACGTGGCCGGCGCCCCAGTGGTCGAAGCGGCCCGGCGTCTCCGCGTATCCGTACTGAATCATGGTCGGATATTCGCCGAGCTTGACCGTGAGGTCGGTGCCGCCGTCGCGCGTGATGCGCATGGTCTTGGCCCGTTGCAGCCGCTCGCCCGCGTATCCCACCGCTTCCTTGAGGCCGGGCGGCGCCATCAGCGTCTCGAGCTCGTCGGGACCGTCGATGACCATGAGCACCCGCGTGCCGGCCTCGCGCGCCTCCTTGAGCCAGCGTGTGAACAAGGGGATGTGCAGACACACCAGCATGTCGGCCGACTTGATCGCCTCGAGCGTGCCCTTGCAGCGGCCGACGGTCTCGACCCCGACCTTGGTCCACGACGGCATGGCGTTGACGCACATCTCGTAGGCGTCGGCGCCGAACTCCTCGGCCGCGGCGAACGCGGCGGCGACGTAATCGCGCCGTGCCCCGAGATCGCTCAGCAGCACGACGGTCTCGCCCTTGCGCACGTTGCAAAGCTCGAATTCCTTGCGGAAGAGCATCGCGAGTTTGGCGTGGTTCAACGCTTCGTGCATGGGACGTCTCCTGTCGCTGCGCCCTCATCTTGAGGAGCGAGCGCAGCGAGCGTGTCGAAGGATGAGGGCGGCCTCATGCTTCGAGACGGCCGCCTTCGGCGGCCTCCTCAGCATGAGGCCCGTCAAACAGCATGAGGCCGAATGGGCGCTTTCACAATAGCCGTTACTCCGCCGCCTCCTTCCAGGTGTCGCGGTGCCCCTTGGGCTTGGCCTTGACCCGCAAGTGCTGAAGCTCCTCGCGGTCGCGGGCGCTGTTGCGGAAAATCTGCTCCTTGCCGGCGAGATATTGCGGCGGACAATGGATGCTCGGGGCGCCGTACCAGGCCGCCGCCTTCATGCTGAAATACGGGTCGACGAGGTGCGGGCGCGCCAGCGCGACGAGATCAGCGCGGCCGGCGGCGATGATGGTGTTGACCTGGTCGGCGGTGGTGATCGCGCCGACGCACATGGTCGCGAGCGAGGCCTCGTTGCGAATCTGATCGGAAAACGGCGTCTGGAACATGCGGCCGAAGACGGGCTGCGCGTCGGCGACGGTTTGTCCGGTCGACACGTCGATGAGATCGCAACCGGCCTGCGCGAACGCGCGTGCGACCTCGACCGCATCGTCGCCGGTGAGCCCGCCATCCACCCAGTCCGTCGCTGAAATGCGAACCGACATCGGCTTCTCGTCGGGCCAGGCGGCGCGCATGGCGCGAAAGACCTCGAGCGGGAAGCGCATGCGGTTTTCGAGGCTGCCGCCATATTCGTCGCTGCGCACGTTGGTGAGCGGCGAGATGAAGCTCGCGAGCAGATAACCGTGGGCCGCGTGCATCTCCACCATGTCGAAGCCGGCGCGACGGCCGCGCTCGGTCGCCGCGACATAATCGGCGATCACTTGGTCCATGTCGGCGCGCGTCATCTCGCGCGGAACCGCGCTATACGGGAAATAGGGCAAGGGCGACGCCGAGATGATCGGCCATGCGCCCTCGGGGAGCGGCTCGTCGATGCCCTCCCACATCAGCTTGGTCGCGCCCTTGCGGCCGGCATGGCCGAGCTGCAGGCAGAACTTGGTGTGCGACTGCGCGTGCACGAAATCGACGATGCGCTTCCACGCGGCCTCGTGCGTGTCGCTGTACATGCCGGCGCAACCAGGCGAGATGCGCGCCTCCTGCGACACGTCGGTCATCTCGGTGAACATCAAGCCGGCGCCGCCGATCGCGCGCGAGCCATAGTGGACGAGGTGCCAATCGTTCGGCATGCCGTCTTGCGAGGAGTATTGGCACATCGGCGACACCACGACGCGGTTCTCGAGCGCAAGCCCGCGCAGACGGAACGGCTGGAACATGGGCGCGAGCGGCTGCGAGGTGTCGGCGTTAAAACCGAGCGCGCGCACGTCGCGGGCGACCACCCGGTCCGCCTGTTTGACGAATTCAGGCGCGCGCAGCGCCAGGTTGTCGTAGGTAATGGCCTTGGAGCGCGTCATCAGGCCGAAGGCAAAGCGGGTCGGGTCCATGGTCCAAAAGCGATCGACGTGCTCGAACCAAACGAGTGAGACGTCGGCCGAGTGCTGGGTCTTCTCCACCTCCTCGCGCCGCTGGCTCTCGAACTGCGCGAGCGCGGCCGCGACGTCGCGCCCGCCCGTCGATCGAAACGCCTCGTAAAGCGCAATCCCGTCCTCCATCGCGAGCTTGGTGCCGGAGCCGATGGAGAAATGCGCGGTCGCCTTGGCATCGCCGATCAGCACCATGTTGTCGGCGACCCAGCGCTCGCAGCGGATGGTCGGGAAATTGCGCCAGATCGAGCGGTTGGTGATCAGCCGATGACCTTGCAGCTCTTTTGCGAACAAGCCTTCGACGAACCGCGCCGACGCCGCCTCGTCGAGCTTGTCGAGGCCGGCGCGCGCGAAGGTGTGCGGATCGGTCTCGGTGATCCAGGTCGAACGCTGCGGCTCGTACTGGTAGCAATGGCCGATGAAGATGCCGTGCTCGGTCTCGCGGAAGAAGAAGGTGAAGGCGTCGAACGGCCGCGTCGAGCCCATCCAGGAGAAGAAATTGGGCCGCAGATCCACGCTCGGCTTGAATTTGTCGGCGAAGGTCTCGCGCATGCGCGAATTGATTCCGTCGGCGACCACCACGAGATCGGCGTCGCGGGTGATGGGCTCGAGCGGCGAGATTTCCGACTGATATCTGATCTCGACGCCGAGCGAGCGCGCGCGCCGGCCCAAAATCTTCAACAGCGTGCCGCGCGAGCATCCGCAGAACCCGTTGCCGCCGATGCGGTGCGTCGTCCCGCGGAAATGGATTTCGATGTCGTCCCAATAGGCGAAGTGGCCGACGATGGCGCGATAGCTCTCGCGGTCGTACACCTCGAAGGTGTCGAGCGTCTCGTCCGAGAACACGACGCCGAAGCCGAAGGTGTCGTCGGGCCGGTTGCGCTCGAACACGGTGATGCGCGTCTGCGGCCAGGCTTTCTTCGCGAGGATCGCGAAGTAGAGGCCGGCCGGACCGCCGCCGATGACGTGAACTTTCATTCCATGCCTCCGGCCAACCCGCCGCGAATCGATGCACGGCCAGCGGCAGTATTTATTTTAGGCTTAAAATATCCCGCCGGCAAGCTTGAAGCTTCAAAATTTTAAGCCTAAAATATGTCGTCCGGCGGCGATTCCCCGGCCGCCCTCGAGACGAGGCCATGGCGCTTGCGGGCAAGCATGCTTTCGTGACCGGCGGCGGCCGCGGCATCGGCCGCGCGGTCGCCGCCGCGCTCGCCCGCGCCGGCGCCGCGGTGACCGTGATCGGACGCACCGAAGCGCCCCTGCGCGAGGCGGTCGCCGCCGGGGAAGCCGCGGGATGCGGCGTCGCCGACGTCACCGACGTGGTCGAGGTCAAGCGGCAGATAACGGCGGCCGAGGCCGCGCGCGGCCCGATCGCCATCCTCATCAACAATGCCGGCTCGGTCGAATCCGGCCCCTTCGTGCGCGACAGCATCAAGAGCGTCGCCGCCAAGACCGGCCGCCCGCAAGCCGACGTGCTCGCCGAATACCAAAAAGACGCCCCGATCGGCCGCCTGATCCGGCCGGAGGAAGTCGCCGCCGCCGTGGTGTACCTTTGCTCGCCGGAGGCCGCGGCGGTCACCGGCACGACGCTCGCGATCGCAGGCGGGGAGATGTGATGCAACAGCGCACCATGCCGCTCGACGCGGAGACCAAGGTCGCAGAGCGGCCGCACGATCACAAGGACGAGCTGCGGCTGTGGCTGCGGCTGTTTACCTGCAAGGAGGTGATCGAGAGCGAGGTCCGCCGGCGGCTGCGTGACAGCTTCGACGTCACGCTGCCGCGGTTCGACCTGATGGCGCAGCTTTACCGCGCGCCGAAGGCGATGACGCTGGGCGAGCTGTCGCAGCGCATGATGGTCTCGAACGGCAACGTCACCGGCCTGGTCGACCGGCTGCTCGAGCAGGGGCTGGTCAGCCGCCGGCCCTCGCCCAAGGATCGGCGCGCGCAGCTCGTGAGTCTGACCGTCGAGGGACGCCGCTTCTTTCGCACCATGGCGCGCGCGAACGGCGATTGGATCGCAGAAATGCTCGCCGACCTTTCCGCTGACGACATCGAGACCCTGATGCGGCTGCTGGCGAAGACCAAGGCGTCGGCGCGCAAGGCTATTGGCAACGGAGCGCCGCAATGAGCGCAGCCAACCCCGTCGCCTTGCCGCTTGCGGACTACAAGGCGCGCCACGTTCGCCTTGCGGTCGACGACAAGGTCGCCACCATCACCCTCGACCGCCCGGACAAGAAAAACCCGCTCACCTTCGACAGCTACGCCGAGATCGCCGATCTCTTTCGCGCGGCAGCCAAGGAGAAAGCCGTCAAGGCGTTCGTCATCACCGGCGCCGGCGGCAATTTCTGCTCCGGCGGCGACGTGTTCGAGATCATCAAGCCGCTCATCGAAATGGAGGCGGCGCAGCTCCTCGATTTCACCCGCATGACCGGCGAGGTGGTCAAGGCGATGCGCGTTTGTCCGCAGCCGATCATCGCCGCCGTCGACGGCGTGTGCGCCGGCGCCGGCGCGATTTTGGCCATGGCCTGCGATATGCGGCTGGGAACGCCGGGCGCCAAAGTGGCGTTTCTCTTCAACCGCGTGGGCCTGGCCGGCTGCGACATGGGGGCGTGCGCGATCCTGCCGCGGCTCATCGGCGCGGGCCGCGCAGCCGAACTGCTCTATACCGGCCGTGTGCTCGGCGGCGAGGAGGCGGCACGCTGGGGCTTCTTCAACCGGCTTGCCACGCCCGACACCGTGTTGGCGCAGGCGCAGCAGCTCGCCGCCGAGCTCGCCGCCGGGCCTACTTTCGCCAATGCCATGACCAAGCGCATGCTCGACATGGAATGGGCGATGTCGGTGGAGAGCGCCATCGAAGCCGAGGCGATCGCCCAGGCGCTGTGCATGGAGACAGAGGATTTTGCGCGCGCGTTCCGCGCCTTTGCCGCCAAGCAGAAGCCCGCTTTCGAGGGCAATTGAGATGGGCCTTGAGGAAACGCTGAGCTGGCCGTTTTTCGACGATGGCCATCGCCGCTTCGCCCGAGCGCTCGCGCGCTGGGCCGATGCCACGCTTGCCGCACTGCCGCACGACGACCTCGACGCCGCCTGCCGCGCGCGGGTGCAGGCACTCGGCGAGGGAGGCTTCCTCAAGGCGGTGGTCGCGGCCGAGCATGGCGGCCTCAATCGCGCCCTCGACGTGCGCACCCTCTGTCTTGCCCGCGACATTTTGGCGTTCCGCGATGGGCTTTCGGACTTCGCCTTCGCTATGCAGGGCTTGGGTACCGCCTCGATTTCGTTGTTCGGCTCGGCGGCGCTCAAGGCGCGTTATCTGCCGCCGGTGCGCGACGGCCGCGCCATCGCGGCCTTCGCGCTGTCGGAGCCGCAAGCAGGCTCCGATGTTGCGGCGCTGGCGGCGACCGCCAAGCCCGATGGGCCGTCGCACCTGCGCATCGACGGCACCAAGACCTGGATCTCGAACGGCGGCATCGCCGATCATTACGTCGTCTTCGCGCGCAGCGGCGAAGGGCCCGGCGCCAGGGGACTCTCGGCGTTCGTGGTCGATGCCGAGACGCCCGGACTGAGCGTGACCGAGCGCATCGAGGTCATCGCGCCGCACCCGCTCGCAACGCTGCGGTTCGAGGGCGTGCGCGTGCCGCTGGCCAACCGCCTGGGGGAGGCGGGCGACGGCTTCAAGGTCGCGATGGCGACGCTCGATGTCTTCCGCTCGACCGTGGGCGCCGCCGCGCTCGGCTTCGCCCGCCGCGCGTTGCATGAAACCGTGGAACGGGCGGCGAGCCGCAAGCTCTTCGGCGCCCCGCTCGCCGAGCTGCAGCTCACGCAAGGAGCCATCGCGGAGAGCGCAAGCGAGGTCGACGCATCGGCGCTGCTCGTCTACCGCGCCGCCTGGACCAAGGACCAAGGCGCCGCGCGCGTCACCCGCGAGGCGGCGATGGCGAAAATGTTCGCGACCGAGGCGGCGCAGCGCGTGATCGATCGCGCCGTGCAGGTCCACGGCGCTCTCGGCGTCACCAAGGGCGTCAAGGTCGAAGAGCTTTACCGCGAGATCCGCGCGCTGCGCATCTATGAAGGGGCGACCGAGGTGCAGAAGGTCGTGATCGCCCGCGAGCTGTTGAAGAACCGAGCGGGCAAATCGGCGCTCGCGGCGGAGTGACGCGAGATTGGGAGGACGTGCGGGGAGCGTTGCGTATGATGGATTTTGGCGAGGAGCGACAGCCATGACCGTGTCGGCGCATCTCGACACCTTCGCGCGCGACAACCTGCCCCCGCGCGCGCAATGGCCGGATTTCCTGTTCGAGCTGCCGGAGTTGAAATATCCCGAGCGGATGAATTGCGTGGTCGAGCTGCTCGACCGCTCCCTCGCGGCGGGGCGCGGCGACCAGCCGTGCCTGATCTCGCCGACGGAAACCTTGACCTACGCGCAACTGGCCGAGCGGGTGAACCGCATCGCCAACGTGCTCACGCGCGCGCTCGGCATCGTACCCGGCCATCGCGTGCTGCTGCGGGGACCGAACAGCCCGATGATGGTGGCGGCCTATCTCGCCGTCATCAAGGCCGGCGCCGTCGTGGTCGCGACCATGCCGCTCTTGCGCGCCAAGGAGATCGCCTACCCGATTGCAAAAGCGAAAATCCGCCTCGCGCTCTGCGATCACCGCCTGGCCGAAGAGATGGAGAAAGCCCGCGCGCTGGCGGGCGATCTCGAGCGCGTCGTCTACTGGGGCAGCGGCACGGCCGATGCGCTCGAAGCGCTGATGGCAACGCCGGGCTACGAGACCTTCGCTCCGTGCCACACGGCGAGCGACGACGTGTGCCTCATCGGCTTCACCTCGGGCACGACCGGCGAGCCCAAGGGCACCATACATTTCCACCGCGACATGCTTGCGACCTGCGACAGCTACGGGCGCCACGTGCTGTGCGCCAATGCGCAGGATCGCTTCATCGGCTCGCCGCCGCTCGCCTTCACCTTCGGGCTCGGCGGGCTCGTCTTGTTTCCGTTGCGCGTCGGCGCGGCGTCGATCCTCGTCGAAAAGGCGTCCCCGGACGATTTGCTCGCCGCCATCGCCAAATTCGGCGCCACGATCGCTTTCACCGCGCCGACCGCCTATCGCGCGATGCTGGCAAAGCTCGCCGCGCACGACATTTCCTCGCTGCGCAAATGCGTGTCGGCCGGCGAGGCCTTGCCCAAGGCGACGTTCGACGCCTGGCTCGCCGCCACCGGCATCAAGATCCTCGACGGCATCGGCGCGACCGAAATGCTGCACATCTTTATCGGCTCCCCCGAGCACGATATTCGCCCGGGCGCGACCGGCAAGCCGGTGCCGGGCTACGAGGCGCGCGTGGTCGACGCCGAGGGCAAGGAGGTTGCGCCCAACACCATCGGCCGCCTCGCCGTGCGCGGGCCGACCGGGTGCCGCTATCTCGCCGACAAACGCCAGCGCCAATACGTGCAGGACGGCTGGAACATCACCGGCGACACCTACCTCATGGATGCCGACGGTTATTTCTGGTACCAGGCGCGCTCCGACGACATGATCGTTTCGTCGGGCTACAACATCGCCGGTCCGGAAGTGGAGGCGGCGCTGCTCGCGCATCCGGCGGTCGCCGAATGCGGCGTGGTGGGAGCGCCCGACGAGGAGCGCGGGCAGATCGTCAAGGCCTATGTCGTGCTGCGGCCAGGCTACAGCGGCGATGCGGCCGCGACCAAGATGCTGCAGGACCACGTCAAGGCGACCATCGCGCCCTACAAATATCCCCGCACCATCGAGTACGTCACCCAATTGCCGCGCACGCAAACCGGCAAGCTGCAGCGCTTCGAGCTTCGCCGCATGGCGGCCGACGCCGCGTCGCACAAGCTTGCGTCATAAGTTCCGGACGACGGAATCCGGATCGCCACAAAAGACGCGTCATCACGGAGATAACAGTGGCCGAAAGCTCGATCCGCGGATCGCCCGATGACGGCGCTCCCAACACGGTGCTGCAGCCCCCCGGCTGGCCGCAGCCCAAGGGTTTCGCCAACGGCATCCGCGCGCGTGGCGAAATGGTGTTCGTCGGCGGCATGATCGGCCAGGACCAGCAAGGCCGCTTCGCCGCGGGATTCGTCGCGCAGATGAAGCAGGCGCTCGAGAACATCGCCGCGGTGCTGGCGCAAGCCGGCGCCTCGCCGCGACACATCGTCCGCCTGACCTGGTACGTGCGCGACATGGACGAATATCTCGCCGACCTTCCCGCCCTCGGCGCCGCCTATCGCGAGGTCATGGGCCGGCATTTCCCGGCCATGGCGGTGGTCGAGGTCACCCGCCTGGTCGAGCCCGAGGCGCGCCTCGAGATCGAGGCGACGGCGGTGCTGCCGTAGAGCCGCTTGCCTCTGCCACGCGCCGATAGTCAGCCCAGCACGTTCGGCAGCCAAGTCGCGATCGCCGGAACCATGATGATGATGACCAGCAGCACGAGGCTCATCGCGACATAGGGCACGACCGCGCGAAAAATGTGGGCCATCGTGACTTCCTTCGGCGCGACGCCCTTCATCGTCATCAGCAATAGTCCGTGCGGCGGCAGCAGCAGCCCGAGCTGCATGCAGATGAGGTAAAGAACGCCAAACCAGATGAGATCGATGCCGAGGCGTTGCACAATCGGCATGAAGACCGGCAAGGTGATGAGCATCATGCTGACCTGGTCGACAAAAATGCCGAGAAAGATCAACAGCAGCATCATTCCGGCGAGGATCGCAAAGGGGGTGAGCCCGCCACCGAGGATGTTTGAAACGATACCTTCGGTCGATCCCGAAAAGCTCAAGATTTGCGAGAAGGTCGTAGCGCCGAGGATGATGAAGAGGATCATTGCCGAAATACCGACGGTGCCGCGCAATGCTTTGAGCAGCGCATCGAAACTCAACGAGCGATAGGCCCCGGCAAGCGCCATGGTGGCAAGCGCCCCCAGCGCGGCGGACTCCGTCGGTGTCGCAATGCCGCCCGACATGGCGCCGATGACCACCACGAAGATCGAGACGAGCGGCAGCACATAGAGCACCAGCAGCTCGTATCTCGCCCAACCCGATCTTTCTTCGACAACGGTCGCCGGCGCCAGCGTCGGATTCG
>WNGK01007622.1_pt1 | contig 11323 bp, 12 predicted proteins | sample 5400601 | NCBI WGS metagenome assembly WNGK01 (sample SAMN13153376, study PRJNA577476) | soil metagenome | isolation source: 60 cm soil or saprolite under Garry oak tree replicate 1 | place: USA:California | collected 2016-06-15
CGGAAGTCGCGGCCAGGGTAGCCGGAACTGCCAGCGGCAGGGCAAGCAGCAGCGCTGGCACAGTCAGCCTTGCGAAACGGCGGGTCATCACGGCACCTCCTGCGGTGTTCCTGGCGGCCGTGCCCCGGCGGACGCCGTCGCCTGTTCCGATCTGCCCCGTGCCTCCTGGCTTATCACGCGATGCGGCACCTGGGAACCCGTGACCGGGGATTGCGCATGCCTTCGGAAGCGAACAGGAGCGCCATGACGTAAAAAGGCCAGGCACTGGCATTCCGCCGGGCTGGCCGTTACCCGCGGCGGGCACGGTCCTAGCGCCGCATGCCACTGCCCAGCCTCGATGCTCGACCCGCGCCGCCTGGCCGCATTTCCGCAGAATTGCCTCTTGCTGACTATCACAAAAGCCCGGTCTTGCCGGTATCTTCACTATTCTCTCCCGGCTGATCATCGGCCTATATCCGAGACCGGGTTGCAATTCTGGCTGGCTGGCTGGGAGCCTGGCTTTTATTGATGCAGTGATCACGGCGAGAAGGGGGATTCAGTTGGCTACGGCACATTCCCGACATTTGCCGAAAAGGTCCTGATATGCGGTTGCTTGTTGGACTGCACCACCTCGAGCTAGGCGGCAGCCAGCTCAATGCCCTTGACCTCGCCGTGGCAAGCCGCGAGCGGGGCAACGAAGTAACCATCCTCGCCACCTACCAGGACAGTCCCGGCCCGGTCGCGGAAAAGGTTCGCGCTGCCGGGCTGCCGCTGGTGCTCGTCCGGCATAGCCGGGTCACGCAGGGGCTGCCGCCTGTCCGGCGGGCGGTGGCCCGGACACTCTCGCGGGTCGTCGCGCAGGAACGCATCCAGTTGGTGCACGCCTACGAGTACCCGCAGACCCTGGACGCGTTCTACGGCCCGCATCTCGTGCACGGCGTCCCGCTTGTCTCCACCATCTACGGGGAATGCGTGCCCACGTGGCTGCCGAGGTACCAGCCGCTTATCGTCGGCACTCGCAAGCTTGCCGACCTGGCCGCGCCGCTGCGGAGGCAGCCGCCGGTACTGATCGAGCCGCCGGTGAACACCGACGCCGACTCCCCCGCGCTCGTGGACGGGGCCGCGTTCCGCAAGGCGAACGGCCTCGATGCGGCCATCGTGGTCTGTGTCGTGTCTCGGCTGGAGCCAGACGTGAAGGTCCATGGCATTCGACTTGCGATAGCTGCCATGCGGATCCTGGATGATCCGAGAATTAAGCTGCTAGTCATCGGTGACGGCCCCTCTTTCGGCTCCCTGAACGAAGCCGCGGAGCAGGTCAACGCTGCTTGCGGCCGCCGGGCCGTGGTCATGAAGGGATCGCTCACCGACCCGCGGCCGGCGTACGCGGCAGCAGATATCGCGCTCGGCATGGGCGGATCGGCATTGCGCGCCATGGCATTCGGCAAGCCGCTGATCGTGCTCGGCATACACGGCTTCGCCAGGCCGTTCGCGCCGCCGGATGCCGAGGAGTTCCTGGCCGGCGGATTCTACGGGATCGGCTCCGGCGATCTCGACCCGCACCCGCTCGCGTGCCATCTCAAGGCGCTTGCCGACCAGCCGGCGCTACGGGCGGAGCTTGGCGCATTCGGTAGCCAGCTCGTCTGGGAGCGGTTCAGCCTCAAGGCCGCATCCAGCACGCTCGACGGTGTCTACGCGGCAGCCATCGCCCAGCAGTATCCGCGCGGCAGCAGACTGCGGGAAGCGGCCAGGGTGGCCGTTCACAGGACCGGCTCGGAACTACTTCCGGCAGTGGCAAAAGATCGGCTACGTCCCGTAGCACGCCCATTCTTTCACCCGAGGGGACGCGATTGAGGCGGCTGATCAATCGGCCTGGCTACCTTGATAGATGGAGCGAATCGTGGCAGGACTGGCAGGGCGCGACATGCACACGGCGGCGGCCCACGATATCAGTGGCGTCCGGGCCGAACGCGGTGCCATGGTGCCGGTGATGCGAGCACAGCCAAGCCGCCTTGCCATGACAGCATTGCCACCTGCGCATCCACCGACCGCGCCAGCAGCCCAAGCCCGGTGAAGCGGCCCGGGCAATCGGCTCGGCGCGCTGGGCGCCGGATGGCTGCCGGCCGCGGTGCCCATAGGATTGGCGCGCTGCCACGGCATGAACCTGCCCGCCGTCGCAAGACGCTCGCCATGGCCGACAAGAACACGCTGGCGGGCCGGGCGTCTCGGGCGATGGGCTGGAGCTTCGCTAGCAACGTGCTGGCCCGGTTCGGGACGGTCGGCATCGGGATCGCGCTCGCACGGCTGCTCGGCCCCCGCTCATTCGGCACCTATGCGGTAGCTTACGTAGCCCTTATCGCCGTGCTGAGTTTCAACGAGCTCGGCGTCAGCCTCGCCATCGTGCGCTGGCAGGGCGAACCGCGCCAGATAGCGCCTACCATCATGACCATCTCGATGGTCAGCAGCATTGCCATCTATGTAGGCTGCTTTCTCGGCGCGCCAGCGTTCGCTGCGGCTATGGGAGCGCCTGCGGCAACCAGCGTCATCCGGGTGCTAGCTCTGAGCGTTGTCATCGATGGGGTCACTTCAACGCCCGCTGCGCTGCTGCAGCGGCACTTCCTGCAAGACAAGAAGGCGATCACCGACCAGGTAAACTGCTGGCTAGGCGCCGGCCTTACCATCGCGCTTGCCTGGCACGGCTTCGGAGCCATGAGCCTTGCGATTGGCAGGCTGGCGGGCTGCCTGGGCGGCGGAATCCTGCTCGTGGCGTTCTCGCCAGAGCCGCTGCGCCTCGGGTTCGACGCGGCCAAGGCCCGGGCCCTGCTCCGATTCGGGCTGCCGCTCGGCGGATCAAGCGTCATTGCGCTCGCCGTCGTTAATGTGGACCAGCTCGTCGTCGGACACCTGCTTGGCGCTACAGCCCTGGGCTGTTATGTGCTTGCCTGCAATCTCTCCGGCTGGCCGGGCAATATCTTCTCGCTGCCTGTCCGCGCCGTCGCACCAGCTGCGTTCTCGCGGCTTCAACATGACCGAAAGGCTATGGTTGCCGGCTTCCTGAATGTGGCAGGCATGCTGTGTGCCGTGGCCTTGCCAGTCTGCGTGCTCCTCAGCGGATCGGCGGTACCGCTGATCGGATTCGTCTATGGTGCGCGCTGGTGGCCCGCAGCATAGGCTCTGATCTGGCTGGGCCTGCTGGCCGCTCTACGCATTTTCTTCGAGCTTGTGTACGACTTTTTCGTGGTGCTCGCCAGATCTCGCGTCGTATTTCTGGCTCAGCTAGTCTGGCTGCTTGCACTTATCCCGGCGCTTATCGCGGGTACTCGTGCATATGGCATTTTCGGCACCGCAATGGCCGGATCGGCGGTCGCCGCAGGCTTGGTCCTGCCCTGGTATCTTATAGAACTGCGCAGGGTAGGCATCCGGTTGCGCGCTCTGGTCACTCGCGTCTGGCTTCCGCTGGCTGGCGCAGCAATGGCAGGACTCGCCGCAATGGCCGCGAAGGCCATAGCCCCATCTGATCTTACGGCGCTCGCTGCCAGTGGCGTCGTTACCGTACTCATAATCGTCCTGCTCATCTATCAAATGCGCGCAGGGCTCGACTTGTTTCGGCCGACCTCGGGCGAAGGCGGGAGAGCAGACACCGGCACGTCCGATATTGATGTCTCTGCACCGGATCCGGCAGCTCAAGCCCGGACGCTTGCGTTGATTCTGGAGCTGGCGCAATCGAGCTGCGCCGGTCAAGGCGTAACAGGCCAGATACCAGCGAATCATTGTTCTGCTGGCAGCCTGCGGTTGTATCGAGAAGATAGTACGGCGGCGCCCATCTATCAGCAGACCGTCAAGTCATTGCGCTGGGATCCGGCCTCGACTCCGTGCCGGGACGGCGGTAACGGCCAGACGCCGCATGCGGCCAATGGACTAGGGTAAAGGCATGTCGAATGAGTGCCGAAAAGGAGATCGGCCATGACGCCGGAGAAGATCGGCAGTGCGATCCGTGCATATGAGCCGGATGATGCCACGGCCTGGGACGATCTGGTCGAACGGTCGGTCAACGGAACCATCTTGCACACCCGCAAGTTCCTTGCTTATACTACAGTCCCGGTTTGTAATCATCCAAGCGTTCCCCCTGGTCAGGGCCGCGCGCATATTGTGACAGACATCTTGCTGCATGTGATACAGCAAGGTCAGTGGTCTGCTCGCGATCAGCTCATGTAACGAACCCGAACTGTAGTACTTATCACGGTGACCGATTCCTTGACCGGTCGCTGCTGGTGACCAATAGCCGGGGAAGGGCAGTCGGCGTGTTCCCGGCGGCCGAGGATCCTGCTGAGCGTGCGGTGGTCGCCAGTCATCCCGGGCTCACCTACGGCGGCCTGGTTCATGACGGCTCGCTTTGCGGCGCGGCTGCGATCCGGGTACTCGGTGAGATCGCCGATGAGTACCTGGCGCTCGGCTACAAGCGACTGCGCTACAAGGCAACGCCGTACATCTACTGGTCAGCCCCGGCTGCTGATGAGCTATATGCGCTGTTCCGGCTCGGCGCAGTGCGGTCTGGCTGTGACCTTGCGGCAGTGATCGACGTCGCCGCCAGGGGCAGGGAACGGGCGGACCGACGCCGGGCGCGCAAGCAAGCTGACGCGGCCGGAGTGCGCGTCGAGGAGGGCTGGCAGAACGTCGCGGCCTTCTGGCGAATCCTCGAAATGAACCTTGCCCAGCGGCACGGCGCGTCCCCGACGCATTCGCTGGCGGAAATCGAGTGCCTGCACGCCCGGTTTCCGCGCGATATCACCCTGGTCGCCGCAAAGGTCGGTGATGCCTCATTGGCGGGAGCCTGTACTTCTCGACAGGCCGGGCCTTGCACCAGCAATACACGGCGGCCTCAGCGGAAGGTCGGGCCGTGCATTGCACCGACCTCGTTATCGACTGGAGCATCGCCCTTGCCAAGGACCGGGGCTGCCGGTACATCACTTTCGGAACGAGTACCTTCGGCGGCGGCAAGCAGCTAAACGAGTCGCAGTATGAGTTCAAGGTCTCATTCGGTGGCGGTGGCGTCACGCACGACCAGTACGAACTCTCGTTGTGACGCCATTCGTTCCCTCTTATGCCGGCATCGCCGGGTGGGTGACCATCGCCGCGCTGCGGGGGGGTGTGGAGGGTCGGTAGCCGGCCGCCGCAGCAGGTTCCGGCGCGGGTCGATTCATGTAGGGCCCGCCAGCTGGCGGCGGTGCGGTGATCGCGGCCTGACACTTGATCTATACGGTGCAGACAGTCCAGCGCAGTCATGGAGGCCGCGATGGCAACGAAGATAACCATCGCACTAGAAGACGATCTTGATGGAGGCCCAGCCGATGAGACGGTGCGGTTTGGGCTCAGCGGCGCGCAGTACGAGATCGATCTGAACAAGAAGAACGCCCGGGCGTTCCGTACGCAACTCGCACCCTTCGTCGAGCACGCCCGTAAGGCCGGACGAGGACAGCGACGCCGGCCAGCGCGGACCGCATCAAGCCGTCAGCGCAGCGGCGACATCCGGGCCTGGGCGCAAGCCAACGGAATCCCGGTCAGCGCACGCGGGCGCATCCCCGCCAGCGTTGCGGAGCAGTACGAAACCGCCACCAGAAGACCCTGACGGCACGCCCGATCACCGCCGGTACGAACCCCCGCCCAGATGACCCCTGGCCCCGGTCGGCCAGTCAACGGCGTGGTGGGCCCCCCGGCTGCCCGCACATCCATGTCGCCTACCGAGCGCTCTTGCAAGCCAGGTGGTGTGCCGGGCCACCTGTGATCAGGCTCGAAATTGGCATGGTGACCGGACCGCGCGGGGGCCTTCTGGAATGCGTCTGATGCTGGTGTGGTGCCCGTTCCGGTGGGTGCCTTCGGCGCGAATGACCGAGGCGCCAGGTACGCCAATCGCGCCCGAAACTCACAGGCATGCGCAGCCAGCGAGGGCAAGTCACTTCTGGCCAGCAGCGAGCGTAAGTCATTTCTGGCCAGCAGGGAACGCGGGCGCCGCCCCCTTCGTGCTTGGTTGGCGAAGGGAGGATGACCAGTGGCAAATGACCGAACGGTGGGGGAGCTAGAGCGCTTCCTCGCCGAGCGTGCCGACCTGCTGATGCGCACGGCAGTACTCCTCACGGGCAGTCGCGAGGCGGGCCAGGACCTGCTGCAGACCGCGCTGGAGCGGCTGCTCCGGCACTGGCGCACGCTCGACGGCGACCCGGAGGGGTATCTGCGCCGCACGCTGTACAACCTGGCTGCGGACCGCTACCGGCGCCAGGGCAGGCTGCAGCGCAAGCTCCGGCTGCTCAGGGCGGAGACGCAGGCGCCGGCAGATGCGACCTCCGGGGTGGACCTGCGGGACGCGATGGTTCGGCTGCTGCTGCAGTTGCCGCCGCGGCAGCGGGCGGTCCTGGTGCTCAGGTACTGGGAGCAGCTGACCGAGTCCGAGACGGCGGCAGTACTCGGCTGGCCGGAGGGCACTGTCAAGTCGGCCACCTCCCGGGGGCTGCGGCGGCTTCGGGGGCTCGCCGACGGCTGGCAGGAATCAGGTTTGCACGAAACGGGGCGAAAGGAGTGGTCATGAACACAGACATCGAGGAACTGCTGCGCGAGGGGATGGAGAGGTTTGCCGCGGGGGTGCGGGCGCCCGCGGGGCTGGCCCACACGGCCGGCCGGCTCCACCGGCGGCGGCTGACCATCCGGGCCGCGGTGGCCGGCGGGACCGCCGCTGTCACAGCAGCGGCCGTGGTCGCCGCGGCGGCCGGGGCCATCGGCGGCCCGGCGCGGACCGGCGCTAGCGTGGCCAAGGCGCGGGACGTCGCGTACGTGGTCAGCCGGGTCGAGAGGGCGCTCGCCGGAGAGCACCTGGTGTTCTACGGGCAAACCACCAGTAACGGGGGACCGGGTCCCACCTGGGCGTACGGCCCCCGGAACCGGACCGAGGAGTTCTCCCACGGGCAGCCCTACTGGGTTATGGGGACCGCTCTCATCCACGGGAAGCTCACTGGCGTCTACGTCACGTACTACAACCGCGAGTGGAGCCTGTCGCCGCAGTCCATACCGCCGAACGCGTGCTCCGAAGAGGCGGCGCTCGGGATGGGCGGGCCCCCGGTCGCGACCAACCACTGGGCGGACTTCGTCAATCAGACGCTAGCCTGCGGCGCCGCCACCGTGACCGGACATGTCCGGATCAACGGTGCGGAAACCACGAAGATCACCGGGACGCCGATCACGGTCAAGCTGTCGGCGGGTTACGCCAGAGTCGTCCACGAAAAGTGGGCGCGCGCTCGGTGGACCCTGTACGTGAACCCCAAGACGTACCTCCCAGTGCGGATCATCGGCTCGACGCAGACGTTCGGCGGCGCGGGGGGCGGCTCGCTCTTCACGTCCGTGACCGACGTGCGGTGGCTGCGTCCGACCGCCGCCAACATCGCCAAGGCCCTGGTCACCATCCCCGCCGGGTTCCACCAGGTGAGTTCCCCGGCCGGCCAGTAACCGCCAGCCAGTACCCCTAACAGGCGATCCGGCCCGGGCCACGGCCCGGGCCGGATCTTGGCGCTGCCGCATGGTCGACGACCCGGTCCACCAGCTCGGGCGGGAACACCTTCGCCAGCACGCCGATGCCGATCCGGTCCGCCAGACGGTCCCCGGCGACTACCAGCTGCCCTGGCCTCGCCATGCAGGCGATCTTACACCCATGTAAGCTTACAGTAACTTAACGCCATTGGGACAGGGCCTCGTTGGTCGCACCGAGATCGAATTGCGCCGGATCGAACTCGGCGGCCGCGTCCACGCCGAGCAAACGCCCGGGAGCCTGGCAGCACGACAAGGTCGGCGTCGGCCAGCTCAGACGGCAGGTAAGGGCAATTACGCTATTCATGCGCAAAGTAGAACAGATTGCAGAATAGTCGCCTTATATATCAGCGACCTGCCGATGATGTCGCTGCGCTAAAGCTTAAATTCTCGGCCTGGCACCGGCCAGCCGCCGGGCGCGCTAGTTTCTGAGCCATGAAGGCCTTAGTGCTGGCCGGCGGATCGGGCAGTCGGCTCCGGCCCATTACCCATACGTCGGCGAAACAGCTGCTGCCGGTCGCCAATAAGCCCGTCCTGTGCTACGGGCTCGAGGCCATCAGGGACGCTGACATCTCCGATGTCGGGATGGTGGTGGGCGACACAGCGCCGGCGATCCGGGCGGCGGTAGGCGACGGCAGGCAGTTCGGACTGAATGTCACCTACATCCGGCAGGAGGCACCGCTCGGCCTGGCGCATGCGGTCCTGATCGCGCGTGACTACCTCGGCGACGACGATTTCGTCATGTACCTAGGCGACAATTTCATCGTCGGCGGCATTACCGCGCTGGTCGATGAGTTCAGGTCGGTCCGGCCGGATGCGCAGATCTTGCTGACCGCCGTGCCGGATCCGCGCCAGTTCGGCGTGGCCGAGCTCGACGAGGAGGGCGAGGTGATCGGGCTGGCGGAGAAGCCGCTGCACCCGAAGAGCGACCTCGCGCTCGTCGGCGTCTACATCTTCACCCCGGCCGTGCATGAGGCGGTGCGCCAGCTAGCGCCGTCTGGTCGCGGCGAACTCGAGATCACCGAGGCCGTGCAATGGCTCATCGAGGACGGCCGGAAGGTGCGGTCCACGATCATCTCGGGATACTGGAAGGACACCGGCAACGTCGCAGACATGCTCGAGGTCAACCGGATGGTGCTGGAGAGCCTGGAAGCAGCACAGCATGGCATGGTCGACGACGCCTCCGAGCTCATCGGCAGGGTGCCGATCGGCAGCGGCGCCCGGGTCAGCCGGTCCCGGATCGTGGGCCCGGCCATTATCGGCGCAGGCACGACCGTGGATCGCTCCTACGTCGGCCCGTTCACGTCAGTCGCAGAGAACTGCGCCATCGCCGACAGCGAGATCGAGTACTCGATCCTGCTGCGTGGGGCGCCGGTACGCGGGGTAGGCCGGATCGAGGCGTCACTGATCGGCCATGAGGTGCAGGTCACCCCGGCCCCCCGGGTCCCGAAGGCGCACCGGCTCGTGCTCGGCGATCACAGCAGGGTGCAGATCAGCTCATGAAGATCCTGGTGACGGCCTTCACCGGGGTTACCGGCACGCTTTCTATACGAGCCGTCCTGGCCGGCGCCTGCCGCAGGCTCGATGCCGCCCGGGCGACCGTGCCGGACGAGCATGCCTGCGCGGGCTATCCGGCAGCGGGCGACGCCGCGGCGACGGCGATCGGGACCGGACCCGCCGGATGAATGGCTGGCTCGTCACGGGAGCCGGCGGGATGCTCGGCCGGGACCTGGTCCAGGTGCTGCGCGGCCACGGCGAGAACGTGACCGGCCTGGCTCGCGGTGACCTCGACGTCGCCGACGAGGACGCGGTCCGTGCCGCGCTGCGGCGCCACCGGCCGGCCACGGTGGTCAACTGCGCGGCCTGGACGGCGGTCGACGACGCCGAGGTGCACGAGGATGACGCGCTCCGGGTGAACGGCCGGGGCGCGGCCAACGTCGCGGCCGCCTGCGCCGCGGCCGGCGCCCGGCTAGTGCACGTGTCCACTGACTATGTGTTCCGCGGGGATGCCAGGCGGCCGTACGCGGAGGACGACCCGCCGGCGCCGTGCACCGCCTACGGGCGCACCAAGCTGGCCGGCGAGCAGGCGGTGCTCGGGCTACTCCCGGACACCGGCCGGGTCGTGCGGACGGCCTGGCTGTACGGGGCGACCGGGCGGAATTTCGTTACGACCATGATCAGGCTGGCCGGCGAACGGCCGACCATTGACGTGGTCACCGACCAGCGCGGCCAGCCCACCTGGACGGTCGACGTGGCTGACCAGATCATCGCGATCGCCGGGTCGCCCGCCCCGGCCGGCATCTACCACGCGACCAGCTCAGGCGAGACGACCTGGTTCGGGCTGGCTCGAACGGTCTTCCGATTGCTTGGCGCCGCCCCGGACCGGGTGCGCCCGGCGGTCAGCAGCAGCTATCCGCGGCCAGCGCGCCGGCCCGCCTACAGCGTGCTCGGCCACGGCCGCCACGCGGCAGCAGGAGTGCAGCCGATCGGCGACTGGCACCAGGCGCTGCGGCGGGCCTGGCCGGCCATCGCCGCGGCCTGCGGAGCCGATCTCGCACGGATGCGCGGCGGCGAGGCCGCCCGCCCGGAGGCACCGGGCGGGTAGCAAACGAGGCCCGCCGGCGGCCGTCGGCACGCGCCGTACGGCGTCGCCGCGAGCGCCAGGCGTTCGGCTCCGACTCCTGGTAGCCCATAAGCCTATGAAACCCGGGTTTGATAGGCGCCCGCACTTATCAAACCCGGGTTTCATGGGGCTGTCGGCGGGGACGGTCGCGGCTACTAGCTGCCGATGGCGTAGGCCAGGCGGACGCGGAGCACCATGGGCAGCCCGATCACGCGCCGTGCAGGGTCGCCGCGTGCGCCAGGCAGTCCTGGTAGCGGGGCAGCAGCCCGGCGGCACGCGCCTCCGCCAGCGACGGCGCGGCCGCGTCCTTGTCCGACAAGATCACCGGAAGGCCCGCCGGCCACGCGATGCCAATGCCGGGATCGAGCGGGTGCACGCCGCGCTCGCGGGCCGGGGCATACGGCGTGGAACACAGGTAGAGCACCGTGGCCTCGTCGCTTAGCGTAACGAATGCGTGACCCAGCCCCTCCGCGATGAAGACGGCGCACCGAGTCTCCGCATTCAGCGGCACGGCCGCCCAGCGCCCGTAGCCTGGTGACCCGACCCGAAGGTCGACCACGAGATCCAGGATCGACCCGCTCACGCATGTGACGTATTTTGCCTGGCCGGGCGGGACATCACTGAAATGGATCCCGCGGATCGTGCCGCGCAGCGACACTGCGCAGTTGGCCTGCGCGACCTCCAGGCTGCGGCCGGCATCAGCCAGGACGGTTGCGTTACAAAACCATTCGAGTAAGCTCCCCCGCCTGTCGCTGTGAATACGGGGAGTGAAGACCCACGCCCCTTCGACATCGAGCGCATCCATCCGGAAACCGTAGCGGTGCGGACCGGGGCCCGCTACGATCTCACCTGATGTAGTCGATTGATTACATATTGTTGCTGATCATGTAGCAGCCGCGGGGTTGCGGCGCCCGCCGCAAGGTTCCCTGATGTCACCCAGGCAGCCGCCGCTATCCGGGCCGGTATCCGGGCCGCAGACCGGGGAGGGGTGTGGCCACGTGGGGAGCGGGGCTCTGGACGCTGATGAATCGTGGTACTGCGCGGCACGGCAGCGTTGCCTGATGGCACCGCCATGCCGCATGCGACCCGGCTCCGCCTGATTGCCGAGCACGACCCGCAGAGTGCCGCGTTGCTGCTGCGCCTGCTGCGCATCGC
>WNGK01026373.1_pt1 | contig 11323 bp, 10 predicted proteins | sample 5400601 | NCBI WGS metagenome assembly WNGK01 (sample SAMN13153376, study PRJNA577476) | soil metagenome | isolation source: 60 cm soil or saprolite under Garry oak tree replicate 1 | place: USA:California | collected 2016-06-15
AGGCCTTCGCCTCCCCTCCAAACTGCCGGCTCAACACCAGCGTCAGCGCCGCCGTCAGCGTCGTCTTGCCATGATCCACGTGCCCGATCGTCCCCACGTTCACGTGCGGCTTCGTCCGCTCAAATTTGCCCTTGGCCATTTGTCCGTCTCCAGCTTCTTCGTAGAAGTTTCCAGCTAGTTATATCGGCGAAAGTAGGCTTGCACTTTCGCCCGTTTCCTTCTGGTGCCCATGGAGCGGATTGAACGCTCGACCTCTCCCTTACCAAGGGAGTGCTCTACCACTGAGCTACATGGGCTCGTGCCGTTGCGAGGTTGCCGTTCAATCCTTGTTACTTTGGAGCGGGTGAAGGGAATCGAACCCTCGTCGTAAGCTTGGAAGGCTTCTGCTCTACCATTGAGCTACACCCGCGTTATCTACCCGCTCTGCTTTGGAAGGCTTCTGCTCTACCATTGTGCCGGTCTCGCCTTAGGGCGATCCCGTCATCCGTCGTTCCTCGCCACGCTCGTCACTCCGGACCGCCGTGTGCTTTCGCCACGGCGTCCTGCGCGGCGCTCACACTGCTCGCGCCGCTGGTGAGCTACACCCGCATCGCCCTTACCGCCCAGCGACGTCCGGTCCCACATGGCGGCGCTCACGGCAGATTACGTCATCGTCGGCGCGGGCTCCGCCGGCTGTGTCCTCGCCAATCGGCTGTCGGCCAACGGCCGGCATTCGGTGCTGCTGCTCGAAGCCGGTCCACGCGACACGTACCCGTGGATCCACATCCCGATTGGCTACGCCAAGACGATGTTCAATCCCCGGGTCAACTGGTGCTTCCATACTGAGCCGGAGCCCGGAATGAACGGCCGCAGGATCTACTGGCCGCGCGGCAAGACGCTCGGCGGATCCAGTTCGATCAACGGGCTGATCTCGGTTCGCGGCCAACATGAGGATTACGATCGCTGGGCGGCTCTCGGCAACGACGGCTGGAGCTATGCCGACGTGCTGCCGTACTTCAAGCGCCTCGAGCACGCCGCGGGCGGCGACCCCGCCTTCCACGGCTTCGGCGGCCCGTTGTGGCGCTCGCCGATCCGCCGGAGACACGAGTTGATCGAGGCGGTAATCGCGGCGGCGGTGGAGCTCGGCATCCCGCGAAACGACGACTTCGACGGGGCAACACAGGAAGGCGCCGGCTACTACCACCTCAGCACCCGGCATGGCTGGCGGTGCAGCACGGCGGACGCCTACCTTGCGCCGGCACGCAATCGGCGGAATCTCCGGGTCACGACTGGCGCCCACGCCACCCAGGTCCTCTTCGAAGGTCGTCGCGCGATCGGCGTCGCCTACCGCGGGCCGGCTGGCGACGCGACGGTCCATGCGCAGCGCGAGGTCATCCTCAGTGCCGGCGCGCTGCAGACGCCGCAACTGCTCCAGCTTTCCGGCGTCGGGCCCCGGGGGTTGCTCGACTCCTTCGGCATCCCGGTGGTGCACGAGCTGCCGGGGGTGGGGGAGAATCTTCAGGACCACCTCCAGGCGCGCGTGATCTTCGAATGCACCAAGCCCATCACGACCAACGACGCGCTCAAGAGCTGGTGGGGCACGTTCAAGATCGGCTTGGACTACGCCTTCACCCGCGGCGGGCCCATGGCGGTCGGCATCAACCAGGGCGGGATCTTCGCCCGCGCGGAGCCCGGGGCGGCGACGCCGGACGTCCAATTCCACGTCGCGACGCTGTCTTCGGACATGGCCGGCTCGCCGACGCATACCTTCCCGGGCTTCACCTTTTCGGTGTGCCAGCTGCGGCCCCAATCGCGGGGGAGCGTTCGCATCAAGTCGGCAGACCCGCTCGAGCCGCCCGCGATGCGACCCGACTACCTCTCCGCCGCGCAGGACGGACAGACGCTCGTCGCGGGAATCCGGCTGGCGCGGCGCCTGGCGGCGACGCGAGCGCTCGCGCCCTACGTCAAAAGCGAGTATCGGCCCGGGGCGGCGGCGAGCACCGACGATGACCTGCTCGAATTCGCGAGGAATACCGGAGGAACGATTTTCCATCCGAGTGGAACGTGCAAGATGGGCGACAGCTCGCGGGATCCCACGGCGGTGGTCGACCCCGGGCTGCGCGTGCACGGCCTCGAGGCTCTGCGTGTCGTCGATTGCAGCATCATGCCGACGCTCACGTCCGGCAACACAAACGTGCCCGTGGTCATGATCGCCGAGAAAGCATCCGATATGATCCTGACAGACGTCCGGTAAATGCTTTAGATTTGTGTTTTGTAGCGAGACATGATCATGCCCTGCTGCCACGCCGATTTCGCGCTGACCGAGAACAGCGACACCGCCTTCACCGTAGGCATCCCCACGTTCACGTTCGGCGCAGGGTGCCTTGCCGAGGCCGGCGAGCAGGCGCGCGAGCTCGGAATGGAGCGCGTGGCGCTGTTCACCGACGCCGGCTTGCGCCATTCACCGCATGTCGCCGCCGTTGTTGCGTCGCTCAAGGCTGCCGCCGTCGAAGCGGTCGTCTACGACGAAGTCGCGGTCGAACCGACCACCGCGTCGTTCCAGTCCGCCGCGCGCTTCGCCGCCGAAGGGCGGTTCGACGGCTACATCTCGGTCGGCGGCGGCTCGGTCATGGATACGTGCAAAGCCGCGAATCTGTACGCCACGTATCCGGCCGAGTTCATGACGTACGTGAACGCACCGATCGGCGGCGGACAGAAGGTGCCGGGTGTCCTCAAGCCGCACATCGCCTGCCCAACGACCTCCGGCACCGGATCGGAGACGACCGGGATCGCGATCTTCAACCTGACCGATATCAACGCCAAGACCGGGATCATCTCGCGGCGACTGATTCCGACGATCGCGCTGATCGATCCGACCGTAACCGCGACGCTCCCGCGAAACGTCGTCGCCGCCAGCGGCTTCGATTGCATGAGTCACGCGCTGGAATCGCTGACGGCGCGGCCGTGGCCGCGTCGCTTGAATCCCGCGCGCGGCGCGACCCGACCCGTGTCGCAGGGCGCGAACCCGTTCTCCGACGGCTTGGCGACGGAAGCCCTGAAAGGCGTTGGAAGACATCTCGTGCGGGCCATCAGCGACGCGACCGACGTCGAAGCGCGCACCGAGATGATGTACGCCGCGATGCTCGCCGGGATCGCCTTCAACGCAGCCGGCTGTCATCTGCCGCACGGGCTCTCCTATGCGGTGTCGGGACTCGTGCGCGACTTCCATCTGCCAGGCTACCCGTCGGGGAAGACGCTGGTCCCGCACGGCATGGCGGTGGTGCTCAACAACCCATCCGTGTGGCGTTACACCGCGCCGTGTTGCCCGGAACGGCACGTGCATGCAGCGGCCTGCCTCGGCGCGGAGACGCGCGAGGTCAAGTCCGATGATGCGGGCGAGGCGGGCGAAGCGCTCGCCGGACGCGTTATCGAGTTGATGCGCGCCGCCGATATCCCCAACGGCCTGTCGGATCTGGGTTTCGCGGCGAAGGACGTCGACGCGCTGGCCGCCGGCGCCGAGCCACAATGGCGCGTCATCCGCAACGCGCCCAAGGACGTCTCGCGCGACGACTTGAAAGGCCTGTTCAGCGCGGCGATGAAATATTGGTAGCCGCGCCGCCCTGACGTGAGCGGCTGGCCGGGCTCCATAATTCGCGCGCCGGGATCGACAACATCGTTATGCCGGAAGAACCGACGGGACTTTGACGCTTTGGGGCGATTCCGTTGTTGCCTCCTAGGCAATCAATCCAGAAATGGGCAACCGTAACAATTGCAGGCGATTTTCGAATCGTTGCAAGTTCCTATCGTGTTCGCCATGAGCTCGCCGCCTTACATCGTCCGTCCCTCGCCGACGCATGGTCGCGGCGTGTTCGCAACGCGCACGATTCGCAAGGGCTCGCGCGTCGTGGAGTACCGCGGCGTACGAATCGCGGGGGCGGCAGCCGATGAACTGCCGGCAACCGACCCGATCGATCCCTACCATACGCTCCTGTTCGAGCTAAGCGACGGGACGGTCATCGATGCGAGTCGACGCGGCAACGCCGCGCGCTGGATCAATCACTGCTGCGAGCCGAACTGCGAGGCCATCGAATACGGCGACGGCAGTGTGTTCATTCATGCGCGGCGCACGATTCGCGCCGGCGAAGAGTTGACGTACGACTACGCGCTGGTTTACGAGGGCCGATTGAGCAATCGTGTGCGGAAAGCCTTCGCCTGCCGCTGCGGCGCGCGCCGCTGCCGCGGGACCATGTTGGCGAAGCACGTTACAGGCGGCCGCTAGGCGGGGCTCGTTGCGACGGATTGTGTCGCAGGCCTAGGCGCTCTTTGAGCCCGATGTACCGGCGGCTTTGCGCCGACGAAGATAGAGAAAGACGGCCGCAATCGCGCCTCCGATTGCAACGCTGATGAACAACCAGCGCCAGATCGAGGCGACACTCCTGACGAGTTGATACACCGCCTCTCCGAGAAGATAGCCGATACCGATCCAGGAGAGGCTCCATGTCGAGGTCGCAATGAGATCGAGTAGAGCGAACCGCACCCAACTCATGTGCCCGGCGCCAATGATGAGCGGTCCCGCGGTTCGCATGCCGTATAGAAACCGAACGCCGATGACCGCGGTGTTCGGAAAGCGATCGACGAGCGCGTGCGCTCGAGCGACCGAGCCCGCAAGAGATGGAAATCGCTTGAGCAACGCTGGACCGAACACCCGTCCGATGACGAAGAAGACGTTGTCGGTGACCATCGCGCCCGCCGCACCTGCCACGACCAGGAGCGGAGCGCTGAGGTAGCCCCGAGACGCGGCGACGCCGGAGAGGAGAAGAAAGGTTTCACCCTCGAGCAACGTTCCGACGAAAGTCGCCGCGTACCCATATTTCCCCACGAGTGCGAGCAACTCGACATCCATTAGGCAGGTAGCCTACCCCATGGAGCGCCGCCGCAACACCTGCGCGCTGCAACCGCACCCGGTTAACCTTCGCGAATGGCCACACGCCCGACCAGGCAACGGCTCGTTTTTTTATTGGATTCTTGCGAACGCGCGCTCAGGCGCGGCCCGACAGCAGCACGTCGCGGGTGCGGCGGGCGGCGAAAAGCACGAGATAGTCTTTGATCCGCGCCTCGGTTCCGCATTTACTGCGATTTCATTAGTGGCGGAACCGCAACGAAATGTTCCGATCAAATTTTGTTATTTTTGCTAGTAACTTGGAATCGAGATTTCGACCGGCTCTGCAAGATTGCGGCCTAAATGCGGTGTCACAAATCGCGCGCCTATCGATTAGCGCAGGAAAAACAAGAACCCACGGCCGACGCGTCAGTATCCGATCGGAGCCGAGCCCGTGGGCGCATCCGAACTCGTCGCCTCAGGCATGGTGTGCACCCGCCGCGCAGGCAAGCGCACGGTAAACCGACTGCCCTGCGCTGGTGCACTGTCGATCAGCAGTTCCGCCTGGTGACGCATGAGCACGTGCTTGACGATGGCGAGCCCGAGGCCGGTGCCGCCGGTTGCGCGCGACCGGCTGCGGTCGACGCGATAAAAGCGCTCCGTGAGCCGCGGAATGTGCTCGGCGGCGATGCCAATGCCCGTGTCGACGACGCTGAATTCGCCGCCGTCGGAGCTGACCCACCATGCGAGCGCAATGCGACCGCCGTCGGGCGTGTAGCGCACGGCGTTGCTCACGAGATTGCCGAACGCGCTAGCGAGCTCGTCGCGGCTGCCGACCACGTTGGCCGGATCGCGGATGTCGAGCGTGATCTCGTGCCGGCCGTCGGAGAGCGCCTTGGCATCGGCCGATACGTGAAGCAGCAACGGCACGATCGCAAACTCGGCTTCGTGCGGCACGCTGCTCTCGCTCTCCAGCGCCGAGAGCGCCAGCAGATCGTCGACCAGCCGCTGCATGTTTCGGGTCTGCTCGGCCATGAGCGCGAGATAGCGCTGGCGCTGCCGCTCCTCGAGCCGCATGTCGGCGAGTGTCTCCAGAAAGCCCGTGAGCACGGTCAGCGGGGTCTTGAGCTCGTGCGAAACATTGGCGATGAAGTCGCGCCGCATCCGCGCCACGGCCTCGAGTCGCGTGATGTCGCGGCTCATCAGCAGCTTCTCTTCGACGCCGAAGGGCACGAGTTGCCGTACGAGGTTGACGATCGGCGAGCCCGCATCCTGACGAAGGTCCACGCCGAGATGCGACTCCGCGCGCCGGTTGGCCCACTCGATACGATTGGCGGCGTCGAGCACGACGACGCCTTCGGGCAATGCCTCGGCGCCGCGCACGAAGCGATCGAGCGCCAGGCGCAGGTCCCGCTGCCGCGCCGAGCGCAGCCGCACCCGGCGATAGAGCGCGTCGTAGGCGAACGCCCAGATGCCGCGTCCTTCGGGCACCGGATCCTCGAGCGCACCGCTCGCCCACCGCGCCAGCGCATCGAGCTCCGCCACGTGCCAGAAAACGATGGCGAATGCGCCCACAGCCAGCAACGCCAGTGCCGCGACTCCGCCAGCAAACGGCCAGACCAGTAACGCGACGAGCCCGACCGCCAGCGGCGGGAGCAGACCGCGGCGCCAGATCGCAGTCAAAACGCGTCGCCCGTGGTCGTTTCAGCGCGGTGCGGCGAGCCGATAGCCCCCACCGCGCACCGTCTCGAGCATGTGTGCGCACCTGAACGGCTGGAGTGCCAGCCGCAACCGGCGGATGTGGACGTCGACGGTGCGCTCCTCGATGTAGACGTGATCGCCCCAGACCTGATCGAGGAGCTGCGCGCGGCTGTGCACGCGCTCGGGCCGTGCCAGAAAGAACTTGAGGAGCCGGAACTCGGTGGGCCCGAGCGGGACGGGCTCACCGTTGACCGTGACGCGATGCGTCGCGGGATCGAGCTTCAGCGGCCCCACGACCAGCGTTTCCTGGGCCGCCTCCGGCGCGCGCCTGCGCAGCACCGCCTTGATCCGCGCCTTGAGCTCGCGGGGACTGAACGGCTTGGTGACATAGTCGTCGACCCACGCTTCGAGGCCCGCGACGCGGTCGGCCTCGTCGCCTCGCGCGGTGACCATGATGATCGGCAACTCGCGCGTGCGCGCATCGCCGCGCAGGCCCCGCGCAAACGCCAGCCCCGATTGACCCGGAAGCATCCAGTCGAGCAGCAGCAAATCCGGTAGCGCGCGCTTGATCTGCATCTGCGCCGCCTCGGCGTCGGCAACGGTGTGCACCATGAAGCCGGCATCCTCGAGGTTGACGCGCAACAGCTCCTGGATCGCCGGCTCGTCTTCGACCACGAGAATTGCGGGCAGCATCGGAAGCGCTCCTTTTCTCACTCGGCCACTTCGGCGCGGATCTGTTCCGCCGTCGCGTGCCGCACGTCCTTGCCCTTGACGACGTGAACGACATCCTCGGCGATGTTCTTGGCGTGGTCGCCGATCCGTTCGATCGACTTGGCGATGAACACGATCTCCAGGGCGGGTGAGATCGTGCGCGGATCTTCCATCATGTAGCTGATCAACTGCCGCAGATTGGCGAGGAACGCGGCATCGATCGCCTCGTCGTTGCCGATGACCTGCGCGGCCGCCTTGACATCGAGACGGGCAAAGGCATCCAGCGCCAGGCGCAGGTTTTCCTCTGCCAGCGCAGCCGCCCGCGTGATGTCGTGCAGCCGCACCGTGGTCAGCCGCTCCGGCCGCTGCATCTGCTGCGCCTTGTAGGCGATCTTCTTGATCTCGTCGCCGGTTCGCTCCAGCTCGTTGACGATCTTGACCACGGTGAGGATCATGCGCAGGTCGATCGCCGCCGGCTGGCGCTTGGCGATGATCTGGCTGCACTGCTGGTCGATGTCCATCTGCATCTTGTTGATCGCCTGCTCGTCGCTGGCCACCAGCGCGACAACATCGACGTCACCGGCGACGCGCAGTGCCTCGACCGCGCGTCGGAACTGCGTCTCGACCAGGCCGCCCATCGCCAGGACGCCCGAGCGGATCGCTTCCATCTCGGCGTCGAATTGCTTGGATGTGTGCTCGTTCATGTCTTGCCCCCGGGTCGCAATCGCCTGTATCAGCCGAAGCGACCGGTGATGTAGTCTTCCGTTTCTTTGCGCTGGGGCTTCAGAAACAGCTCGTCGGTCGCGCCGAACTCGATCAGCTCGCCCAGATACATGTACGCGGTGAAGTCGGACACCCGCGCCGCCTGCTGCATATTATGGGTCACGATAGCGATCGTGTAATCGGATTTGAGCTCGCTGATCAGCTCCTCGATCTTTGCCGTCGAAATCGGATCGAGGGCCGAGGTCGGCTCGTCCAGGAGCAGCACGTCCGGCTTGACCGCCACCGCGCGCGCGATACATATCCGCTGCTGCTGGCCGCCAGAGAGCGCCATCCCGCTCTGCTTCAGCTTGTCCTTGGCTTCGTCCCACATCGCCGCCTTGGTCAGCGCCCATTCCACGCGCTCGTCCATCGCACGCGGGGAAAGGCGCTCGTACAGGCGTACGCCGAAGGCGATGTTGTCGTAGATCGACATCGGGAACGGTGTGGGCTTCTGGAACACCATGCCGATCTTGGCCCGGAGCATGTTGAGATCGACGCCGGCATCGAGGATGTTGCGTCCGTTGAAGACGATCTCGCCCACCGCGCGCTGGCCTGGATAGAGTGAATACATCCGATTGAGCGTGCGCAGGAGCGTCGATTTCCCACACCCCGAGGGCCCGATGAACGCCGTGACCCGGCGCTCGGCGATCTCCAGGTTGTTGTCCTTGAGCGCCTGGAAGCCGCCGTAGAAGAAGTCCAGATGCCGGACGGCGATCTTGGTCTCCGCGCGCGCCTCGACCCTGGCTGCAACCTCCGGTCGACTGGCGAAGATTTCGAGGTTCATGGGTCTTTCCAGCGGCTTATTTGGGGGCGGCCTGACGGAAGAACACGCGCGCCAGGATGTTGAGGATCAGGACTGCGAGCGTGATAAGGAGCGCGCCGGCCCACGCCAGCTCCTGCCAGTCCTTGTACGGGCTCATGGCGAACTGGAAGATGACCATCGGCAGGTTCGACATCGGCGCGTTGAGGTCGGTCGTCCAGAATTGGTTGTTGAGCGAAGTGAACAGCAATGGTGCGGTCTCGCCGGAGATCCGGGCGACCGCGAGCAGGATACCGGTGATGACGCCCGCGCGCACCGAGCGCAGCGTTACCATCACAATGACCCGCCACTGTGGCGTCCCCAGCGCGATTGCCGCTTCTCGCAGGCTGTCCGGTACCAGGCGCAGCATGTTTTCGGTCGTGCGAACCACGACCGGAATCACGATCAGCGCCAGTGCCAGCGAGCCGGCCCAGGCCGAGAAGTGACCCACCTGGAAGACGTAGATCTCATAGATGAACAGCCCGATGACGATCGACGGCGCGGACAGCAGAATGTCATTGATGAATCGCGTGCACGGCGCGAGCCAGCCGCGGCTGCCGTATTCGGCGAGATAGATCCCGGCAAAGATCCCGACCGGCGTTCCGAGCAGCGTCCCCATCGCGGCCATGAACACGCTGCCGAAGATCGCGTTGAGCAGGCCGCCATTGCTGCCAGGTGGCGGCGTCATCTGGGTGAAGAGATTGACGCTGAACGCGTGAACAGCGACATCACCAGGTTGAACCGGTTGACGAACAGGCGGCGGGAGTAGAGTGCTTGCATGTCGGCGCTCGTCAGGTCTTCCGGCCCTCGCCCCGGGCTAGTTGCAGCAGCAGCAGTTTGGCGAGCGCGAGCACGATGAACGTGATGACAAACAGGATCAGGCCGAGTTCGATCAGCGCCGACGTGTAGACGTCGCCGACGGCCTCGGTGAACTCGTTGGCGAGCGCGGAGGCGATGCTGTTGCCCGGCTGGAGGACGGACGCGGTGAGCCGGTGCGCGTTGCCGATGAGAAAGGTAACCGCCATGGTCTCGCCAAGCGCACGGCCGAGGCCCAGCATGATGCCGCCGATCACGCCCACCTTGGTGTAAGGGAGCACGATGTTCCGGACGACCTCCCAGGTGGTGCAGCCGATGCCGTACGCCGACTCCTTGAGCACGGGCGGCACGATCTCGAACACGTCGCGCATCACCGAAGCGATGAATGGAATCACCATGATCGCCAGCACGAACCCGGCGGTGAACACGCCGATACCCTGCGGCGGCCCCTTGAACAGCACACCGATCGCCGGCGTCGCGCCGAGCGTATTGATCAGCCACGGCTGCACGTAGTCGGCGAAGAGCGGAGCGAGCACAAAGAGGCCCCACATGCCATAAATGATGCTGGGAATCGCCGCCAGCAGCTCGATCGCGGTACCGAGTGGGCGCTTGAGCCAAGGCGGCGAGAGCTCGGTCAGGAACAGCGCAATGCCGAAGCTGACCGGGACGCCGATCAGGAGGGCGATGAACGAGGTGACGAGCGTGCCGACGATTGGCACCAGCGCGCCGAACTTTTCGGTGACGGGGTTCCACTCCGAGTCGATCAGGAACCCGAAGCCGAACTTCTGCATCGCCGGCAGACTGCCGTACACGAGCGACGCGATGATCCCCAGCAGAATCGCCAGAACCGCAAAGGCAAAGAAGCGGGCGACGATGCGGAACAACAGATCCTGGAGCTGGACGCTCTTCTGCTTCGGATCGGGCATCTTGGCGACGCTGACCTGGGCTCGCTCTCTGGATTGCAGCGCGTCAATTATAGTCGGTAAGGTGGCTGCGTTTGCTTGCATGGTCTGTCCCACGTAGCTGCGCTCGGCCGGTCAGTACTCGCCGGCCTGCTTCGGACGCCAGGCGCCCGCCCTGAGGCGCTTCCCCAAAAACCGCGGCGTTCGCTTGAAGCTCGCGAACGCCGCGCGCTGTCGGTGGCCGCCGATCAATACACCGGCTTGCCGGACGCGTCCTTGATCTGCGATTTCCAGGTGCTCTTGATCTGAGTGGTGACGGACGCGGGAAGCGGAACGTAGTCCAGCGAATCGGCCAGCTTGTCGCCATCCGGCGTATACGCCCAGTCGAAGAACTTGAGCACTTCCTTGGCCGTGTCGGGCTTCACCTGGGTCTTGTACATCAGGATGAACGTAGCGCCCGAGATCGGCCACGCGCTCTTTCCGGGTTGATCGGTCAGCATCAGGTAATAGCCGGGCGCCTTGTTCCAGTCTGCCCCCGCCGCCGCAGCCTTGAACGTTTCCGACGACGGACTGACGAAATTGCCTTCGCGGTTCTGCACTTGCGCGTAAGTCATCTTGTTCTGAAGCGCGTAGGCGTATTCGACGTAACCGATCGAGCCCTTGACACGCTGCACGTACGACGCGACGCCCTCGTTGCCCTTGCCGCCCACACCTGCCGGCCACGCAACCGAGGTGCCCTCGCCGACCTTCTGCTTCCATTCCGGGCTCACTTTG
>WNGK01007623.1_pt1 | contig 11322 bp, 8 predicted proteins | sample 5400601 | NCBI WGS metagenome assembly WNGK01 (sample SAMN13153376, study PRJNA577476) | soil metagenome | isolation source: 60 cm soil or saprolite under Garry oak tree replicate 1 | place: USA:California | collected 2016-06-15
TGTTCCCCCGCGATAGCGGCCCGTACACGCTCGCTTGCAGTCATCGGTTTTGGTGATGTCGTCATTCTTTTTCCTCAAAATATTCGTTGATCTGCCTGCCCTGCTGATAAATATCAAGGCTTCCCCAAAGTCTTTCAAAGAAGGTTTTCAACCCCCTCAAATGACAGATACATACAGTATACGATATCGTATTATGACTTTTAACAAAATACTCCGGACAACCGTAGGGGCCGATTGATCGTGCCCAGCGCCGCTTTATCGGCCCTCGGTCGATGTTCTGCTGTCCACATGAAATAGTTAAAGTTCATTATGCGGCAGAAATGAGGAAACATATGGTACAATAGAGTGGCGAAAATACATTTCAACAAACAAAATATCACGCAATTCTTCGTATCGTACCCAAAGGAACTGTCAATGCCGGAGCGCACAATCTATCTCGACCATGCTGCAACCACCGCCCTGGATGCGCGGGTGCTCGACGCTATGTTACCCTACCTCACAACAGAATATGGCAACGCCAGTAGCATCTACACTCTGGGGCGCCATGCTATGCAGGCAATTGATAGCGCCCGTGAGCAGGTAGCTGATATCCTCAATTGTCGTCCCACGGAGATCTCTTTCACCGGGTGTGGCTCTGAAAGTGATAACCTTGCCATCAAAGGTAGCGCCTTCGCCTCACAGAAAAAAGGCCATCACATTATCACCACACCCATAGAGCATCACGCTGTCTTACACACCTGCCAATACCTGGAGCGTTTTGGCTTCAAGACCACGTACATTCCCGTTGATCGTTACGCGTGTGTGAACCCCGATGACGTGGCTCGCGCAATCACTGACCAGACAATCCTCGTCTCTGTGATGTATGCCAACAATGAAGTCGGTACCATCGAGCCGGTCGCAGAAATTGGCCGCGTGTGTCGCGCTAAAAAGATACCTTTCCATATCGACGCTGTGCAGGCAGGAGGCTCCTTGCCGTTAGATGTCGCGGCTCTCAATGCAGATCTGCTCACACTCTCTGCTCACAAGTTTTACGGGCCTAAGGGTGTCGGCATACTCTACGCGCGCCAGGGTATGCGCCTCCTACCGCAGCTCCAGGGTGGCTCACAAGAACGCGGACGCCGCGCTGGCACCGAAAATGTAGCAGGCATCGTTGGAGCTGCTGCCGCGCTGCAACTTGCTTACGAGGAACTACCTCTGGTGCAGCCGCGCATCGCTGCCCTGCGGGACCGTTTGATCAATGGCCTCTTAACCATTCCTGGAAGCCAGCTCACCGGCCATCCCACCACGCGTTTACCCAATAGCGCGAGCTTCTGCTTTGAAGGCGTTGAAGGGGAATCGATATTGCTCAATCTCGACCTGCTGGGGATAGCCGCCTCCACTGGCTCCGCCTGCACTTCCGGTTCAGTTGATCCATCACATGTCCTTCTCGCGATGGGACTCCCTGTAGAAGTAGCGCACGGCAGCCTGCGCTTAACGCTGGGTAAGGGCAATACAGATGCTGATATAGATGTCCTACTCAATACCGTGCCGGGCATCGTCGAGAAATTGCGCGGTTTGCGCGTGTGATGGTGAAAGCAACCTCCGCGTGATCCATTCCATTGCTGCCCCCGCCTGTATTCCTATGGCTGCTTGAACTAATGGACCATCCAAGATCCGCGGCGCCATAAATCCCTTGAAAATTCCGCGTCCAATGACTCTTGCCGTCATTTCTTGGAACTCCAGCAATTCGGGAGCACCCAATGCCACTACCGCCACTGCGTCATGTAAATAAGGTAGATCAGCCTGCCATCGGGGTCGATGCCTCTTCCAAATTTCCAGCAACTGCTTCAAAAACTGGGTTTGGCGAGCATGATTATTGCGTAACCTCGTAACATCACTCGCTCGAAGCTGGCAGCGAGTCGTAATATTCCAGCCCAGCATCGTTATTGGAATCCCTGCTCCCAGCACGATCTGTGCCGCGCGTGCGTCGCTGCGTATATTCCAATCCGGAAAAGGAAAGCTGCTTGTGCCACCAACCATGACGATTCTTTTTATAGCCATGAATAAATCCGGCTCAAGCCTGAGGGCCGTAGCAACATTCGTAAGCGGTCCAAGGCAGAGTAACGTGAGTTGGCCCCGATGAGAAAGCGCAGCCTCAATAATCAATTCAGGCCCAGAAAGCGTGCTGATTGCTGGTAGAACAACTTGCGTATCAATGATGGCTGCCTGGGGTACGCCAGAGGGGCGCTGGCGAGGCTGTATGGGCATTTGTGCCCCGGCTGCAACACAAACATCTTCACGTCCATAAGCGTGGAGCAGGTATAATGCTAAACTTGCCCGCAGTTGGGTATTACCAAAAACAGTAGTGATCCCCCATAAATCAATTTCCGGCGATTGCAAAATGAGAGCGAGTGCCATCGCATCATCGATGTCGTCACCGATATCGGTATCGACAAGGACGCCATATCTCGCGGAAATTAATTGGCTCCTTTCAGCATCGCGCTGCATGGACAATTGGCGCATTGTCAACCAGCCCTCTTTTATGTTACATTGGTCACATATGAATAGGCTACCATAGCCGGTAGGAATAGGCAACAGATAATGAACTAGGTATCTCCATCCGTCCGGGGGAAATACCCTAACCGTAGGGGCCGATTGATCGCGCCCACCGCCGCTTTATCGGCCCGCGCCCAATGGTCTGCTGTCCGTATTCAATAGGTCAAGTTCATTAAAAGAAGGGGAACGTGCTTTCATGGATACACTCAAACGAGAAGTGTTGTCACAGCGTGTGCGTCAGGTAAAACCCTCTGGAATACGCAAATTCTTTGATATTATTAACACTATGCCAGATGTCATTTCTCTGGGCGTGGGCGAACCAGATTTCGTCACCCCACTGCACATCCGTCAGGCCGGTATTCGCTCGATCGAGTTGGGCCATACGAAGTATACATCGAATTACGGTATACTCGCATTACGCGAAGAGCTGGCAACTATGCTGCAACGTCGCTATGCTTTGACCTATGATCCGCAGAAAGAGGTACTGGTCACTGTCGGTGTCAGTGAGGGCGTAGACCTGGCAATGCGTACTATCATCGATCCTGGTGATGAGGTGATCTCTCCCGATCCCGGTTATGTTGCCTACGAAGCTGATATTATCTTTGCCGGTGGCGTCCCTGTAGCTGTCCCAACCTATGCCAGGTACGATTTCGGTGTCCGTGCCTCCGAAATTGCAGCAGCGATTACGCCGCGCACAAAAATGCTATTGCTTGGTAACCCGAATAACCCCACGGGCGCTGTTGTGCCGCGGGTTGAACTTGAGGGTATTGCCGCGCTGGCCATCCAACACGATCTCATTGTTGCCGCCGACGAGGTCTATAGCCGTCTTGTCTATGGACAAGAGCATGTCAGTATCGCCTCCCTCCCCGGCATGCGCGAGCGTACTATTTTGTTGGATGGCTTTTCCAAGGCATATGCCATGACCGGTTGGCGTGTTGGCTATGTTGCTGCTCCAGAACACATTTTGGAAGCAATGCTGAAGATTCACCAGTACTCCATTATGTGCGCTGGCACCGCTCCCCAGGAAGCCGCGTTACAGGCATTGCGCCAGGGGGAAGATGACGTACAGGTGATGCATCAAGACTATGCTCGTCGGCGTCGCATGTTCGTCGATGGTCTTAATCGTATCGGCCTGGCCTGCTGCGAACCGCGCGGAGCCTTCTATGCCTTCCCGTACATTGGAGATACCGGTTTGACCGATGAGGAGTTCGCAGAGAAACTCCTCTTCGAGGAGAAAGTTGCCGTCGTTCCTGGCAGTTCATTTGGTTCCGCTGGTACAGGTTATGTGCGCTGCGCTTATTGTACCGCGTATGATCAGCTTGAAGAAGCCCTCGTTCGCATGGAACGCTTCTTGAAAAAACATCCATAAGCCTTTCATACCTCCAAATCATTGAAATTATGGCATATGAGCGGGTATACTCGTAACAAGTTCGTATGCCATATTTGGCTAAACTCCTATCAAAACTACAGAAAGAAAGGAGGTAACCTCTCCCCCTCGCGTGAGGCTTCTCGTTTACCATCCATCTTCACAATGACTCACATCTCTAGATACAGGCAAATGGCTCTTTGCCAGTTCCAACAAAGTCCTACATGCCTTCTCGGCTAGTTTGAAAGGAGCACACCTATGTCGCTCGCTGATCACTCGCAAGATTTTCCTGAGGAACAGACTCTACAAAAGTACGGCTATCGACAAGAATATAAGCGCGAACTGAGACGCTTTGCCTCTTTCGCAATCGGATTCTCATTCATCTCCATCACTACCGGTATCTTCACTACGTATGGTTTTGTGCTGGTCAATAGTGGGCCACTTGGCATCTGGACCTGGCCACTGGTGATCGTTGGCCAGTTGTGTGTGTCGCTGGTATTTGCCGCGCTGGCATCACGTCTACCATTAGCAGGTTACTCCTATCAATGGACATCACGGTTGGCGAATCCCAAAGTTGGCTGGCTGATTGGTTGGATTTCATTTGTCTTCCTGATTGTAGACGTAGTGGCAGTCGATTATGCTGTGGCCTCAACAGTGCTGCCCAGCCTCTTCAGGTATGCCGGAACTCCCCAAAATGCGTGGCTGGCTACGGCAATAGTGATAGGCATTCAGATGGCGCTCATCGTTTTTTCTACCTTCTGGTCAACCCGAATTAATAACGCTGCCGTCGGCACTGAGATAGTCGGCATCGTAGGACTGACTTTACTGTTAGTGATTGTTGGTGCTGTGCGTGGATTGTTGCAACCTAGTCATCTTTTCAGTACAGGCAGCGCACCTTCTCCGTGGCTTACACTCGGCTCACTTACAAGCTCTGGCCCATTTATGCTCTCATTTCTGCTTGGAGCTTTTACCATTGTAGGATTCGAAGCGGCAGCCAATCTCGCAGAGGAGACACAGGACGCCCACCGAACCGTTCCCACGGCCATGTGGTCTTCAGTGTTCTTAAGTGGTGTTGTAGGCTTCGCATTCCTTATCTCGCTCAACCTGGCGTCGCAAAACATTGCGGCGCTCACTGCCTCCACAACGCCAGTTGCAGACATTGTCACCCAGATGTTGGGCACAGTGGTCGGCGATATCTTCCTGGTATTCGTCACCTTCTCGATATTTGCGTGTGGTCTGGTAATCTTTATTACCGTTTCGCGTTTGACTTGGGCAATGTCACGCGATGAGCGCTTCCCTGGCTATCAATTGTTCAGTCAAGTAGGTAAGAGCACAAATACTCCTATAGCAGCGACTTTACTCTGTGGAATTCTGATCGAGGCAGTGCTGGCCTGCTTTGCCTTGCTGGGCATTCTCGTACCCAGCCAGAGCAGTACACTGACTTACCTGTTTGGCGCTGCAACCCTGCTGCCTGCTATCATTTACCTGGCTACAGTCGTCCTTTATATCTATGCTCGGCGCAAGTTACCAGAGACGCACGGATTCAGTCTGGGCGCCTGGGAGTGGCCGATCATCATTTTATCCATAATCTGGCTTCTCTTTGAACTCTCCATTTTCCGGGACGCTCAATTTGCTGCGCCGTGGGTTTATTCTCTGGTGATGTTCGGTATCGGCCTGATTTACTTTGTATGGATGCTGGTGAGACGTCCTAAAGTGTTGAGTACACCTCCACGAGAAGAAGGGGAGGCTGGCGCGGTCGACACGCGCAGGTGACCAATTGTCGCCCTGGTCGCATTAAAATGCCTAATCATTGCATGTGGCATCCTACTACCTCTAATGGGGTGCAGGATGCCACACGTACTCCAACTTATTCCACGTGGATGCAAGAGCTTTTTTCTCCCTATCCTTGTTCCTCGTGGTATAATTTGTAATCGAAGTGAGGAGTAAGGAGAAGACCGATGGCAAAAGCTACATCAACAAAAATAACTTCCAGCGGCATCTGTAAATTCTGTCAGGGTGAATTTGACAAAAGCAAAATGACCCAGCATTTAAAATACTGCAAGCAAAGAGCCTCTATGCTTAAAACGCAAGTCCACATAGCGGAAGCAGAGAAAACGACCTTGTTTCATATCCTTGTCGAGGGGCGATATCTCCCAATGTACTGGATGCATCTCGAAATTCCAGCCAATAGCACGTTGTACGATCTGGACGCGTTTCTGCGCAATATCTGGCTGGAATGCTGTGGTCACCTCAGTGCATTTAAAATTGGCAAACGATCTTACTTATCACAGACGGAAGAAATGATGTGGGAAATTGAAGATCTTGCAACTACTAAGGATGATGAGGAGGATACTGAAACTGACGAAGATGAAGAGGAGCCAGACATCACCGAGCTTACTCCAGCCGAAATTGAAAACCTTTCGCCTTTTGAAGTTGCTATGAGCCTCACTGAACTTTTACAGCAAGAATTCCAGTCAGATCTTGCTGATCTTTCGCCTGCCGAATTTCAATCCAAGTTTACTGATTTCTTAAATACCCGCATGGGTGACTCTCTAACTCCTGAAATGTTGGCACAACTCAGTAAACTGTCTGTCTTTATACAACCACTGCTCGTCGATTTTGCCGACGAGAGTAATGAGCAAGACATGGGTGTTGAGTTGAGCCAGGCCCTTAAAGTGGGGCAAAAATTTTTCCATGAGTATGACTTTGGCTCCACCACCGAACTGACGCTCAAAGTACTGGCAGAACGCGAAGGGGTTGTGTCAAACGACGACGATGATGAAGAAAGTACCGAGATTTTGGCTCGCAATAATCCCCCTGCAATACCCTGCCGGGAATGTGGAAAACCTGCTACGAAGGTAGCTTCTGGATATTATGATGTAGGAGATGGCGCACTGTGTGATGCCTGTGCCAGAACCAAACTGAAAGAATACGAAGATTCTTTCTTGCCTATTGTCAACTCCCCACGCGTTGGCGTGTGTGGCTATACGGGTGACGCTTACGCTGACGGGGAAGAAATCGATTGGGATGATGAGGAAGAGTTTGAAACAGAGGAAGATGAAGAGATAGAGTAGAATTGCTGACTGTAATAGAGAAATAGGTTGCCGAAATGCTACTGTTCAAGAAGTACTGGTTTGTCACTTTGGCGCTCGTTTTCCTACTTTCGGCTGCGCTCATTACAATTGCAAGCATTGTTCATGGATTTTCAACAACAACACATCCTGTTTGTAGGGGACAACAGGGCGGCGCTGGTAGTAACATTTCCACTACAAACAATACTTGCCAGAAGAGAATCCTCGTTTTTTCGAAGACGGCTGGATACCGCCATGCCTCCATTAAAGACGGGAAGATAGCCCTCCAAAGGCTGGCAAATGAACATCACTTTGCCATCGATTTTACAGAAGATTCCGCCGCCTTTACCGATGCCAACCTGGCACACTACGACGCCGTTGTCTTCTTGCTTACCACCGGTGAGATATTTGATGGCAACCAGCGAGCTGCGTTTACACGCTATATTCGGGCTGGCGGCGGGTACGTAGGTATTCACTCGGCCAGCGATACAGAGTACGACTGGCCCTGGTACGGTGATCTGCTCGGCGCATTCATCAACGTCCTCGACCGCCATTCAAAAGTAATGCAGGCGACTATCCACGTAGTCGATAGAACTCACCCCTCTACTACCATGCTGCCGCCGCTCTGGGTGCGCACCGATGAGTGGTACAACTTTGCTACAAATCCTCGTGGGAAAGTCCACATACTGCTGACTATCGACGAAAACACCTACATTGGTGGAGACATGGGCTATGACCATCCCATTGCCTGGTATCACGACTTTGAAGGAGGACGCTCCTGGTATACTTCCCTGGGTCATACCTCGGCAAGTTATTACGAACCTCTATTTCTAGCTCACCTGTGGGGTGGTATTACCTACGCCGTTGGAACCCAGCAACAGCAAACATCAATCTCTCCTCGACCTGCACATTTCCTGCTTCAGCAAGCAATGCTAACAGTGAATGTAGCAGATGTCACAAGTGTCACAAACGTCACAAACATCACAAACGTCACAAAGATTAAGCGCCTTATTCTCTATCATATTTGAAAAAACTTTACAAAATCCTGACACATTTTTTATCGTCCTCTCATAAAAACCAACTATAGTCAGATATATCACCACCCCTATGAAGGGTAAACATTCCATACTGTCTAGAAATGACTATCCATATGTTGGAGGCGAATACTTATGTTTGATCCTGATGCAGAGAACCCTTATAGACAACCACCGTTGCCATATCAACCCTATAAAGGTAACCCTACCCAACAGCAGCAATTTGCGCCCCCATCTCCTTTACGACGTGATGGCTCATCACATGTTACACCTGCTCGCCCTTCCCAGGCTAAGTCTGCCCCGCCGCGTCTATCCAAAGCGGAGGCGCTAGCATTCGTGGCTAAGTGCAAAATATGGTTGGTAGCAGGCTCTTTTGTTGCCTTTGGAATACTAAGTGGCCTGGTTGCCGGGCATGTGGTTGGAGCTACCTCTAATCAAGCTCCTCCAGCTAGCCCGGCAGATCCAGCATCGAACGCGCCCGCGAAACCGCCATCTTCTGGCGGCGGTTTTTTCCAGCAAGGAGGATCTGGCTTTGGAAACACTAATCCCTCGCAGCCACCAGTATCCGGCTCCCATACCTCCTGAGCTGCTGCGCGTTCCATCCCGTCTTTCCCCACCAACCGGGACTCCTGTCCCAGGTGCAGTCGGGACAAACTTGCCCGGCAAATTTGGGACGCTCTCCCCATCACAACGGGACTCCTCGTCAGCTATGCTTGAGGCGAACAGTGACAGCGAGTAGTAAATGAACATCTCGCAGTCACAGCGTAGCAAACATCTAGCTCGCAGGAATATCCTGCAAGGAGGAAATCTCTCATGTCATCTTCAACCCTGTTTCGCTTGAGTGGAGGCATTCTGATCGTAGGTAGCCTGTTCGCCATTGCTGGCTTTCTGTTGCATCCTGGTGGCAATAACCCTGCCAACTACCTCAGTCCCATCTGGTTCTCCGCCAATCTATTGATTATGGTAGGGGCACTGCTGGTATCACTGGGTCTGCCGGGGATGTATGCTCGACAAGCAGAGCATGCAGGCAAGCTTGGTTTGATCGGGTTCACACTGACCTTTATTGTTGGATTGCTTTTCAATGTTGCCTCGGGAGCCATTGAAACCTTCATGTTTCCTGCGCTCGCCACGAATGTGATCACCCGCTCACTCTTGACCGGGCCTCCACCGGCAACCTATGGCAGGCTTATCCTGGTCGCTGTGCTCCTGGAACTGATTGGACCTCTTCTGCTTGGTATAGCGACGTTGCGTGCCAAAATCTTTCCCAGTTGGACGGGATGGTTGCTGATTGCCACTCCGGTTCTCGTTCTTGTTGGCTTCTTTGTCTCGCTGCCGGGCCCACTAGCGCAACTTGATGCGGTTGTCCTCTATGTGGCCCTGGCTGGAATGGGCATCTCGCTGCTCGCTCGAAGGGAGACCACAAAGGCCCAGGCCGCGGTCTCGACCGTTTCCTCGTAGCTGTGCCGTGTCCTACGCTCCTGGTTCGTTCTTGGAGTAAGGTTCCGAGTTGGGGCGTTCTGCCTCAACTCGCACCTGTAAGGTCTTCTCTCCGAAAGAGGAGAGATTCTATGGTATGATACCTCTACACATTGGTTGTCGTCTTCAAAACCACTCATCTGATACATAACAATGACCTACCTGACGCCGTGAAGAGGGAGGAGGTTTTATGCAGCCATCATCCTGGTCCACTGATGCTACCGTATCCTTCGGTCAGTCTCATTCAGGTGTTTCGCCTCTGGTAGGTCGCTGGCTTCTGCTCGCACGTCTTGTCTGGTGGGTGGTGACGTTGCTTGTTGTGGTCCTGTTCGTTGCATCTCTTCTGGCCTCTTTTGTTTACTTGCAGACACTGTGTCTTGGAGTGTCTTGCAACGGCCTACAAATGACGCCTGAACACGCCCATCAACTCCATTCACTCGGCCTCTCGCTCCCTATGTATGCCACGTTATTTATTACGCTCAATAGCGTGTTCTTTGTGACGTACTTTGTCGTTGCCTGTGTGCTCTTCTGGCAAAGGGCTGACGACAGGATGGCATTCATTGCCTCGTTGTTCCTGGTCTCATTCGGTGGTGCGGCCTTTCCTGGCACGCTTGATGCGCTGGCCGCGCTCAATTCAACCTGGGGACTCTTTGTTGCTATAGCACGTTTTCTCGGCATTGTCTTTCTCAGCCTTTTCAGCTATCTCTTTCCCGATGGGCGCTTCGCGCCTTCCTGGATACGCTTTGTTGCTCTGGTAGGGCTGCTCGTGCAAGTGCCAGATACATTTTTTCCTGGTTCCCTATTGAGCTTCAATCACATGCCACGGCTACTGGCCTTTGTACTGTTTCTCGGTTACCTTGCTTGCCCCGTGGCGGTTCAAATCTATCGCTACCGGCGCGTGTCGAATGTGACGCAACGGCAGCAGACGAAATGGGTGGTCTTCGGTCTCACTGCTGCCACTGTCGGATTCCTTGGGTTACTGCTGCTCACTGCCACTGTTTCGCCAACGGAGAAAAACAATGCTCTTGTGTCGCTGATTGTCGTTTACTCATACTATTTCTTTTTCCTATTGATCCCGCTTTCCATTGGGATCGCTATTCTGCGCTATCGGCTCTGGGATATCGAAGTCCTGATCAATCGATCTCTTGTGTATGGGGCGCTTACTCTTTGTATCATTGGTCTCTATATTCTTCTTGTTGGTTCCCTAGGGGCACTGTTTCGCACTAATGGGAATCTGGTCATCTCACTGATTGCTACCGGCGTGGTTGCCATGATCGTTCAACCATTGCGCCATCTTTTGCAGCGTGGGGTCAATCGCTTGTTGTATGGTCTGCGTGATGAGCCCTATGTCGTGCTGGCAGGCCTGGGTCAGCGGTTAAAGACAACGCTTGATCCTGATGCTGTATTGTCCACCATTGTGGAGACTGTGAGGGAGGCACTCAAGCTCTCGTATGCAGCCATTGAGGTGACAGAAGGGGCAGCGAGTGTGCTGGCAGCCTCCTCTGGCACCCCTCCGACTAAAGAGGCTCTCCGTCTGCCCCTGGTGTATCAGATGGAGCCTGTCGGTACACTGATTATCGCCCCTCGCGGACGTGATAACGTGCTCACTCCCGCCGATCTTCACCTCTTAAACGATCTGGCCTATCAGATTGGTACCGCAGTTCACACCGTGCGCCTGACCAGTGATTTGCAGCTTTCGCGGGAACGCCTGGTGACGGCCCGCGAGGAAGAGCGCCGCCGCCTGCGCCGCGACCTGCACGATGGTCTTGGCCCGGCCCTCGCCAGTATCCCGCTCAAACTCGACGCGGCGCGAAATCTACTTGTACGCGACCCGTCTGCA